>WSSedL2TaDRAFT_1000001_pt1 | contig 221244 bp, 127 predicted proteins | sample WetSurSiteL2Tule_FD_9463 | JGI IMG/M metagenome (IMG submission 9463)
GGCCTAGGGCCGGTGCGGCCGAGCCTGCCAGCCTGGCCTAGGGCCGGTGCGGCCGAGCCTGCCAGCCTGGCCTAGGGCCGGTGCGTGTCACGCGCATACAGGTTAACGATGGTTGACGTACGTCAACCGAATAGCCGATCGACGGTAACCGGCTAGCCGACGCGTAGCACTTAACCCTAGGCGCACTATTGAGTCGTCACCGGGAAACACCGGAGACAGAAAACAGAGTTACAGGACTAACCTACGGAGATAGTCATGGGTGAGTACACGACCGAGTATCGCGCCGCAAATATGGCGATCGGCAACACGGCGGAGCGCGGTAACGCGTGGTGGGCAACGCGGGACGAGTACCGCGATCTGCACTTCCCGGGATCGATCCCGCTCGATGTTGCGGAGCGGCTGATCGGATGGAAGCCGATACAGGTTCCAATGATGTACGTCGATCCGACCACGGGTATGGCCCTGCCGTACGGATCGACCGATGACACCACTGGTGAGTACGATGGCCCGATGGTGGTACTTCGTCCGGATTTCGGCCCGATCGGGTACAACGCAGGTGCGACCAACCACATTTCGTATTGGGACTGGTTTATCAAGGGCCCAAAGACGCTGCTCGATGTCCCAGAACTGAATCTCGGTTTTGTCGGATTGTTTAAGAATGGTGCCGTTGCAGCCGTTCAGATCGAGCTTGCCAAGACAATTACCGATTCGTACACGGGTGTCGGGTTCCGGCCGTTCCTGTACGCATCTACCGCGCTCGATGGCTCGATGCGGCCACAGATGGGAACCGGACATACCCGAATCGTCTGCGAAAACACGTTCGCTATGGCCAAAAGTGAGGCGCGTGGGTCCGGCGCATTCTACTCGCTCAAACAGACCAAAAACCGACAGATCAACTGGAATGAGGCGCGGGCAGCGCTGGATATCGTACATGCCGACAGTGATGCACTCATGGCGGAATTCAGAGAGCTTGCCGACACGGTCGTGACGGATCGGCAGTGGTTCGCGTTCTTAGATGAGTTCACCCCACTTCCCCAGAAAGACACCAAAACACGCACCGGTGGACGCTCGTACACGATGGCCACCAAAAAGCGCGATATCCTGCAAGATCTGTGGAACAACGACGTACGGGTCGCAACATGGCGCAACACCGCACTCGGCGTCAGTCAAGCGGTAACCACCTATTCCCAGAACATGTCAATCGTCCGCAACACAACTCGGGTGGAGCGGAACAAACTGGACATGATTCAGGGTAAGGCCAGTTTGGAAGAAACCACCGCACTCCAGACATTGAAGAAGATCTTGACCAACGCGTAGCGTTGATCGCAGATAGGCCGGACCCCGGTTGGGTCCGGCCTATGTTGCGTTTATGGGGTCGGCCAGGCTGGCCGTAGGCCGACCCCGGCAGGCTGGCCGTAGGCCGACCCCGGCTATAGCCAAAAGCCAAGAAAGTCGACGACTTTCGATCCAGAGCCTGTCTGTCCTCCGGTTGGCCATAGCTAACAACGTTCCGCTATAGACACTCCGACCGTCTAGTTTGGTGTCCACAGTCGAACGATGATGAATCGCCGATCGCGCCTGCCCTTAAGCCCATACACCTAACCGCCGATCCGACGCCTCACAGACGCTCTCAGGGCCGGAGCATGCGGGCTACCGGGCTGTCTGTCATCCGGTTAGTCGAACGTTGCCAGCCGCCCAACCGGCAGACTAGGGTCTTAAGCGCATCTACGTTTATGTCAGCGATCGGATAGCCCGATCGGAGCTAACCGGGAGGTAGCTATGTTGGTCGATCGGACCGCGCGTCACGCGGAGCTTCGTGAAGCGATGGATTTCGATGTAGTGATCTTCGTGGATCGGGATGGCTCCATTACCACCAAACCGGACATTCACGCCCCGGAGCTGACAGACGACACTCTGTATACCGATGAGCGAGCGAAGTGGTCATTGATGACCGGCTATACAGGGCAGTACTGCTATAACGGTCCGATCATGCACGAGTCGGAGTACATCGGTGGAAAGCTCGCAGACGACATACTCGCTACTCCCGGGCTGTATGTCGCCCTAGTCAACTCATCATCGGACGAATCGGACCTTGGCTGGGCAGTGGCCACCATCGACATTGATGAGATCGGCGATCTCGCCTAGCCAACCGGTTGCCCGCTCGACACCTAGTCACAAGCAAACTCTGACACTTTTCGTCTGTCATCCGGCTGGTCAAAACCGCTGGTTAGCCGGATGACAGACCCCGCTCTTAACCGCATCTAGACTAGAAACACGCCGGTCGGAGCAACCGATCGGAGCTAACCGGGAGGTAGCTATGCTGGCCATTACATCAGGCAAGATCTATGACCCCAACTCCAACGTCGACTCATCCAAGCCGCTCTATGAGCAGGAGCTTCCCCCGCGTACCGGGTTCGACGCGAGTGTCTACGCGGAGGGCGCGTACATGATCATGTCGTCTGGCGGAGCTCGCAACATTCACTCTGTGTACCACTTGACCGATGGCGGCCGGACCATGACCTTTATGGCCGAATACCACTCTTTCGCAGACGCGCTGACCACCATCGACCGACTAAACGGTTGGGTATCCGTCAAGAGTTGACCGGTTGACAATCTCGCAACGGCTAGCCGCTAACACCGGCTAGCCGCTTTCTTGTGTGTGCGGCTAACGCGCTAGACCGCTGGCAACCAAACCGCAACCACCCGGCTAACCGGGCTGCAACGCGGTAGCGCGACACCAAGAAAGTCCAAGACTTTCGCCTGCCCAGCCCCGCATAGCCAACGCTCTATATCTATCTGCCGCTATGTCTACCCAAAACCGCTGTACAGCCTATATGGGCTAGGCACCGGTAGGTCACTCTTGTGTCTGTAGGTCTAGATCTTGTGTGCGGTTCAGAGTAGGTAGTGGGTTGTGTACGCCCTAGCGCTGTATGGGTTGCCTAGATCTTGTGTCTAGCACTGTATGTGTGTGTGGCTTAGGTCTAGCACTGTATGGGTTGTTGTTATCTATGTTTTGTTTCTGTTGGAGTGTGGGTGTCAAGGGCATTTAACAAGCCTGTATGCCTCATAGAGCCACTCTCCCCTCTTACCCTATAGGCAGTATAGGCTAGTCACCCTTAACGCGCCTACGGCCCTCTCAGGGCCCTTAAACGCGGTCGCCTATAGGGCACCTACGCTTAAGCCGTAGCTACGCCTGCAACCAAGCCGCACCCTGCCCGCACTTGACATGGGTTGCCCAGCACGTGTCAGCAGGAGCAACCAAGCCGCACCCATACAGCACCTGACCTGCAACGATGCTGTGGTAACCACGCTCGCAACCAAGCCGCACCCGGGCTGCCCTTGACCTAGGGCAGGCATGCCAATCGATGTTCGGGGTGCGAGTGATAATCTCAGTTATCCAACAATCGGGCATGGTCTATTCCATTGTGGGCAGTCGCAAGTGGAACGTCTAATGCCGACGTTCGAAAGTGGAGAGTCCTATGCCGACATTCGCAAGTGGACATCGAAGCGACGTGCGCCTATGGGCATGATCAACCACGCCAAAGTTGCAGGATGGGAGCAGCCAGGGTGCAGCTTGGGTGCAAGATGGCCCCTGAGCAGCACGCCTGTGGTGCGGCGAGGGTGCAGGGTGGGTGCTATCTGGGTGCAGGTTGGTTGCGGTTGGGGTGCAGAGGCACGCCTGGGTTGCAAGTTAGGCGTGTGCCGGGTGCGGTCGGGATGCATTTTGGTTGTCATTTGGGTGCCAATTGGTTGCTGAGCGAAATGGGGGTGCGATTTACATGCTTTTTGGGTGCAGAATGGTTGCTGGCCGCAGAGAGTGCACCCCAAAATTTGAAATTTTGAAAATTTTTACACCACTCCTAGACACCATATAAAAGGACATAAGCCACATACTCACGCAGCACCTGCACCCACCAAAAGGTACATAAGCCACATCAGTCCCCCGCCTCACCGCTACACGCGCTCAGAATCTCTATCAAGATCAACTCCCAACATCCGCACCCACGCTGACCTGGACTTACGCTCCCGCGCGCACCAGTAGTCCAGTCCAGCCGTGCGACCTCGCCAGAGACCCCCAGGCGGCTTTACCGCGTCTGGGCTACCGGGTACCCAGCCCACTGGATTCCATCGTGGACAGGGGCTCTCAGGGGCCTTCCAGGCCGGTTTATCACCCGTCCTGGGCTGCTCTGGACCACGGCAGACACGCTAAACAGACATACAGAGATATAGTGGACAGGGGGATCAAGATCAACTTATACGGGCTGTAACATCTGGACGAAATAGGACAACGCCCAGGCCGCAAGGCGTGTGGCGATATGGAGGACTGTCGATGGACTTCATTTTTCCCCTAGGGAGGGCCGGACTTGGCTTGCGGAAACGTGACTCTCAGTGATAAAGTAAGCGCGAGGTCGAGAACCGCCCTCCAGCCAGAGCCAGGAAGACCCGGTTAGACACAAAAGACCTGGTAGACACAGGTGGGCAGCGGCGCGGAAGCGCCAACCAGCGGACCCCGTCAGGGCTTGAGACACACCTAGAACCTGAGAACCCTGGGTTAACTGAAGACACCGGAGATCAAGATCAACTGAACTGGGGTTAACCACCGGCGTGCTCTGAATTTGGGCAGGCCGCTTCGCTGTGTCTGGGCTAGAAAACAGGCGCGTTGCTGGATTTAGTCGTCTAGCGGACCAATGTTTGATGTTGTGTAGGCTGCGTAGCTAGTCTGATAGTGTGTAACCATGAAAACGATGACGGCGACGCAGGCCGCGCGCAACTTCGCAGCCTTGCTGACTGAGGTGGAGCACGGACAGGACATTGTGATCACCCGGGATGGGGTGCCGGTTGGCCGGTTTACCCCAGAGCGGCTGACCAGCGCGGATCGGCTTAAGGCCGCGCTGGCCACGCACCCCGCTGATCCCGTGTTCGCGGATGATCTGGACCTCGTTCGCGCTGATCTTCGGGGCGCCTTTTCGAGTGAGGTGCGTTCGTGGCCAGGCGAGTAATGCTTGACACCGGGGTTCTGATCGCGTTCGAGCGCGGAAAACTGGATGTCGGCGCGGTTCTTGGGGTGGATGACGCGGTGATTTCTGCGGTAACCGCCATGGAACTTCTGGTTGGCGTTGAGCGGGCCACCCCGGAGCACACGCGGCGGCGCTCGCGGAATGTCGAGGCTGTGCTGGCCAGTATTCCGGTTGTGGACTACAACCTGGATATCGCCCGAGTCCACGCCCGTTTGCTTGTAAGTGCTCTGGCGTCTGGGAAGCCCCGCTCGGCGTACGACATGATCATCGCGGCCACAGCTGCCGCTGAGGGGCGGGTGCTGCTAACAACGGACGCGGCGGCCGACTTCGGGAGTCTGCCCGGAGTGATCTGTGAGGTGGTTGGTTGACCCGGTTATGGCTACGATGCGTAGCCTTCTGTTAGCCTGCCTCGATGGATGAGGCGGGTTCGGCATGACAGCCGGGGTTGAAGAGGTTTTAGACGATCTGCGGGTGATGGCGACTGGGCTCAGCCGGACCCTGGAACAGCTGGCGGAGGCCGATCATCGGGTTGGGTCCTCCGTCGAGGCCGCGCAGCGGGGTGGTTTTGGCGCCGCTGTTGCCAGGTTGCGGGCCGCTCAAGAGGGGATCCGTCAGGTGCGGGTGATTCTCAGCCAGGCTTCTGCCACGGTTTCCGAGGCTGGGCAGCCGATCGCCGCAGCGCCCAAGGAAGCCTCGGCGACGGAGATCATTGGTCTGCTGTCGCCGGTGACGGGTCGGGTGGATTCGATTCGCAACGACGTGGCAACCGCCAGATCGAAGCTACCGGATCTCATTTCATTGGTGGCCGCCGCTGCGGATCAGAACCCGGCGATCGGGATCCTGGGCAACGTCGGGCAGCAGTACCTTGGGATTCTGCTGGACCGAGCTGGGATGGCTAAGCAGCATCTGGACAGCGCCCTCGGGGATGCGAGGCGTACCCAGTCGGGGGAATGAGCGCCGGTGGGGGCGGTGGTGTTGTAGGCCCGCCACCGGCGAGCAGGAGATTGGCCGCCTTTGATCTGGTGGCGTTGTTGGATGACATGCCGGTTTTTGTTCGGGATGGCCAGACCAGGCCCAAGACTCATGGGAGGTGGGTGGATGAAGATGGTGTGGTCCACGACCTTCTTAGTGGTGAGCATGACGGGGTGTACAAGGCCGTTAACCAGCGTGCTATTGATCTTGGGATCATTCCGGCTGGGACCGGGCTCGCGCGGGCGGGCGATGTGGAGTTGAAGTTCGCGTTGGGGATGCGTCGTACCTGGGAGCGCACCAAGGTCGCGCCCAAGGAGAAGATCGTCATCAACCATCCGGATGGACCCTGTGAGGGTGAGTATTCGTGTGATGGGCTGTTGAGCCGGTATCTGCCCCCTGGTGGGGAGCTGACCGTGTACTGGCTAGGTGGAAACAGTAGGACCTACCGAGGAGAGTCGTCATGAACTACAGTGCCAGGGCTTATTACCTGCGCGAACACCTCAGCGCACCGCTGATCGTTGATGAGGGTGCTATCGACGCACTGCTGGACGCACTGCTCACGCAGTCGGTCAGTAACAGTCTGCTCAACTTGTACATCGTTGAGCGGCCCTTGAACGACGCCGGATTCCCGGGCCACGAGTTCGGGGTTGGCGTCGACGCGGAGCGCGAGGTTGGTGGGCTGTGGTACATGGGTGAGGGCGGCAGCTGGTACACCCTGGGCAGCCAAAGCACCAGGGAAGAGGTTTACTACTGCTACATGAACCACGACACGAGTTTTCCAGCTGATTCGGAGATCTCGATCGATTTGATCCGTCAGGCGACCAAGGAATTCCTGGCAAGTGGCGGTGAGCGGCCCACCTGCGTGCAGTGGCAGCCCTACGGGCAGGCGTACTAGTAGCGGAGGTTGATTGCTCCGCGTCTGACTGCGGCGAGCCAGGTTTCATAAAACTCTGGTAGGTCGAAGTCGGATGAGCCATCGTCGCCGAGGTCCAGGCGGCGTGGGAGGTCCAGGACTTCGGGGTCGTTGAGGACGGACCAGAGGCGGGTGTCTTCGACCCCGGCGAGGTGGGTCCAGGTTTCCCAGGCTCCGGCGCGGGGTAGCAGGTTTTGCCGTCCCAGGGCTTCGACGTGCCGCAGGGCGGCGAGGTATTCGGGGTGCTGGTCTGGCCAGAAGGAGACGCCAGCGTCTTCGGACCAGGGCTGGCCGTTGAGTTCGGAGCCGCCGATCCTGGCCAGGTGTTTGAACTGGTTAGCCTGGTCGCCGAGGATCCGGTTTAGGGTGGATGCGGTATAGAACCAGTCGCTCATGAGTGAGATGGTGCGGCCGGCGTTGTTCCACAGTGGCTGGGTGTGGAGGATCGCGGCGGTACTGGTTATCACGTTGGTGTGTGGGTACGGGGTGACACCGTCCAGGTCGTAGCGGCGATCTGTTGGGTCACGGATAAGCCAGATGTCGGTAAGGTGTCGTAGGCGCAGCTGGCGGATCGTTCGGACTAGGAGCGGTTCGGTACCGCCCTCAGGGGTGGGGACTTCGACGAGATGCTTGGTAGTGCCGGTGTGGTTACCCCAGGCCTTTGATGGCGGGCCACCGGCGTTGAGGATTATTCGGGTTTCGCTTTGCATATTGGCTGCTCTCCCTAGGTTGAGTGTTTTGGTGTGTGCGTCCTGTAGAGGGTTTTAGTACGCTCGGGGTGTGGTTCCACAAGAGGTCTTCATTACGTATAATCGGCTCAAGCGTGAACCGCTCAAAGAATTTCCCTGTGCGGCGCTGCGGCGTGATGCATGAAGATCCGGGTTGTGTTTGTGGGTTTTAATCGCCCGGAGTTTTTTGCGCGGGTGGCGGCTTCCTGGGCGCCCGCTCTGGCTGGCGGATCCTATGATCCGGTTTTGTTTCTGGAGCCGTCCGCTGAGGCGTCGCAGATGCGAGAAATATTCGCTCCTTACGGCGAGGTCCGTCTGAACGATGAGGTCCGAGGGATCAACACAAACAACTGGTCTGCGATCAACGCGGTGTTCGACGAGGACCCGACCTTGGATGCGGTGGTCCTGGCCGAGGATGACGTGGTGGTCTCTGATGACGTGATGGCCTACTTTGAGTGGGCCTTGGCTGAGTATGTGAACGATCAGCAGGTGATGACAGTCGGTGCGTTCGAGGCGCTGCCCTGCTGTTCGGGCCTCTCTGATGATCTTGTGGTTAGGCACAGGTGGTTTTGGCCGTGGGTGTGGGGTGTCTGGCGGGACCGCTGGGCTGAGCGATTGAGGGGCAGTTGGGCGTTTGACCCGACGATCCAAGGCTGGGATGACCGTGTCTGGCGGTTGATGGACGCGGCTGGGATGGTTTCGATTGTCCCAGCGGGTTCCAGAGCGGATCATATCGGTACGTCAGGGGTTCACATGGTCCCTGAGTTGATGGACTCCACGAGAGCTCGGGATTTTGCGCTGTCTCGGCCGGTACGGCATTCGGTGTTCCGGGAGTGGGTTGGGCTTGTGCCTTGACAGGAGCCGTGTTGGTTTCCCTCTAAAGACTGAAGTTAATAGGTTGTTGGGATTTTGGTGCTAACCGACTGCGGTGGGTCTGCGTTGACCAGATGTCAATGCAGGATTTCATGATCGAGGCGGTGTGAGCGACGTGGCCGGATTAGGACAGGTCAAGACGACGAGCGCGTCACACGGGACGTTGACCAGGTGGCGGGCTGGATGCAGGTGTCAGCCGTGCCGACTAGAGCACAACGGGCAGAGTCGGCGGGTCAGACGAGCCAGGGCTGATCAGCGTTTTCCGGCGTCCTGGCGTGCTGTGGTGTTGCGCCTCCTACGCAGTGGTCAGAGCGTGGTTGAGGCGGCCTCTGTGTTGGGTTTGAGTTGGCAGCAGATTTACATGAGGGGCCGTTGGGACACGCGGTGGAGTGAGGACCTGGACGCCGCGTTGCTGGCGGGAAGGTCGCCGGACGCTCCCCACGGGACGCCAACTGGCTACCGGTACTGGGCTTGCAGGTGCCCGGAGTGCCGGGAAGTTCATCACCGCAGGGTGAATCAAGATCCGTCATGATTTTGTCACTCATTTGGGTGAGTGCCTTGTCAACGCAGGGTAGCACCCGGTAGAAATAACTCACCAGTTCAATGTTGCTAAGGCATTGAATGGTGTTCATCCCACACGAGATGAACGTTAGTAGGCCAGAGCCCTGAGATGTCCAGACTCAGGTTCTGACCGGGCTGCCTGTTTGCCCGGGAGGGTTGTGGTTCCAAGGACCCAGCCCACCCGGGCCCTTCTTTTTGCCTCTCGCAGAGGTCAGATCTGGGCTGGTAACTCTTAGATGAGGCGGAAATTGGGCTTCTGCGGTCGTATAAGTGGCTACTTCCGCGCGTAGTAGGAGGTCAGCCATGTCTGAGTTTACGAAGGAAGATTTGCGTAGGAAAGTGATGTACAGCTGGTGGGCACACTGGACATCGAAGCCACTATGGCTCCAAAATGGATTTGGTCACCTCTTTTGTCTCCTATTTGGACATGAAGTGTCCAGATCCCGGTTTTGTGACTGGTGTGGGTCGGATCGGGGTGCACGTTAATCCTTCAAGGTAGTTAGTTCACCCGTTCGAGGTAGATCCCGGTAACCACCGTGTCCGATCGAAGTTGATCTGGGAGTTGGGTTACCAGTATCAGCTGATCTGCTTGGGGTGGGAATGCAATCACAGTGGCGTCTTAGCCGGGTGCTTCGCAAGTGTGGGACCTGTGGTCACAACCACGCCGGCCTGGATCTCAAGTGCGTAGAGTGTGCCTGTAGGTCGTTCAAGCTGGATCCAGGCGAGGCGCAGATCTGGCGCGAGCGCGAGGCCGCTATTGAGCGCGAGTACGGCGACAACGCCTTTTTGAACTCCGAGGAAGTGCAAGCGGTTCTCGATGTCTTCGATGATGTTGAGAGTCGTTTGATCGATGTGCCTTGGGACCATATGCCGCCAACGATCTTTGTGGTCTACGCCAGTCACCGGAAGGTAAATGGCACTGATGACCTCGGGGTTCTGGAGCTCAACTTGGATCCGATCCCGTTGCCGTCGGAGTTCTGGACTCAGGCGGACTCACCAGTTGATGTGCTCATCGGATTGGCCGACCAGGCCGAGCAGGAGGCCCGCTGGTTCACAAACTTCAGGCGCGCGGCCGGGTTGAGCATGAATCGGCCGATCGCGGCGTGGGGTTTCATGGCCGAAAGTTGGGTCAAGAGTCAAGACATGGGTCATCTGAACGCCTCTAAGCATCCTGAGGCGCGGGCTGACGAGGCTAGGGTCTTGTCTGCGGTTGATATCGATGAGCGTGTCTATTTTGTTTTCAGGTCTCGCAGCGGTAGTACGCCAAGGATCGTGAGGGCGGCTACGCCGCGTGAGCTGAATGAGGCCTATGGCATGTCCTGCGATGGTCGGGTCTCTGAAGCCCTCCGTCGTCTGGTGCGGGTTACCACACGCGAGCTGGAGCTGGCAGGCATGTTCAAGGACCTTGGGTAGCGCCCTGGGGATAGCGATGGCCCCGCCTATCCCCGGGCGGGGCCATCAGCGCGGGTTGCTTTACTCAAGGCGCGTGCAAGGCCCGTCTTGAGCAGTGAGATCCCGTGCGGTTGGCAGCTGTGACGGATCGGGTAGGCACCACAGCTGCCGGTTTATGACTATAAGACATAAATTATTGAGTTCCAATTCGAGTCACTCGAACGTGTACACCGATTCGCGCGGGATTTAAGCCGTATCTAAAGCGAAGCGTCGTCGTTGCTGCTCACGGACGCTCAGGCAAGCTAGCAGATCGTTTAACACTTTTGAGTGAATGACTGCATATATAAGAGGCTTGCACGGTAATAACCTCATTCGTTCACCTACTGTGGCGTGGAGGCTACTTACGTGTGAGGTCCCTATGGTTGCAGCGAAGCGTCGTCCAGACGACACACCGCCAGCGGAGAGCGTGTCTAGGCCAGACCTGGTCCCCGTGTCTCCGGCCGAGATTTTCTCCAGCGCTCCGCCGGCAGCCGGCGACAAGCCCGTCGTGGTGCGGGAGATCGATGGAGTGCGCATCGCCAAAGTCGAGCAGACACTGTCGCCCCTGTCGTCGACCTCGGCGAAACCTATCCAGTTCAAAGGCGTTCTGACCTTGACCCTTGAGGATGGGTCCCAGACCTTCGCCTGTTCGGAGTGTGATTTCGTCGGAGGGCGCGGTCAGGTGCAGAGCCACCACAAAGCGGAGCACGGTCCCAAGCGCAGATCGCGTCCCAAGCGTCCGGAGCTAGCGCTTCTTCCCGGCATAGACCAAGCCGTCGCGTCCATGACGATCGGTGAGGTCCTTGAGATGGCCAGAGATTCGGCGTCCTGGGGCGATCTGCTGTCAGAAAGTTCGGCGGCCATTGAAGAGTGGAAGTCCAGGGCGCTGATCGCGGAGGCGTGGCGTCGTCGGGTCACCGCCAAGCTCGCTCAAATCGGTTTCAAATTTGAAGAAGATGGAGATTAGGCAATGCGTAAGTTGGACATACCAGTCATCGACGATCGTACTGACGACATGCCGGATGAGGCGCTTGGTTGCCGCGCCTACAGCCATCAGTGGGTTCGCACGCCGGTGGATCGGGCACGGCTGTTGGAACTGCTTGAGCAGGGCTGCCGTGAGATCGTGTTGGTTTGCAGCGGCGGCTGCGGGCAGAGCATCCACAAGATTTACAACCGGTCCACGGGTGAGCTTGTGGAGCAACGGCGGGAGTACGGCGATCGGGCGTATCTGGTTCCCAAGGGAACAGGTCGGATGACGAAGAACTCGGCCCGGGTCGCCCTTTGGTACCGCGAGGACCGTGATCTGTACCGGAGGACGCCGCGCCGCTAGTGCGCCGCAGACCCAGTCTGGAGCCGGAATGCTTACCCTGACTTCGCCAGTGGCGGTTATGTCCTTGGCGTCCTTGTGCAGATTCTTCTCATATATACACATCTCTTTGGTTGACACGTGGATACCATGGGTGTTGTGACGTTCGCACCGGAGGTCAGCCGCGATCCGCTGGCGTGCAAAATTTGCCGCACAGCGGTGAGCACTCTGGTGCACTGGGACGGACAGGTCGAGTATCTGCACGCGCGGTCGTGGGAGACCTACGACCACGAACCGGATCCGATGCTTGTGGCCAGAAATGATGTTCAGGCTGTTTGTGACTTCTGCACGCGGTCCGACATCGCCTGGGAGTACTTCACCCAGTACGAGTTGATTCTCAAGGCGGGCAACTCTGACAGTGGTTTCGGTACGCACTGGGTGGTGTGTAACGGCTGCGACACGTTGATCAGGCACCGGGATCTCGATGGGCTGCTACAACGTCATTTCGATTCTGAGGTTTCACAGGCCAATCGGGCGCGGTGGGCGCGGGAGCGCAAGCGGGAGCTGCTCAAGTCAGAACTGGTAGAGGAACGCCTGGTCCTGCGCGAGATGATGGACCGCTTCCTGTCCATAATCGTGAGCAGGCAGGCCTACCAGCCTCCGGAGCCGGTGTTGCCGATCACGGCACGCAGGTTGCACAGGGTGCGCACCAGACTCACCGGATTCTGGGCTGATTCAGAGTTCTATATGAATCTGGTGACAAAGATGGAGCAGACCACGCTGCCAGGTGCTGACTGTGATTCTGACTCAGTGGCTGGTGTTCCGCTCCAACAACCGACCTTGCCGCAGATTCGCGCGTTCACGTCTCGCATGCAACGTTCATTGGCTACCGCGGATTTATACTGGGTCTCTCCGGATTTTACGAAGCTATCGATCAAGGCGGGTAAGAAGCTACCCAATTTGACGCTGTCTCGCGGTGAGGTTCCCACGCCATCAGGCCTGGCTCTCTTTGCTGAGCCGATCACCGAGCTTGTTGTCAGCGAAGATGGGCTGGCTAAGGCGTTGATTGTCGCCTTGACCTGGACGCTGATTCCAGGCGGTGTCTGGTTGACCCTGTACTGCCAGCCAGAGCAGGTATGGCCGGACATGGATCGGGATGTCTTGCGGAACAATCCCGGACCGCTGTTTCCGGTGAACCCGGGCATGGGTCTTCCTTTTGATCAGGACCTCACTGTGTTGGATGTTCCGGAGGATTCAGGGAACGTTCTGCCGACGCTGCTGGCGTTCTGGTTTCTGATGCGACAGCCAGGTGTGGCTGAGACCCGGGACTCTGAGCCGGACCGTAAGGAATCTAGGGCGTATGCGCGTAAGAACGCGGGTGCCTCGCTGAGTCCAGTGCGGCTTGTGGATTTGCGCCGAAGTAGGAGTGCCAGCTCCGGGTCCGCGTCGTCTGGCACCTCGACCAGGGTGATCACCAAGCGCTCTCTGGTTGGTGGTGCCACCGGCGGTTTTTGGCGTAATCAGGTCTGCGGGCCGCATCGGGCCGAGCGGCGGCCAATCTGGATCGACCCGTTTGTGCGGGGTCCGGATGGGGCGCCGTTCGCAGACGACGTGCCTACTGTCCGGGTAGTCAGATAGTTGGCTGCGGTCCTGCCGGGGAGCCGACCCGCACAGGACCGCAGCCTGCCGTGGCTCTCGCCGCTCCACGCTGCCGGCGTGTGAGTTTTGCGAGTTTCCACGACTGATTCAGACTACCCCTGCGCATAGTGGTCGACACATTGCCTTGTGTAGTTGCCTGTCTTTTGAGTACGCGTGCCTCATGGGCTAAGTAGTCCAGGACATTTCTTGAGTAACGAGAATCTGATCGATGGTGTGTCTGTTCCCGGCTATGTGACAGGTACGCCCGTATTGGGAGGTGTGGTGTGTCAAGTGCTCCACGAACAGGGACCGATTGGTTGAAAGCCCAACGGTTGCAAGTAACCGATGGAAGCGCTCTGGCTGTGTCAGCCAAAGTCGCGGCCACCGTCGAAGTGGAGGCCTGGCTCCAGAAGCATAATGTCCAGTATGCCGGGCCTATTGATATTCCCATGTTTCTTATAGACGAGAAACGATCACGCGGCAACCAGGCCAGGCGAGATCCAATCGTCTCTGAGTCGGTCGACAGGTTCGCGGCAGCCCTGCGCTCCGGCGCGGTGTTCCCACCGATCGTGGTCTACGCGTCTGGAAGTCGTCTAGTCATCATCGACGGCAACAACCGTCAGGCCGCGCACCGGAAGGCCGGCTCAACCTCAATATCCGGGATTCTCATCGCCGATGACACACCCAGCGAGCTCATTCAGCTCCTGACCGTGGAGGCCAACGCCCATCACGGGGTGACCCCGGATTTCGCGTGGCGGATTCTACAGGCCTTCCAGCTGTGCTCACTGGGTTTCTCAGACGGCAAGGCGGCGGAGGCCTGCGCGGTCACCGTTGCCCAGTTGCGGGGCGCAAGGGCTGCCCAGGAAGCCGACCAGCGGGCTCGGGTTCAACACATCGCCGGGTTCGAGACCCTACCGCAGGCCGCCAAACAGCGCCTGGCCGCGCTGCGGGACGACGCGGTGTTCTACCAGGCTTCCAGGCTTGCCCTGGACACCGGTATGACCTGTGATGAGGTCCGGGACATGACTCGGGAGGTGAAACAGCTACCCAGTGAGGGGGCGAGGCTGGAGGCGGTGAGCCGGATCGCCGTCACACGGGGGATTGAACGCTCCACCCGTCGTGCCACCGGCAAACCCGCCACGAGGGTCACCAGCGCCAAACAGGGACTGGCGACGGGTATCGGAAAGATTCTTGCCGTTGATGAGGTGTTGTTGGCCAGACAGGTTCTGACCAGGCACGACCGAGAGCAGTTGACATCTCGCGTGGATGCGCTGGAGCAGAAGATCCGGAAACTGCGGTTCGCGTTGGAGAGCCTCACAACGATTGATGAGGAGCTATGAGAGTGGCTTCAATTCTCAGTCTTGAGGCCCAACAGCTACTGAAACTGCTGGAAGATGGCCAGTGGCATCCCTACGACGAGATTCGTGACCGCATGTCAGCGGTGATCGCCCCCGGTAAGGCGATCAGGTTCTTTGAGCAGCGCGCCGCGCAGCGCCCGCCGACACGGTCCGGCCGGCAGGTGACACCGATCTCGGAGGCGGCGAAGATACTTTCCGGGCAGCGGGGTCTGGCGACGCACACCATCTGCTCACTCAAACGCCGTCAGCTGGAGACCACCGGAGATGGAATCACCAAACTGATACGGATTCGACCCGACATCCTGCTTCTGCGGCAGATCAAGAGCGAGTGCCAGGCCAGTCCGCCCGAAATCAGCTTACGGCCGGCACCGGCTGCCGAGGCCACCGCGCCGCAGGAAGAAGACGATGAGGATGATCTCTCAGCGATGGCGTTCTTTTCTGAGCCTCAGGTGCGAGCGATGATCGCAACTGAGGTTGCCAACGCGGTCGAGTTGTCCCAGCAGCGGTTACAGTCCTGGCTCGGTGCGCGCCTTGTGAATCTAGAGCGCCTGATACGGCAACGCGACACCTTGGTTTGACACGTTTGGGTGACACCAGTGCTGCTGCGCGTATCCGCGCCGGGCAGGTCTGTAGTTGAGGGTAGAGGTCATTAACTTGATTCTCTCGGCAAGGACAATCGTGGTTGGTTTAGTTTGAGGTTCATCTATGCGGCTCATGGATTTGGATTGAACCGGCCGCGATTGTCCACTATCTTGTGACTTGCGGGGACGATGGTGTGAATGATGAGGGTTACTTCTAGGGACTACGGTGCGCGGGTTCAAGTCCCGCTCCGACGACAGTCGTCGGGTAGCTCAGCTGGTAGAGCGGTAGATAAGCCACCTTCATCGGGTTCGAGATCGTCGTCTCTTGGTGGAGTAGAGGAGTCAGGCTGTCCTCAGCGGCCCTATCGGCCGAAGATCGCCAGTTCGAATCTGGTCTCCACCCCGAAGCTGGTAGCGGTGTGATTAGTTCGGGTTACTTCATTTTGCGAAGATGACGGGGTTCGAATCCTCTTTAGGGCTTGGCTGCCCGACACCTGAGCTGTTATGAGATCGCTATCAGCTGAAATTCTTGCGTGGTGTGACAATCTGGCCGTCGACTCACAATTCTAGGGATCGCCTCACACCTAGACGGTTTTGATTAAAAGACGAGATCACGCGAGCCAACTCAACTGGGGGTGTGGTAGTTGTGGGAAAGTTTGACCGCGCCCTCCGGGCGGGAAACGTCTCCAGTGCTGTTGGGCCTATCAAGAGTTCTACGGTACCCACTGGTAAGACCTTTGAGGGTGGGGACGGGTATGCCAGAGATGCCAAGGGGCAACTGTTTCTCCTGGCGGTCACCAATTTTGTTGGTGAGAGCACTTTCTACGAGACCTCGCAGTCACGCGATAGCAGATACGCGAGTCTGATTCGCGAGGTTACCAAGTCGGATCCCCTGTGGGTGTTCAACCTGCTCAAGTGGCTACGGTCAGCCGCGAACATGCGCTCGGCCTGTGTGGTGGGCGCGGTCCAGGCCGCGCGGGTGATGTCTGAACATCACACCGGGTACTCCATGGAATGCACACCCCGCAAAATCATCGACGCTGTGTGTCTGCGGGCAGATGAACCCGGGGAAATCCTGGCCTACTGGTGGGCGAACTTCGGCAGGAAGTTGCCGAAGTGGCTCAAGCGAGGCCTTGGGGATGCCGCCTTGAGGCTCTACACCCCGTATACGTTCTTGAAGTACGACTCGCGGCGCAACACTGTGCGGTTCGCGGATGTGATCGAGGTAAGTCACATCCGCCGCAGCCGGGGCGACGAGAGCGGACTGTTCAAACACATTCTCGACGCCCGGGAGGGTGCCAGCCGTAAGCTGGTAATCGCCAGTGGCGAGGGTGTGCCAATGCTTGAGGCCCGCGCCCGGGTCCTGGCGGTACCGCAGGAGCAGCGGCGGGAAGCGTTGGTCGGATCCATAGGATTTGGTAACCGGCTTCGGGATGCTGGGATGACCTGGGAAGCGATATCGGGTTGGATTCAAGGCCGCATGGACGCGGCCGTGTGGCAGCGCCTGGTTCAGATGAACCTGCTGCCCTACGGGGCGCTACTGCGTAATCTGGCGAATCTGGAACGGGCCCAGGTTGACGCTGACACCCGGGCTCTGGTGATCAAGCGAATCACGAATCCTGAACTAGTGTTGCGTAGTCGCCTGCTGCCCATGGCTTTCCTAAACGCCTACCTGAATGTTCCAGGCGACGCGTTCAAGGCGGCCATAGATGAGGCGGCGACTCTCGCGCTGAGCAATGTTCCCCGTCTCGCGGGCAGAACCCTGATACTCGTTGACACTTCGGGATCCATGGCGGAAGCATTCACACAGGGACCGAAACGAAATGTCAGGGAAGAATCAGAGCCAGTGTCCCGCTGGAACGTCGCCGCCTTATTTGGTCTGGCACTGGCCAGGAGCGCCGAGAACGCGACGGTGGTGTCCTTCGCCGCTACCACTGTTTGGCAGCCGGGGACAAAGCTTTTCACGCTGCGGTCGGGTGAGAATCTTCTGGCGGGCGTGGCACGTTTCCGGGATACCCATTTCATTGGCGGTGGTACCCAGACGGCCGCTGCGGTCCGGCAGTGGTACGCCAACCACGATCGGGTGATTTGCTTGACCGACGAACAGGTATCCTGCGACGGTTTTGGTGTATTTTCGACGGTTCCTGCGGACATACCGGTGTTCACATTTAACCTGTCTGGCTACCAAATGGGTCATGACGCGCTAGGCCCCAACCGGTACGTCGTCGCTGGGTTGTCAGACGCTGGTTTTAGTATGATCAGTGCGCTGGAGGCTCCCGGGTCTGGTTGGTGGCCTTGGGAGAAGTAGGTAGTTGGCGAGCGTGGGTCGGTGCGGGCCCACGCTTTTTATTGTGGTCTGGAGTGCCTGGTGGCGAATATTCCGGTCGGTCACCAGACGCTTGGTCGAGGCGCTAGGGCAACCAGAGACATGAAAGCCAGAATAGAGTTTCTGCGAACCCAGGACGTTGATCTTATTGAGGTCCTATATCGGCGTCACATGCTCGCCGTAACAGGTGATGGATACACCTACGAATTCGATTCCGGCCCGGATGATCCGCTACCTGAGGTCGGGGATGGAGACTCACAGTGCTGGAGCGAGTTGAGGTCCATGGTTGGCAGTCACTGAGATCCCTTGACCTTGCGTTGGGAAGATTCACGGTAATCGTGGGTCCCTCATCCAGTGGCAAGTCAGCTCTGATGCGCGCGATACGCGCCGTGGCCTGCAATGTGCGTGGTGGTCAGTCCATCACCCGCGGATGTGCTAAAGCTGCGGTTACCCTGTATACCGCTGAGCATGTCGTGACCTTGGAAAGGTCAGCGACTTCCGGCTGCTACCGGGTTGTCGACCGGGCCAGTGGATTGGAGCAGGTCTACACCAAACTCGGTGGTCAGGTTCCCGATGAGGTCACCCGCGCCTTGCGAATCCAACCGGTGGCCCCCGGAGCGGTCAGCATCAATTTCGCTGGTCAGTTCGACCGCCCGTTTCTACTGGACGAGTCCGGGGCGACCGCCGCGCGGATCCTGGGAGAACTCACGAACGTCTCCACGATCTTCAACGCCGTGCGCGAAGCCAACCGCCGCAGAAACACCTACGCCGCGACCCTACGAACCCGCGAGGACGACATTGCCTCGGTGCGCCAGCGCCTAGGCGCGTTCACCGGCATCGTGAACAGGGCCCGCGTGGTGGCCAGTTGCGAGCAGCTAGCCGCCAGAGCGGGGCAGCTGGTTGGTCACATCGAGTCGTTGGGGCAGGCCCTTGAGACCCTTGAGCGGGCCGAGCACCTACTGGAGCACCGCGCTGCGGTCTTAACGGTGCCCACCCTGGATGAGGTACTCCAGCTGGCCACTCGGGTCAAGGATCTCAACGCGATCCTTGATGATCTTCAGCGATTCGACCAGACCGCCGCGCAGGCCCACACACAGGCCGATCGAGCCGGGTGTGAGCGTGATGAGTTGACATCCAAGGTTCAGGAAGCTCTGGCGTCCGCAGGCTACTGTCCTACCTGCCTCAGACCAGCCGCATGAGGCCTCAGGCACCCGGCGCGGGCCAGTTGCTGGCGGACTGCGCTACCAGCGGTAGCTCAACCGGGTGGATCGCCGCGCTGCTTGTCAGTGCCCTAATTTCCGCGTCTTTGGTAGTTGTGCTGGCCATGGAGTGGTGGCGGCCAGGGGGACAGCATCGAACCGGGTCGAAGAACGAGCGCAAAAGCTGATTGGTGGTGTGTAGAAGAACAAAATGGGTGTGCTGGAAGGATCCGTGGTCGTATGGCTCTATATGTTGTGGTCAACGATGTGCACCTAGCTGACAGACCACCATCGGCCTGCACGGAGACCTACCAGGATGATCTGTTTGACCTGCTTGAGGCAGTTGGCAGCGCGGCTGATGACCTCGACGCCGCTGCGGTGGTTTTCTCCGGGGACGTGTTCCACAACAAGACCCCGGCCAGGACCACACATCGCACCCTGATCAGGCTCATTGAGCTACTGCGTGGCTGGCCTGTGCCGGCGTTGATCGTGCCGGGTAACCATGATCTGTCGCATGACCGGTTGGCGTCGCTGGAATCAACACAGCCGCTTGGTGTGGTGTTCGCCAGTGGCGCCGCGACACTACTGAACGGTTGGTCGGCCCTGGATGAGGGGCTGATCAGCGATCCGGTTTACGGTGTCCCGTGGCTGCCCCATTTTGACGACGGCAGTGTCTGTGACGCCCTGAAACAGTGGCGTGCCCGACCGGATCTGCGGCCCGGGTTGGTGGTGGCCCACGCTCCCCTGTATCCACCCGGCCGGGAACTGGCTTATGAGAACTACCCGGCTTCGAACTGGGCTGAGTTCATGGATGGCAACGGCACCGTGATCTACGGGCATGTGCATGAGGACCACGGATTGTTCGAGTGCGGCGGTGTGCGGTTCTGCAATCCGGGAGCCCTGTCCCGGGGCTCACTTCACGAGCACAACCTGACCCGTGGAATCAAGGTGAGCGTCTGGGATTCGCAAACCGGGCGGGTGGTGCTGATGTCTCTGGACGCCAAACCAGCCAGTGAGGTTTTCGCCCTTCAAGCCGCCGCAGAACAGGCTGACTCCAAGATCCGACTGGACGAGTTTCTAGCCAGAGTCGGTCAGACCCGCCTTTCGGTGACGAGCATCGAATCGATCATTGAACAGATTCGCGGCCTGAAACTCGGAGATCGGTTGCAGGAAATCGTGGAAGATCTGTTGCGGGAGAATCCCCGTTGAGCGCGGCCAGCGCCGATCAGGCGCTCATGATCTCCTGGTCTCAACTACGGGTGCATATGGAGTGCAAGCAGAAGGCGTATCTGATGCGCACCGGCCGCAGAAACCCCGCCATGAATATCCGGGGTTTCTTCCACGGCATGGTGGTCGACTCGATCATGCGCGACTGGTTGGCTGATCCGAACCGCCAACCGGGCACCATGCCCGGCCGGGTGGATGAGTACATATCCCGTGGTGAGCGGGAGGCCACCGAGAACGCGTCCGGGGTCGTGAAGTGGAAACACGCCTCCGACCGTGACGATGTCAGAAGCTTCTGCACTGATCTTCTGATCGCGTTGGAGCCGATCCTCAACGCCCTGGTTCTGCCCTACCAGTTTCAGAGCGCCCTGACATTCAAGGTGCCAATCCAGATCCCCTACCTGGACGGCACACCCACAACCATCTACCTACGCGGCGAGATGGACCTGTTTGTGGTTGAGAACAACGGGGACCTGGCGATCTGGGACCTCAAGGGAACCCGGGACGACAGCTACTGGCGTAAGGTGCTCGGTCAGCTGCTGTTCTACGACCTGGCCGCCCTGGCCCTCAACGGACGCAGCACCGCCCGTGTGGGCCTGATTCAGCCGCTGTGTCGTAACCCGGTTCTACAGTGGCGCCTGGACGACAAGCACCGGCGCCAGATCTGGTCTGCGATCACCAACATGGCCAATGATCTATGGCGCGGTGACATGCCCTGCAAAACGGATAGCGCCTCATGTGCTTTCTGCGATGTGAAGCACGCGTGCGCCAGATACGCACCGGTCGGAAACAAGATGCCGATCGGTCCAGGCAGTTCAATGTCTGAAGGTTTGCGTCGAGCCGCCCGGGAGACACCATCATGACGGTAAGCAGCACCTCAAATCAGCAGTTGGAACGTGAAATTGAGTCTCTGAAGCGCCGGATCACTACGGCCACGATGTCTCAGGTACGGGCGCAGGCTGAGCGGGAGGCCGCTGAGCAGGGTGCTCGTGAGGCCAGGGATCGGCTCGCTGAGCAGTTCAAGGTGTCAGGACCGGATGAGGGTCGGGTGCTGCTGGATCAGATGACTAGACGCCTGGCGGAGCTCACAGATCAGGTGTCAGCTCAGCTCGACGAGATCGGATTCTAAGCGACAATGGTTGAATTGATTGACGGCGGTAATTTTCTAGATTCTGTTCTATCGCCTGCTCCCCTGACCATGGTGAATCCTAGGACCATCGCGGGGGTGGAGTTCACGGTCAAGCGTTTCATCTTGCAGGGGATGCTTGAAAAGGCGATCACGGTAGTTCCGACCCGCGATGTGATGCCGGTGCTGAAAGATGTGCAGGTTGAGGTTACCGACGCGGCCCTGAACATTGTGGCCTCGGACATGGAACTGTCTTTGATCTGCACCACGCCTCTGGTGGACGTGGCCTGGCCTGGCATCGTGGTGCTCCCGGCCCGGAAATTCCTTGAGATCGTCAAGTTCGCGGACGAGGGCGACTGTCATGTCAAGGTGATCGGGCGGCAGGCCACGGTCCGGATCAAGCGAACCTCGTGGAATCTGACCCTGGCGGGCGGCTCTGATTTCCCGGCGATGCCGAAGATCAACGAGATCGTCATGACCAGCGTCGACCGTCACGCCTTCACCCGGGCGCTGACCGCAGTACGGTACGCCGCCTGTCGGGACGCGGCCCGTTCGAGCCTCATGATGGTTCAGATCATTGATGGCAAGTTCGTGGCCTGCGATGGTTCCAGGTTGCAGCGGGCGGATCTGAATGACTTCCACGGTAGCTTCCACATTCCCATCAACGCCGTGGATGACCTGCTCAAGTTGATGAAGTCTTTACAGCAGCCAGAGATCAGCATCGGGCAGACAGACCATCATCTGGTCTTCGAGCTGGACACGGATGTGTTCATCGTGTCCAAGTTGCAGGCGCATTTCCCCGATATGGAAGCGCAGCTGCTGCGGCCGGCGCTCGGCAACGATCAGGTTCTCACGGTGGATCGCGGTGAACTGCTGCGGGTGGTCCGCAGGGTCAGGATCAACGCTGATCCGGAAACCTCCGCGATCGCCCTGACCCTGCAAACCGGTGGGGTTCAGGTCGCCGCCCGCGACAAGTATGCCAATGACGCCAGCGAGCTGGTTGAGGCGACCTGGTCAGGCGGTGAACGGACCATCATGGTCAACCACGGTTACCTCACAGAGATGATCGCCGGCTCTACCAGCGACACCCTGATGTTCTACCTCGGTCCGGACACCAAGACCCGCAAGAGCCCGTTGGTGTTGAAAGATGAGGTGTCCAACACCGTGGGTGTGGTTCAGCAGATGCTCAGTGACTGGGTGGGCCGTTGAGCGCGATCGCGCAGTACCAGAGGACCGCACGGCGCCTGGCCCACGCGAGGCGGGCTGTGGACCACCAGAGCGGTCAGGCTCGCTCTCTGGCCGAATCAGGCAAGCTTCTGGTCAGTCAGGCGAAGCAGCTCAAGGAAACCATGGAGATCTATGAGAGGGTCTCCGCGTTGCTGGTGGAGATTGGTCGGGACAGCCAGAACAACGCGCATGAGAAAATCGAGGGTCTGGTCACCGAGGGCCTGAGGACCATATTTTCCAGTGATCTTTCCTTTCATCTGGTTCCCGGGGTGCGGGCCAAGACTCCGGTAATTGACTTCACAGTCCGGTCCGCCTTCAAGGATCAAGTTGTCGAGACCAACGTGTTGGAGGCCCGAGGTGGCGGCCTGGCCGCGACAGTCGGTTTTCTGTTGCAGGTGATCCTGCTGCTACTCACGCCGGGACGACAACAGACCGTGATCTTCCTTGACGAGTCTTTTTCGCACGTTTCGGCTGAGTACGAGCCGTTGGTGGCCGAGTTCCTCGGGCAGCTCGTGGAGAAAACGGGTATCCAGATCATCATGGTCACCCATTCGGATGCTTTTAATGAGGTGGCGGACACGCGTTACCGCTTTGAGCTGGTAGAAGGAGCGACCAAGGTCAAACAACTCTGACATTCAACGCTCGCGCCTGATGAACGCGGCGGTACAGTTGCCTGGCCTCCTGCCTTACTTGAGACGGTCGGCTGGAGAAGTGGTCGCGCCTGGCGTCTAACGGGCGCGACCACACTTGTTAGAGACCACTCGCATTGGATCTTGGTTCGGCGCTCACGTGTGGCTTCTTAGATGTTTGAGCTGTATATATGACATGCCAGCATCTGATGATATTTGTCCTGGTGTTTCCGCTCGGGTGATCGCGGATTCAATCAGCCGCGCCGGTGCGCGGCTGACCACCATGGAGGTCCGGTTACACCGCTTCGTACTACCCGAGTTCAACACACACCGGGTATTTTCGCGCAACGTTGCCAGCTCTAGGGCCACCCCGGTTGCTCTCTCGCTCAACAGAGCGATGCATGATCCCGCGTTGCCAGTGTCCTGGGGCCTGGAACAGGCCGGCATGCAGGGAGCGGACGGCATCAGCGCCGAAGAGATCAAGTACGCCAAAGAGCTGTGGCTGGCGTGCCGGGACACTGCGGTATACCACGGTAGGCTCCTGGCCAAGCACCACATCCATAAGAGTCTGGTCAACCGGCTACTTGAGCCTTTTCTATTCGTCAGCCTGGTTGTCTCATCGACTGAGTGGGGCGGTTTCTACGAGCAGCGGTGCTCCGCATTGGCGCAGCCAGAGATGCGGCTGGCCGCTGAACGGATGCGGCAGGCTCAGAAGTCCAGTGAGCCCGTGCTCCTGGACTACGACTCATGGCACATGCCGTACATCGACCAGGCCGCGCTTGAGGAGTTCGCAGAAGAGCCGGCGAGACTGCGTGAGATTTCCGTGGCTCGCTGCGCGCGGGTCTCATATCGAACCTTTGACGGAAACGTCGACTATGAGGCCGATATGGCATTGTACAGACGGTTGATTACGGCGCAGCCTCCGCACGCCTCTCCACTGGAGCACGTAGCGACACCCTGCCGTGGATCGAGTCTCGGAAACTTCATCGGCTGGCGGCAGCTGCGCCACAGTGTCCTTCCCGGCGGCGTCCGTTCGTGATTGACCGAACCAGAGAACAGATACAGGCGTTTCTCGACGCGAATCTACACAGATTCGATCTGCCAGCCCAGTACCTGGGGGACGAACCAAACGCCAGACGCAAGGACTGGGATCAGACCGGCACGCGAATGTGCCTGATCTCCCCATGGGGATACCAGGCCGCAGCCGCCAACCAGTCGGTACCAGCCGTATACGCCACAATCAATGACTCTGCCGCCGGGCACCTATGCGACCGGTTCTACCAGCCAGCCACACCCCGGGACCTGCGGCTACTGGAAAGAGCGCGGATACCGGTATTTGGAATAGAAACCAAGCATCAGATCCGGGACTTTGACCTGATCGGCACATCCATCTCATATCCACTGCTAGCGATCACCGCTATCAAGATGCTCACCATGTCCCATATACCGCCCCGATGGTCCCAGCGCGCGGGCGGGAAGTGGCCCATGGTGATGGCGGGCGGGCAGTGTTACGGGTCCCCGGAAATCCTCGCGCCGGTGCTCGATTGCTGGTGGCTCGGAGAGGTTGAGGACGAGCCCGGCAATCCCGGCCTGAGCGCGGTCTGTGACACCATCGCGGGCTACAAACAGTCCGGAGTCTGGCAGGCCGACAGGATTGACTGCTACGCAGACCTGGCCCGAACCTTTGATTTCCTGTACTTTCCACGATTCGTCAAAACCCACTACGCCTATGAGGATCTCACCGCGCGTGATGTAGGCCCGGCGCCTTCGAAACAGGTCTGCGGGTTGTCCACAACCACGCCGGGAATTCGGCTGAACCACAACCGCAGGATCGTCAAAGATCTCGACCAGGTCCCAGCGGCGGTCAGGTCACCGCTGCTGTACTGCGATCCGGCGATGGGTTCAGGGGATCTTGAGGTAGCTCGCGGTTGCCCCGCGTGGTGCACGTTCTGCGGTCTGACATACCGGCAGAAACCATACCGGCAGAGGTCTGTGGATAAACTTGTGGATAGCGCGCGTGCGCTGGCCCTGAACATGGGATGTACCCGGGTGGCACCGTTCTCTCCCGATATCCCCACCTACACGCTGCGTAAGAATCTGATCCGCCGGATTCTCACTGAGGTCTCGGATGAGGTGGACGCGCCCTCCATGCGAGTGGACGACTTCGTCACCGACCCGAACTATGTGCTGCTGCAGGTACTGGGCGGTATGGACTCTGTGACCCTGGGAGTTGAGGGCTCAAGTCAACGGATGCGCGACCTGGTTGGTAAGGGAACCTCGGACGCGGACATCTGCCAGGCGATCTCTATGGGCATACAGGCCGGTATCCGCAAATTCAAACTTTTCATGATCTCCAACCTGCCTGGGGAGGATGAGGCAGACCTGATCCAGGCACTGCGCCTGGCCAGGAAACTCGCGGACATTCGCGAGTCGATGGCGCAACCCACGGTACGGATCCAGTTCTCCTGGACCCCATTCATGTTAGAGGCCAACACTCCCTGCCAGTGGTTCGCGCCTCAGATCGGCAGCAGGATCCTGGGAGACGTGTGGGAGGAGTTCAGGGCCCTGAAAATCGACTTCAAGGTCGGATCCAAGGCGGAACTCAACAAGGTCACCTTCTACCAGCTGTGTCAGAGAGCCTCCCGGGACGTTGGCGAGGCACTGGTTGACACGATGCTCGAATTCGACCAGGCCTGCTGGGGCGGGGTACCCAGAACCTTCACCGAGCGTCTGGAACATCATCTGCGCTCGCGTGGTTTCCACAACGGTCTGGCCGACTGCTTCAACGAACGTATCCACAGCGACATGTTCGGTTGGGAGCACATCAACTGCGGTGTGCCCAGCGAACTGCTGTGGGCGATCTACGTCCGGATGCGGGAGCACGCCGAACTGACCGAGTCGCAAACCTATGACTGCCAACTGGATCCCGCGCATCGGGGAAACGAGTGGCTTGAGCGCTGCGACACCCGCTGTCAGGGCACGAAATGCAAGGCCTGTGATCCGGTGGATCTGGCGCTGCGCTCGACCTATCTCAAACGCCGTATCGATGAACAGGACGTGGACCCAACCACGGTCAGAACTCTCGACCAGACAAGCCAGGTCCAGCGGATCCGGATCAGGGTCAACAAACCAGCCCGCTGGCGATTCGTTGAAAACGCCCACTGGCGCTTCGCGGTCCGCCGCGCCGCCTTCCGCGCTCTGGCTGACCTAGCCGCCGACTACCAGGTGGCCAAACGGTCGATCAGGTTCTCAAGTGACGAGATCAGGCACCGGACCTGGGTTTTCGGGGTCGACTATGTAGAACTCGCGTTGACCAGATGGTTGGACCAAACCGAGCTGGACCGGTTCGTGGCGGCCCTCGGAAAGCATCTGGCTCCCTGGCTCGAAGTCGACCGGTTCGTCTCAGGCCGCCCGACCACCAATATTCGCTCCGACACGGCCTGGACCCTGTACACGGTGCAGCTCGACGAGCAACTGTCGGTGGCCAGGGAACATTTGCGACGTTGGAAGTCCGCGGAAACCATACCCATGCGACTGCCCGTGGTGTCCGGGTACTTCGCACCCGCCTCAGAGGAGGTCGACGCCCGCGACTTCGTCACCGACCTGTGGTTACGACCCCAGGGCAGGGAACTGAACCTACGAATGCAGCTGACCGGGCGGGTGGGACCACACAACGTCATGGCCGCGTTCACCCGTGCCGCCACGGTATTGGAGGTCACCCATCTGCCAGTCAGGCGCCTGGACGCCTTTAAACGGGGCAACTTCCTACAGCAGGACTTCGAGCTACCCAACTGTGGCAACTGCGGTCTGGTGATCCCCACGAACCTGATCAACGACTCCTACCATCCGATGTTCTGCCCCAGATGCCTTGACCAGACCGCTGTAGGGGTAGAAGGGCTTTTAGATGTGTGAAGACGCAGGTCAGCGGGCCGTTTGCGACGCGCACGGGCGCAACACCAGTCCCCTTGATCCAACTGACGATGTTCTGGCCCTGTTGGCTGAAGTCTGCGCTGCGGGGTGTCGGTGTACCGGATCCACCCGCCAGTCGTCCGTAGAGAAAGGTACGCCCGGCTCACCGACCCTCACCGGCAGCTGACCTTGGGCGTGAATCCGTACCTTCCAACCTGGATGGGGTTAAGCGTTGATGACACAACTACGCGACGGATCGATGGTCATAGACCCGCGTCTTGACCGGCTGGAGCACTTCGACCACCGCAGTCTTCAGTACCCCGCCTCCGATCTTTTCGCCACCTCCGTGGTCACCACCAAAATGTGGACCATTCCCGAGAGCGAACCGGTCATCGACCAGGGGCCGGACGGGGCTTGCGTCGGATTCGGGGTAACCAACGAACTGCGGTTCGAACCGGTCGCCATCCCGGGCCTGGACGCCAAATGGGCCAAGGAAACCATCTACTGGGGTGCGCAGCACGCAGACGAGTGGCCCGGCGGTTCCTACCCGGGCGCCGCTCCGCAGTACGAGGGCACCTCAGTACTCGCGGGAGTGAAAACAGCGGTGGGTCTGGGCTACTACACCCAGTACCGGTGGGCGTTCTCAGAAGACGACCTGGCCCTGACCATCGGACAGATCGGCCCGGCGGTCATCGGTGTTCCCTGGTACTCGGGAATGTTCCAGCCGAACTCCCGTGGCTACCTCAACCTCACCGGAACGATCCAGGGCGGTCACTGTGTTCTGGTCATCGGTGTGGATGTGAGGGCCTCCAACTACACCATCTACAACTCATGGGGGCCGACCTGGGGTGACCGGGGTCGAGCGAAACTACGCAGGCAGGACATGCGCAGGCTACTGACGCAGGGCGGGGAAGCCTGTGTCATCACGGGGCGCGCGAACCCCAGCAGCAGGTGAAATCCGGCGTGGAATCCCTAGCCCTCAAATACAGACCCACGGACTTCACGGACCTGGTGGGTCAACGACCGGTCAACATCGTCCTGGAACAGATGATCAAAACCGGGAAGATCCCGGCGGCCCTGTTGTTCTCCGGCTCACGCGGTACCGGGAAAACCACGACCGCGCGGATCTTCGCCGCCGCTGTGAACTGCGAGAACCAGCCGGGGCCCTGCGGGTGCTGCCCATCCTGTAGGGCTGTCAGTGAGGGAACCTCAGCCGCTCTGCTGGAAATAGACGCCGCTAGCAACGGCCTGGTTGAGGACATGCGCGCCCTGCGGGAGCAGCTGCGCTACGCCACAGTGGGCAGATACCGGGTTGTGGTCCTGGACGAGGCCCACTCGATGTCAACCGCCGCCTTCAACGTTCTATTGAAAACCTTGGAGGAACCACCGGGGGCCACCGTCTTCATCCTGGCCACCACTGAACCCGGGAAGATCCTGGACACCGTGGCCAGCCGGTGCATGGTGTTCAAATTCTCCCGGATCAGCATCAACGCGATCACTGAACGTCTGGTCTACATCGCGGCCATGGAAAACATCGACATTGAAGGTGACCTGCTGCGCCTGCTGGCCCAGCGTGCCGATGGCGCGTTGCGGGACGCCATCATGTCGCTGGATCAGATCGCCTCGGTGGGTATCCGGACGGTGGAGGCCTATGAGCTGCTCATGGGCGAGTCAGACATCGGAGCGGTCCTCTTGACCTCGATGGTCGGTGGAAACCACGCCCTGGCCTACCGGACCCTCGACGGGCTGATTGGAAACTGCGCGGATATCGGCGTGGTGTCCACAAGCCTCATCGGGGTACTCAAGGATCTCCTGATACTCCACGCGGGAGGGTCTCTGACGCGCGCGGGGCAGGAACTGGAAACCCGGCTGCGGCTCAAAGACCTGATCCCACTGGCCTTGTGCTTCGTGTGCATGAACGCGATGTGGGAGTACAAGACCAAGTACGCGCATCTACACACCGAGGATCAACGTTCCGGCCTTGAACTACTTGTGGCCCTGTTGATGGAGAAATTCGCGACCGTGGTGTCAGCGGACCGACTTCCGGCGCCCACGGTCCGCCGGTTGTCACTAACAGAAATGGCGGCAATTCGTTGAAACCAGCGGCGATCGACCCACCACCGATTCACGATCTTCAGTGGGAGGGCGTACAGGGCAAAGTAGCCTGGGACATTGGCGCGAACGCTGGCCAGACCATCGAGCACCTGTTGAAAAGGTTCGAGCAGATCGTTGCCTTCGAGCCCGCCCAAGAATGCCAGGTCTGGCTGTCGGGTTACAGCGACCATCCGAACGTGACAATCGTTCCGATCGCGGTAACCAACCAGGACGCGCCGGTAGATCTGCTGGTACTACCAGACCAGATCGAGACCGGGCAGCTGGTCACCAAGGGCACCCATGGTATGGAGTGGTCACAGGCGCTTCCGGAGGGTATCCACCGCACCGTACCGGGGTCGACTGTGGATACCCTGGTAGCCACCTACCCAGTCCCGGACTTCATCAAGATTGATGTTGAGGGTCACGAATTGATGGTTCTTGAGGGAGCCATTCAGACCCTCACATACTGTGGGCCGCAACTGCTCATCGAATTCCACGCACCGGAGCTGTATACCGGGTGCTTGGAGCTTCTGAAGCGGGTCGGATACGACCCGACAACCATTCGGCATCCCTGGTATGAGCCTGAATCTCAAATGTGGTATCAGCACGGCTGGCTGAAGGCCACCGCCAAGGGCTGACCGATAGTGAAGACATGGCGGAAGATCTGCGTGACCTGGATGCGGCCTTTGAGCTCCCGGACATAGTTACAGACGACAAGTTGCGAGGACTGTATGAGGTTCTCGTGGCTCGTATGCGCGCGGAGGCGCGTCATCTGCCCATGAACACCGTGCAGCAGCTGCTGATTGAGCGGATCGCGTTCAACTACATTGTGCTGCGCAGCAAGGAACGTGGTGAGCTCGGCGGTTTCGCCACCACAAATGTTCAGAAGGACTACAACGCGTTCTGGCTGACCATGACCGCCGAGTTCAACCGACTGCTTGGCAGGTCTGAGTCCATGTCCGGGGCAGACCGAAAGGCGCTACTGCGGGAAATGCAGCAACTCATCATTGACACCGTGGCGACGGTGCCGGATGTGAAAACCCGCACTGATCTGCTCGAAAAGATGGCCAACGCCTTTGAAAAGGCCGGCATTTAACAGCGAATCCTAGATCACATTTGTGGGAAGTGGCGTAGGTGATGGGCAAGACAATCTTCCATCGCGATGAGCTGGAACTTATCGTCGCATTCGCCGGCTGCACTCTGGACGAGAAACCCGGCTCGAACTGGGTACAGTCCTCCGGGGGACTTCCGACCTACATCTGTGAGGTAGCGCGGGCCATCAAGCGTTCCGGGCGCACCACCGCGCAGGCGATCTCCATAGCGGTGTCCAGGATGAAGAAGTGGGCCACCGGGGTTGGCGTCAACACAGACACCCAGGCGAAAGCCGCCAAGGCCCTGGCCGAGTGGGAGGCCCTACGGGCCAAGTCCCACGCCAAGAGCGCGGCCAAGAAGGCCGGGCACACCCTCGCGGCCACCAACACAGACGATCTGGTCCTGTATCTGGCGGCCACTACCGACTTCAGCATGTGTCAGGTTCGCTCAGCCTTCGAAGCCCGCCAAGCCGAGATCCGCCGGACCTGGATGGAAGAGAACCCGGACGCCCACGACGAGGCCGCTCCACCAGCGCTTTGGGTTCGGGAGGTCTGGACCACTTACCTGATCGTGGGTGAGGGCTATGGGTCCGGCGGGAAGCTCTACAAGATCCCGTACACCGTCGACACCTCCGGCGAAGTCACTTTCGAAGCTCCGGCCTTGGTGAAGACCGAATATGTCGTCATCGAGGATTCAGCCCTCGACGGCGGTGAAGAGCTCACCGATGAAGAGCTCCAGAGCCTGATGGAGATGAGCGATGGCCGGCTGCAAGTCAAAGGGCAAGAAGAAGTAGCACTCAGTAACCTGCATAGGGTTCTGAGTCTGGCTCAACCAGGTAGCGCCCTGGCCAAGGTTCTGGCTCTGGCCGCTGATCTGACACCGTACGGCAAGGTTACCTACGCCGATCCCGGGTACCAGGCGGACAAGCAGAAGCGCTATCCGATTGACACGGCCGAGCATTGCCGGGCCGCCTGGTCCTACATCAACCAGGAACGCAATTCCAGCAAGTACACCGCCACTCAGCTGCGCACCATCAAAAACAAGATCAAGGCCGCTGCGACCAAATGCGGTATCACGATCTCAGATGGTGAGGACGGCTCCGGTGACAAGACGCCAATGATGAACGGATCGTGACCTGTGGTTGTTCGGTCCCTGCCGGTTGAGATCGAGCAGGTCATCTACGCCGGTACTGACTTCTTCCGTCAGTACCGGTGGTTGCCTGACGGCGTCACACCCCAGGATTTCACCAGCTGGACCGCTAACTGGCTGATTGGTCCGAACACCGGTGTGGCCACGTACCAGTACACCACCACAACCGGCGAAGTAGGACTGTCGGCCACCGGGATCATCACCCTGCACCTGGACGACACCATTACAGACGCCATGACTGGATCAGCTCTGATCTACACCCTGGATCTGGTAGATCCGGTAACAAGCTATGTTCTGCGATTCATGCGCGGTCGGGTAACCATCGTGCGTGACCTGAGTCCACCGGTGCCGAGCCCATGACCGGCATCGTAGAAATCACACAGCCGCTAACCGAGATCGTTGAAATCGTCGGCGTCAGTCAGGTTCTCTATGACATCACCGGTCCGCCGGTAGGCACGGGATCAACCGGCGCGTTCGCGTTCCAACACATCCAGGACACGGCTGCAACAGTCTGGACCATGACACATTCCCTCGGATGGAATCCGGCGGGGATCGTGGTGATATCTGATGACGGCTATGTGCTTGACGGCTTCGGTGTCCAGTACCTGATGCCGAATATGTCATTGCGGCTTTCATTTGATATCAGCGTTGCTGGTGTCGCTTATCTATCGTAAAGGAGCGAGTTGTGACCGCGCGTAAGCTCGCAAGCAATGTCGACGCCAACGGCCTGAAAATCACAAACCTCGGTGCGCCCACCGCGTTGTCCAACGACGCGGCTCGCAAGGTGGATGTTGAAAGTGCGTACAGCGCGGCGATCAGCCGGGCAAACCACACCGGTACGCAGACCGCGTCTACCATCTCTGACTTTGACACGCAGGTGCGCACCAACCGGCTTGACCAGATGGCCGTGCCCACAGTTTCACTGAGTGTCAACAGCCAGTACATCACCAACGTCAAAGACCCGTCGTCGGCTCAGGACGCGGCCACCAGGAACTATGTCGATAATCTGGTATCCGGTCTTACCACAGGCCAGGTGCTGAAAGGCGCCGTCGTCGCCGCTACATCGTCGAGCATTGATATCGTCAGCGCCCCCGCCACCATTGATGGAATCACACCCAACGCGGGTGAGATCTTCTTGCTCTACGGGCAGGCCACCACCACCCAGAATGGTCCCTACGCGTGGGCGGCGGCGGGCTCCCCCATGACCCGGGCAACGAACTGGGACGCCGCAGGTGAGGCTGTCGTCGGGTCTTACTGGATCGTTGAGCGCGGTACCAAGGCCGACAAGTTCGCGCTCATGACCAATGACACCTTCACGCTCGGATCATCCTCACTGACTGTCGTCTTCTTCGGCTATGACGTGGTCACTCCAGTTGAGGATGACCTTGGTGACGGTGGGTCAACGTCTTTCACAGTGACGCATAACTTCGGTACCCGGGCTGTAAGTGTTCTCGTATACCGAACCGCAAGTCCCTACGACGAGGTTGATGTGACGGTGGAGCACACCGACCTGAACACAGTCACGATCCGCCCGGATTCCGTCTGGTCCTCCGACGAGTTCCACGTTGTAGTCGCGAAGATGTAGGGCACAGCAGCCTAATTGGAGAAAGCTAAGCATGAGTGCGCGCCAGCAGCATTCCTATACAACCTTTGTCACAAAGGCGATCGCTGACGGAGCAACGAGCCCGGATCCGGGGGTTGTTGGCGCGGTAGCTCTATCCACCACTACCGGGACCCTGATGCGGTGGACCGGTACGGCCTGGGATTCGGTAGGCCAGCCAAACGACGCCACCCTAGACGCCTTGGCCGCCCTGGGAACCGACCCGGGAATTCTGGTCGAGATCGCGGCGGACACCTTCGCCAAGCGAACGCTGACCGCAGGAAACTACATCGCGATCACCAACTCGGACGGAGCCTCCGGCAACCCAATAATCTCAGCGGATCTGTCCGACCGGGTTCCATACACCGGGGCCACAGGAGCCGTGAACCTCGGAGCTCACGACATCTACGGGCAGAACCTGAACTACAACGAGGGCGCTCTGTCGGATCCGACCATCACGGACGCCACCGGATCGGCGATCGCCCTGACCTCGGTGGACTGCCTGATTCGGGCCAACGCCGACTTCAACTCAGACGGTCGTCTCTACCGCAAGACCGTACCGGCCACCAGTTCCCTCGCGGTCACTGATGACGCTGTCAACCACATCTACATTGATTGGAATGGCGGCAGTCCGGTCTACGCGGCGTCCACCGACCGTACGCTTCTGAACCAGTCCAACCGGCTGCCCGTTGCCCGGGTCTACATGGAGTCCGGGAACATCGCCTATCAGCTGACCTTCGCCTATCAGGGCAGGTCAGCCGCGATTCGACTTGTTTTGCGGTCTGTCCGTACCAATGTTCCCGTCGGAGCGGTTCGCGAGTCAGGGCTCACCCTTAGCGAGACCGCCACCAGAGTCGTCAACGTCGCATCGGGGGCGGTCTGGTTCGTACTGAACCATCTGACCCTCGACACGGCCGTGATGGCCGGTTCCGGGGTCACGTCAAATCTCCACTATCACAGTGCCGGGGTTTGGACGAAAAGCGCGATCACCCAATACAACAACACCCAGTACGACGACGGGACCACACTTCAGACCCTCAGTAACAACAAATACGGGGTCAACTGGGTGTTCCGATCCCTCACCGGCAAGGAAATCGCCATTGTTCTGGGGACCGGCGACTACACCCTGACCAACGCGACGGCTTCTGACGTACCGGCGACCCCACCCCAGTTCAGTGAATTCTTCATTCTTGTCGGTCGGATCATCGTCCAGAAGAGCGCCAGCACCGCCACCCAAGTAGACAGTGCCTTCAGCGTCACTTTCACGGGCGCCTCCGTAAGCGCTCACAACGACCTGTCCGGTCTGCAAGGCGGGACGACAAACGAGTACTACCACCTGACCAGTGCCGAGAACACGGCAGTTTCAACACTCACCTCAGACCTGGCTGCGAAGGTGCCCTACACCGGGGCCACCACTGACGCGGACCTGGGAACCCACAGTCTCTACGCGGCTAACACAGCTGTTAATGAGGGTCTCTACACGGACCCGACCATCACTGATTCGGCCACCGTCGGATCCTACATATCGATCACGTCCGTTGACGTTCTCATCCGAAGTGACGCCAGTTTCGACGGTGATGGCAAGCTCTACCGAAAGACCGTGGCGGCCAATACCGCTCTGGCTGTCACTGACAACGCGGTGAACTGGATCTACGTCACCTGGAACTCCGGTACGCCGATCTACGCCGCCACCACCGACCGGGAGCAGATCAACCACTCAACCAACATTCCGGTAGCTCGGGTGTCCATCCGGTCAGCCAACATCTTCTTGCAGTTGTCCTATGGGATGCTAGCGCGGTCCTCAGCGATCAGAAACGTCGACCGGATCATGCACATCCGAGGCGCCTACGGTATTGAACGCGAATCCGGGCTGGTGGTCACAGAATCAGGCACCCGGGTCGTCAACGTTGGTGCGGGCTACATCTGGTTTGGTTTGAACAGAATCAGTCTGCCGGCGATCTACCAGGGCGGGCCGGCGACATACTCAGACGCTCACTACCACGTCGGGGGCGTTCTAACTGAGACAACGGTAACCAGTTACAACAATACGCAGTATGACAACGGTACCAATCTTGCCACACTCACAAATGGTCGGTACGCGGTCAACTGGATCTACCGGAACGTCGCTGCAAACGATATTGACATCTATTATGGCACGGGCGACTACACCCTAGCTCAGGCTCAGGCGTCCACCCCACCGACGCTCACCGGGGAGCACCAGTATTTCTACATTCTGGTAGGCCGCATCATCGTTCAGAAGAACGCGGCCACCGCGACCTCCATTGAAAACATAACCAGTGTCGCGTTCGACACCTCAGCCGTTGGTCAGCACAATGACCTTGGCGGCCTACAGGGCGGCACAGCCGACGAGTACTATCATGTCACGAGCGCGCAGAGCACAGCAGTATCCACGCTCAGTACCGATATGGCATTACGTCAGCGGGTAAAACGCCTAACGGCTTCTTTCTCATCGTCCAATCAGTACTATAAGGCTACTATTTACATCACTCGTAGTACTTTTATTGGCGAGCTCACTCTGAAAATAACTGGTACCACGCCAGTGTTTGGCGAGCTTGTTATGTCTTACACATGTAACTGCACGGGAGGAGCAGTCGGCACTGGGTCACGTGTGGATTGCGTGACACAGACAGGTAATATTGGTCAGTTTATTACCTGCATGCCTGTAGCCTGGGACTCTAGTAACTCCAGATGGAAATTTACGCTGTGTAATCTGGATAGTTTGTATAGTGTTAACTATGTGATATCTGTTACCGCTCAGTCATATGATGATGATACGGCGGTCTACGATTACATAGGCATCACTGCGGTGTCTGGAACAGATGTCACCGAACAGCCAGTAGTCTCGGGTGGGATCGGAGATCAGGTAGGCCACACTAGATTCGGTGGCCTCATCACTAACGGCACGGGATCGATCGGAAGCAACTATAACTTCGCAGGCTCCTACTACGACAAGACTGATACGTACGTTGGGACCGGCTCGTTTAGGTATAATGCGGCGCGCGGCACATACTATAGCGACGAATACATGCCTGTAAATCCCGATTTGTATTACATAATGCGCGCCACAGTGAAAGCTGGCGACGTAGGCGGCGGTAATTTTAATGCAGCCAATAAACAATACTTCGGTCTTGCCTTGTTCGATATGGACAAGACTTTGATCAGTAGTGTCCACTGCTTGAAGTATGCCGGGTCGACGGATACAACGCTCGCCAGCAATCTAAATACCGGCGATACTACAATGACCCTCACGGACGCGACTGGTTGGAACAACACGGCTAGTGGCGGCCACGCGCGTAATATTATCTGGTACGGCTACGCCAGTGCGACCGGCTATACGTATCCCGACTACACATACTCCAGGACCACAAGCTACTCCTACAGTGACTACGGCGCGAACGGACTGTGGGCCGCCGGGGGAATCAGTGGTAACACAGTTACGCTTCGCAGCGCTTGGGCGGGACCGAACCTAGCGGCTGGGTTAGCGGTCAGGAACATGCAGGCCGGATCCAGCTACAAGTATCTACTGGCTTCAAACCTCACCTTCGCTAACGCCTGGACCACCCTGTCTGCCACGATAGGCGGGTGGGATACCACGGCTACGTGGCCGGTTGACAACTTCGCCTACGGGACGGCCTACGTAAGAGCTGCATTGATTTGCAACTACCACAACACGGCGGATACTAATGTCCGTCTAGCTCAGCTCTATTTTGGTCCGACTTCTTCCCGGAACCTGGAAGTATCCACGACCTACACCCCGGCTTGGACCGGCTCAGGAAGTAACCCGGCGATCGTCAACGGTGTCCTTACTGGAACCTGGTCTCGAAACGGCGATATTGTAAAGGTAATCGTCTATATCGCTTGTGGCTCCAGCACCACTTATGGATCAGGTACCTATTCCATAAGTCTGCCATTCGCGGCTACTTCTTCGTTGTACTACGGATTTGGCAGTGCGGTGCTGAGTGACTACACGGGCGGCACCTACGCCTTCACCTCGTGCGCGGTAATGCTCGCCACAACAACCACGATGCGTCTGTACCCGACCGGGGCCGCCGTGGCGTGGGCCGCCACCACGCCGTTCACCTTCGGGTCCGGTGACAGCATGCGGGCGGAAATCACCTACAAGGCCGCCAGCTGATGAGTGACTTCGCCAAACTGATGCGTGAGGCGGCCGAGCAGACGGCCGCCGACGCGGTAGCCGCCACACTGGCCACCACCGCTATTTTCGCGGAGGAGCCGGTAAGTCTGCGGATCTTCGTTCAGGACCGCAACTACCTGAACAACCCACCGCTGTCCGAGGTCCAGTACGAAGCTGTCCGTCACATTGAACGGGTCTACTACCAGGGCACCTACGAGTTAATGGCTCGGGAGTTCGAGGCCGGCAAGCAGATGGGCCGCTACCACGTGGGCACCTACGCCACCTGGCGCGATGAGCCCTACTGGTCCAAAGCCACAAGGATGATCAACTTCGCTACCTTGCAGTGGGGTAAGGGCGGCGGCAAGGACCACATCTGCCGGGTCGCCAGCATGCGAATCGCCTATCTACTGCTGTGTCTGGCATCCCCACAGGAGTACTACGGACTACCCGAGCAGGACACCATTCATCTGCTCAATGTGGCCTCGTCCTCCGCGCAGGCCCAGCAGGCCTTCTTTATGCCCGTTGTGCGGGCCGTACGCAAGGGATGGTTCACCAACCGGTGTGAGGCCAGGCAGAACACCATTTCGTTTGAGAAGAACATTGAGGCCGTCTCCGGGCACTCTGACGCTGAGACCCAGGAAGGTCTCAACCTGATGCTCGGCATCGCCGACGAGATTGACGCCTTCAAGTCCAAGAAGGAGATGACCGTCCGCAGGGGCGGTTCCTCACGGGAGCCCACCAAGTCCGCTGAGGGCATCCTGAACATGATCCGCACGTCCGGGGCCACGAGGTTTCCAGACACCTTCAAACGAGTCGCGATCTCCTACCCCAGATACCTTGGTTCCACGATTCAGCGGCTGACCAAGGAAGGCCAGGCGGACATCGATGAGAAAGGTATCGACTCTAGGCATTACGTTTCCGGGCCCCTGGCGACCTGGGAGGTCAATCCCCGGGTAACCGGCAAAGACGTTTTCGCCTCCGACTACGCCGAAGATCCGGTCCTGGCACGCAGTAAATACGAATGTAAGCCCTCACGCGCGATCAACCCGTATTTTCGTAACCATCAGGCCCTGGACGCCTGTTTCGAGTACGTGGAGACCGAGCCGATCGCGGTCTCCTACCGCAGGGACACCGCGAGCGGTATGCCGGTTTGGATTCCCAAATACGAGTTCTCTTCGAATTTCATACCTGTCCGGGGTGCCGCGTACGCGATGCACGCGGACATGGCGATCACAGCGGACCGCGCCGGCCTGGCCATGGCTCACGTGGTGTCCTATTCGGAGCATGAGACCTTCGGCGAGGATGAAGATGGCGCCCCGCATCCGATCCGTGAACTGAGGCCCAACGTCAAGGTGGATTTCGTCATCCACTACTCAGCGGACGCCTCCGCCGATCCGGCCAGGGAGATTCAGATCCGGTGGGCACGACAGTTGTGCTTCGAGCTGGTTCGGCAGGGTTTCAACATCCAGCGGTTCTCCTTCGACGGCTTCCAGTGCCTGGCCGGCGAGACCCAGATCTTGCTGCACGACGGCACCCGCCGAGCGATAGCGGACCTGGTTGGTACCGCGCCCTTCTGGGTTCACGCCAACTCCGGGGGCAGGACCGTACCGGGTCTGTGTACCCGGGCCTGGAAGACCGGTCGCCGGGACGACATGGTGACCGTTGAGGTCAGCGACGGATCAAAAACCAGGGCCACCCAGGATCACCTGTTCATGCTCGCCGGTGGTAACTACCGGATGGCCGGGAAGCTCGAACCCGGCGACAGGCTCATGTGCGTTGACCCCAGATACGCTATAGAGCCCGCGGACCCAGACACCGGGTCTGGGACCCCGGGGCTCAGAGTGGTTGTCAGTGTCGAGCCGGCTCCGCCGTGCGACGTTTACGACCTCACAGTCAGTCAGTACCGCAACTTCGCGGTGGCGCCCGGGTTCTTTGTGCACAACAGCACTGATTCCATGCAGATTCTTGAGGCCCGTGGGATATCCAGTGAAAAGATTTCCACGGATCTGCATGAGAATCCCTGGCGGAATCTGCGGGACCTGGCCTATGAGGGCCGCCTTATCATTCCGCGTCTGGCCGGCCTGGACGTGGCCAAACCGCCACCGAGTCTGCTGCGCACAGAATTGCTGAGCCTGACCCGCCTACCCACTGGCCGCATCGATCATCCGTATGACGGTTCGAAGGACTTGGCGGACGCGGTGGCCTGCGCGGTTTTGGGAGCGGTAATCATCGGGGGATCCGAGGAAGAGTCATCACCTCGCGCCTACTGCGGTGGACCCGCCTTCACAGTTGGTAAGCCAATGAGCATGCCACTCGGCACAAACTTCGCGGATATCTGGGACTTCGGATCGTCAGGCCTGTTTTAACCACAGCCGATAGAACCGACCAACGCCGGATTTGATGCGGCGTTTGGACTGAAGGGGATCGAACCCATGACGCAACCGCGTAGCGAGGGCGGTGTGCAACCCAAACCACCCTTGGATGTTGAGGTTGGGGTCAGCGCGTACCTGCCGTTCGTCACCCCATACCAGGACGTGTGGGAAGCGCTGCGTGATGAGGACATCACCGTTAAGCAGCTTACGGCCATGCGAAAGTCTGATGGCCAGGCGTGCGCTCTCTACCGGTTGATCACCCTACCGATTCGCTCAGCCCTCAAAGGTGCGACATTCGTTCCGGAGAGCGTTGTTGAAGGTGGCCAGGACGAGGCCGACTTCATCGAGCAGATGTTCACCCTGCCCGCCTCCGGTGGTGGGATGACGGTTCCATTCGGTCGAATCATCGCGCAGATGCTACTTGCGATCTTCGACGGGTTCTCAGCGTTCGAGATGGTCTACCAGGTACCCAAGATGGGACCACTCAAGGGCAAATGGACTCTACAGAAGCTAGCTCACCGGCCCAGTGACACTCTGACGTTCCTGCTGGATAACCGCTCGCAGTTCAACGGACTTCGACAGCAAACCATGTATATGGGTGAGTATGTTGATCGAAAGATTCCGGGTGAGCACAGTGTTTACTACGCAGCCAACGAAGAAGAGAAACCCTTCTATGGAAGGTCCTACTTCCAGAGTGCCTTCTACCACTGGGACAAGAAGTTCAAGCTGTACGTCATCGCTCACATAGCCGCTCAGCGCGCGGCTGTTGGCACCCGGGTCGGGACACTACCCAAGAACCCGAACCGCGAGGAAAAGAGCGCGTTCCAGCGGGCGTTGGCTGACCTTGGTGTCGCCCAGTGGCTGACCATGCCAGATGACTACAAGATTGAGTCACTGCGTGAGGCCTCGGGCTTTGACTTCCTGGCTCTGATCAACCACCACAACTCTCAGATGTCCAAGTCCGTGTTGGCCGCGTTCTTCGACAAGGAACAGGGCGGCGGGGACTCAGCGAAACTTGTCGACTTTGGTTCCCAGTCAGACGCTCTGTTCCTGCTCATGTTGCAGACAATCATGGGTGAGATCGAAGAGGTAATAAACACCAAGATCATTCCACGGTTCATTGACTGGAACTTCGGGTCCGGCAAGTATCCGAAGTTCCAGTTCGGGTCCCTGTCCCAGGAACAGCACAACGCCACCCTGGACCTGTTCAAGACCCTGGCCACCGCAGGGCAGAGCCTCACGGTTCGCCCAGAGATGGTTCACGAGCTGGAAAAGCAGATCTCCGAGGAACTCGGGCTTGAGATCGACTGGGAAACCGTCGAGACCCAGATGGCCCAGGAGAAAGCCGATCTGGCCAAGCCGGAAGCCCCTGCGGGCGCCGCTGCCGGGATCACTGAGCCGGCCACCGGTGGGTTCCTGGACGCCGCGATCACCAAACCCAACATCCCAGCTGAGTTCATCCCCGCTGACTTCGCGCTCACGGACACCGACCCGGCCGCAGTGGCGTTGGCGGATCTGGCCTACGAACTGCTTGGTGAGGTAGCCGAACTCACCCGGGGTAGGCCCAACAGCGGCGGGCCGAAGTTTGTCAGAACGGCAGCCGGGGCCAAGACCTACGGTGTGCCCATTGGAACCGCCATCACCCGGGACATAGCGGCTCGCGCCGGTAAGCACGGTCCTGAGGGAGCACCGTACGGGGGCGGCGCCAAGGGCGCGGTCGGTGCGGCGGGCAAGAAAGCTCCAACCGGCCCTGACACCCGCACCGGGCGGCAGGTCCTAGGTGGAGGACTCGGCGCGCAGGCCCAGAACCTGGGTTCTGTCAACACCGCGCCCGCCAGTTCATCTCATCCCACGCGGCCGGCGGAAAACCTACCAGCGGTCAAGCAGACATTCACAAACCCAGAAGTCCCGGGCGCGAAGCTACTTGACTTCGGGGACGGCACCTACGCGCTACAGGACGCCGAAGGACGGGTCTCCGAACGTCAGAAGATCCAGATCAGTCAGTTCCTGAGTCTCGGATGGAAGACCACGCACGCACCAGTTCCCGCGAAGCCCGCCCCTAAGGCCGCTAAATGAGTGTGACCCCCGAAATCCTCGACACGATCGAACGGAAGCTCCAAACGTCCGTTCGTAACGAGCTTCGCCAGATCACCACCCGCTATCTGGGTGCCTACAACAAAATCTCCACAGCCAATCCGCAGATGGCCGGGGTGCACCTGACCAGCGATCTGGAGTTGAACCAGGAACTTCAACAGACGCTCGGCACCGCGCAGACCAGGGTGACATCGTCGATACGCGCGGGTTGGATCGCGGCAGCCGCCCTGGCCCTGAAAGACTCGCAGGCGCAGGACAAAGCCGCAGGAGCACCCGGGGATTTCCTGGACGCCGTGCTGAGCGATGTCGCCAACGCCTTCGCTGTGGCGGGTCTGGCGATCATCGCAGCCGCCCGGGACACCCACGACGAGGGACGCGATCTGACCCCCACGGCGCGGCTGCTGCTGGTCCGTAAGGCCGTTGAGGACGCGGTACGCAGACTGAGTGTCTCCACTGGATCCGCAGCGGCGGTCACCGTTCGCCGGGCTTACCACGACACACAGATCCAGGTGGCCGCCACCAGCAACACCGATCAGCTCACCTGGGTTAAGAAGTGGCGGGTCAACTCCCTGAATCCCTGTCCGGCCTGTGCCGCCCTGCACGGGACGATCATTGGAATATCTGAGGATTTCGACGGTAAGGCATCCACAGACAGCACCTTCAAGGTCCCGGCGGTGTACCACAATCTCGCCGGACCACCCAGGCATCCCAACTGTAAGTGTTCCATTGACATCGAACCGGATGTCAACTCCGTGGCCTTGCGGGATGAGGTGTCTGCTTCAACTCCCGGGCGGTACCGCTGGTTGTCCGCCCAGGACATACGTCAAATGTCAGATGCCCGCTTCGGCACGCTGGCGAAGTTCCTTGAGCGTGCCGCGCGTCGCATGAAAACCCTGCTGAAGAAGATTCGTGATGATAGGTGAACTGACCCAGTTGCGTTTCCGCGCCGACGGCCCGGATGTCTACGCCACGGCTCTACTGAGGCTCATAAGCTACGCCCGTACCTCAACTGACGATTTCACATTCGGACCGGTCAGCATCTCAGACTGCGTGCGCGATGGGATCAGTCTGAAGGGCCCCGATCTTTTCGGTGCTGTGGGCGTACTGGCGGCTATATCAGGCCTGAGTCAGGTTGAGGCGTAGCCGATAACACCATCATGGCCGACGAACTAGTCATCGTGCCGTCCGACGGTGACGGTTACGTGAACCTCGCGCGCACCAAGACGGGGCGCCTATTCCGCAAGCATCTGCTGAGCTTCGGTAATCTGCGTCATCCCACGACCGGGGCGACCATCACCATTGATGATGGCTTCGCTAGCAAGCTTCAGAAGAACTTCAACGCCGGTGTTTGTGACATCGTTCAGGTTCCACTGGCGAACGCCAAGAACGAGCACACCGAGGACCCGGAACGCAACATCGGCGAAGTCGTGGATGTTGAGGTCAAGGACAAGAAGATCTACGCGATCATCGATGTCCGGGACGAAAAGCACGCGGATCGGATGGGCAAGACCTACCTGGGTGCCTCCGCGATGATGCATCTGGATTACACGGACAGGAAAAGCGGCGAGAAAGTTGGTCCGACGCTTCTGCACGCCTGCGTCACCAATCGCCCCTACGTGACTGGGCTCGATTCCTACGAGGAGATCGTAGCCGCTACATCCGATACATCTGAGCGAGCTGTACTGCTCACAACCGATACGGCTGTACTTGACGCGCTACCCGAGGAGACAACGGATATGCCAGAGGCGCCGATTACTGAAGAGACGACTCCGGCCCGGTTGTCTCTGGAAGAACTGCTCACTGTTCTGAAGAGTGAGCACGACATTGATGTGGCTGGTCTTCAGGCCAAGGCCGCTGAGAGTGTTCAGGCCACCGCGCTTTCCAACGCGCTGGTTGAGGCCCTCACCGAGGCCGGTGTTGTGAAGTTCAGCGCGGCGGAGGGTGTGAGTGTCACCAGTGAAGACGTTGTCGGAGCAATCACCGAGCTGGCCTCGAAAAACGTCGCGCTTACCGATCGCGTCAACGGTCTCGAACGCACCGCAGCCGAGGTTGAAGTCCAGGGTCTGATCGACTCCGGTCGGGTGATGCCGGCTCAGAAGGATGGATTCGTCGAGCTGCGTCTGACCAACCAGGACATGTTCACCTCTTTGGTGCCGACTGAGCCGATCGTGAAGATGAGCGCAGAGGCTGGGCTTACTCCACTCCGCGACGAAGCACACGTCAAAGATGTTGACACCGAGGTCGCTCGGCTTTCGGCCCTGCTAGCCCCAGTCAGCTCGAAGTAGTCCCACTTCATCACAGGCAGCAGAGCCAGAGAAAGGCGAGCCGGGGGATATGACCAGCAACGCGTACCAGTTCATTCCAGTTCCGGGTTACACCCAGGGAGCCACGGGTACTGATCCTGAGATCCTGTACTCGACTGCGGCTCACACCCAGAAGGGTGTCACCCTGGCGTCCGGGCAGGGAATTCTGCCGGCCGGGTGCCTCGTTGGGCGCAAGACCGCAGACAAGAAGTACTACGTCTACAGCAACGCTGCCTCAGACGGCACCGAAGTGTGCCGGGGGGTTCTGCGCCGGGGTGTGGACACCACCTATGGTGACCAGCTGGGCAACATCGTCATCATGGGCATCCTGAAACTCGACATGCTCTCCGGGGCGGACGCCAGTGCCCTGACTGACCTGGGTGCGGTTACCGACTCCGTACGCAACACCTTCAAGTTCTAGACACAAAGACGCGTGGTAGGCATTGGGCGTCGTATCTGTCCTTGGCGGGAAATGGATACGACGCCCGACCGTAAGACGTGGATTCGGAAATACCTGATCGAGCTTGCGCGCGAGTGCCAGTCGACGGGGTTCGCAAAGTTTCGAACCGATGAAGAACAACATAGGCCAGCCAGGTGTTCCTTAGGGAGGCGCAGGCCGGGTCCTGATTTGGGACCGCCGATTTCCGAATAGAGACTCCGTAAGGAGAAGGTCGTGCCGGACATCAGCCTGCTGGAGCCTATGGTTCTGCGCGGGGTCGTCGAGAAGTTCGTGGCACCCGAGACCCTGGTGATGCTCGGGCGCCTTCCTCAGACCCCTTGGCCCTTCCCCTCGGTGACTTGGGACGTTATTCGCGGCAGCCGAATGGTTGCCAAGCCGAACGTGCCCAACTCCGAGGCGCACATTGTTTCCCGACTGGGACGCAGCATTGAATCAGCCGCGTTCGTGTACCTGCGGGAAAAGAAGGTCTTCGAACCGACTACGCTCCACTGGTTGCGGACCCCGGGCGAGATCGCTGCCGTCAACGCCGAAAAGGCAGTGCTCCGGGAGATCGCCGACCTCAACCAGCGGTTCGACAACTACGCCGAGTACATGATCTGGGGCGCCATGACCGGCACCCTGACCCTGGACTACCCGGACGTGGTTGCCACGGTCGACTACAAGCTCCCCGCGAGCCACAAGGCCACCGTTGCCGCCAGTTGGGCCACCGCGACCCCAGCTCAGATCGTCGCTGACGTGCGGGCCTGGAAGCGGCTGGTAGCCCGCGACGGTCGGGTCCCGGCTCGTGAGGCGTTCGCCACGGAAAAGACTCTGGCCTACATCTTCACCTCATTCGCGACCACCGGTAACGCTGGTCTGAACTTCGACGGCGCGGCGCTGATGAGCGACCGGATGAAGGACCAGTACTTCACTCAGGGCACCCTGCCGGGCTTCATGGGCCTGGACTGGAGCACCGTCGAAATCGTGTACGACACCGACGCCGGGGTAACCACCCTGTTCGTGCCGGACAACGCGCTGTTCCTCGGCAACTACACCGATCAGCGCCCGATCGAACTCATGATCGGCCCCACCGCCGACGATGAGGCACCAACCGGCTTCACCGGTAAGTTCGCGAAGACCTGGAAGGACAAGGACCCGTCCGCTCGGCAGTATCTGCTGGAGTGGAACCTGCTTCCGGTCATCACCCGGCCAGAGCAGATGGTCTACATCGACGATGTGACCACCCCGTAGTAACTGTCTTGAACGCGCGGGGACTGACCTCAACCCGGGGTCAGTCCCCGCGCGGTTTATTCGACTCCAGTGGCGTCTTGTTAGCGTTAACCATCCCGCCGGTTCCCAGTCAACGCAGTCACTTTTAACATTCAATAGCGCCCGATTACCCAGACACGACTAAATGGGTGTGTTACAAGAATGCTTAGTACGATACTTGTGGCTGTGCTTGGTCTTGTAGGCGCCATCTTTTCGACTATTCTTTCCTATCGCGCGGCATCCCAGGCCAACCGGGCCGCAGCGGAAACCGCCAGATCTGCGGAGCGTCAGGTGGAGGGCGAGGCCTACAGCCGGGGTCAGGTCATGTACGAGAAACTCCTGACAGAGGCGGATCGGCACCTGGATCGGTTGCGTTCGCAGATCCAGCTTCTGAGTGAGGAACTCGAACGTGTCAGTAAGCAACTAGCGGCTGAGCAGACCGCCAATGACTTGCTGCGTGTCCAGGTTCGGCAGTTGCATGAACGTTTGCAAACCATGGAATCGCATCTTGGTTCCCCGGCTGGTGACGCCACCACCGGGTGTGACTAGGTCCACTGGTGGATCCGGACCTGGATCAACTGTAGGTAGAAGCCATATAGAGCGCATTGGAAGGTGTACTCGCATGGCTCGTAAATCCGCAGAATCACCAAAGCGGTCTCAGGTGGTTGACGTTCTGGCAGACCCACCCGGCACCGTATACATCCAGGATCCGCTACCCCTGATGCCCGAGCCGGCTGAGATGCCCCGTCCGGCGCCCGAGAGCCAACTGAGTCCGGAGCAGCGCAGGATCCGCGAACTTGAGGATCTGCTGGCCCGTGAGATGGGACGCAAGGATGTAGAGCCCAGCGTTGATCCCGAAATCGTGAACGGCGCCGAGGAAAACATCATCATCCATATCCTTGAGGATGGATTCACGGCTCTCGGTAAGGTCTGGTACCGGGGTGAGGAACTGGAATTCCTCCCGGGTGGCGGTGCCTATCAGGACACCTGCGACCGTAATGGTCGTAGCTGGTTGGAGTTGCGTAAGGATGATTTCGCTCAGATAGAGCGGTGGGGCCGAATCATGTTCCGCAACGGCCCGTGGCCCGGGAAATCACTGGCGGAGATTGAGAATGTGAGTTTCGAGCCGCTGAATTCGATTAGCGGCGCAGACCGTGTGGCTCCGACCGCCGATGAGATTCGTCAAGCAGCCTCGAAAGCCGCGCGTCGAGGGCGGGCGGCTCCCAGGCTGCAATTGCGTTAACCAGCAGGACGGAGACAGCAATGCTGACCGCGCCGAGTGTCGCAACACTGGCGACCTTTTCAGGGAGGGCCGCAGCCTCCTATTCGGCTTTTGCCACGTCTGCGTTGACGCAGGCCGCATTGCTGTTCACGCTCACCACTGATCTGACCGCCTACCCCACGGACACCGATCAGCTCGACCTGGCGGTCAACGCCATATGCGAGATGGCTGACCAGATCTATCTTTCCCAACCCTACGCGGCCGTGGCGGCCAACCCGTTCGCCTCAGAGACCATCGGGTCCTACTCGTATTCGAAGGCCACCCAGGCGGTAGCCAAGGCCAAGTCCCGTCAGAAGACCGGTCTTCTGTGGTGGGATCTGGCCATCGAACTGCTCAGCCAGGCCGACACTTCCTGCGTCGACTCCGGGTCGGTGTCCGCGCTGGACCGGGACAGTGTCTACACCTCTGATGATGGAGCCAGGGCGATCCTGGGACCCGCGGACATTGATCCAATTGTTTACGGCGAGTATGTGAGCGCGGAACTCAACCCCCGGCCGGCGGGGGTGTAGTCATGCGGCATCTCTACAACTCACAAGCCGCTGTGTACCGCCTGTCCGGTGGGATTGTCAACGGCACCCCAACGCTGACCTGGTCGAAGATAACTGGAATCCCTGACACCGTTCTCGGCGTCGCCGGGGAAATGATGTGCCGCCTGGATCTGGGTTTTCTGCGGCAGGGTAAGGACCAGCCGATGCCGGCTACCGCAGGCCGCGCCGCTGACCGGGTTGGTGTTCTGTTCTACGACAGCAACGCCGAAGTCAAGGCCGGGGATCGTCTGGTGATGCTCTCCGGTCCGGTCGTCGGCACCTTCGAGCTACGGGCGATCCCAGACCCCGCGATCGCCTACGCCGAAGCCCACCACCTTGAGGTGCAGGTCGTTGAGGTGTCCCAGGACCTGGTTGGGATCTTCCCGGGCGCTGTTCCAGAGGAGACCCCATGATCGGTTACCACGTGGAGGTCGACACCTCGGACGCGGATTCCGAGCTGGACCGCCTGCGGCACGGGCCGGATCAGCGATGCGTGATCGACCTGGAAAGTGTGCTGGCTGAGCAGTTCGCGGCCACCCAGATGTTCGTGCACATCATCACCGGATCCCTTCGGGACTCCGGTCAGTTCGACGGCCGCAAGCGGGGCCCTGAGTGGACCGGGGAGATCGTCTACGGAGACAACGACCCCAAGGGTGTCAACGCCTCGCAGGAACGCGGGCGTGACCCTGAGCTGGGCTACGCGCCCAGGGGCTGGCTCAAGGGCTACAACGTCACCGGAGATCCGAATGATCTGCACGACTTCTTGAGGCCCGTGTATCCGCTGGAGGAAGGCTACGAGCGGGCTGTTGAGGAATTCTTGAGGGGAACCACACGATGACCACCCCAGTAAACGACGATGACCTGGTCCAGGGCTGCGTTAAGTGGCTTCTTGATGAAGATGACGTTCACCGGGTGCTCGGTGTCTTCCCTCAAACCAATGTTCCATGGCTCTACCAGCACACGCTGTGGAACCGGATCGAGGGCACCCAGTCCCAGGCCGCAGTGATCGCCCGCGCCGGTGGTTGGGCTGGTGCGAACGACTACAACACCCTGCGCTTCCCCCGCCTGTCCTTGGAGATCTACGTCGACCCGATCCGGGACTCCGGGGGAAACCAGACCATGCCGGGTGAGACCAACCGGCGTATTGAGCAGGTGTGGCGGGTGTTTGACAACCTGCTGCACCGACCGTCGCCTGACACGGTCATGTGGGGCGATATCAGAGTGATCACCAGTACCCGTCTTGGAGAACCGACCGTCTACGTCGTTCCCGACGGCGATGGCTCACTGCGTTTGCAGCAGTACTACGCCATAACACAGGGATAGGAATCGAAAGTGAAAATACTCGTCAAGACCCCCATCAGTCCGTACTCGGGGTACGGAAATGATGGTATTGGAATGCTCACAGCCCTGATAAGGGCGGGTTTTGACGTTTATATTGATCCAGCTCATGTGTCCCCGCCGCTGCCAGAGCCGGTCTGCAACCTGCTGACCAAACGGCTCAAGGCCCCATTTGATCTCTTCATTCAGCATCAGGATCCGGGACTGTTGGACGCCACCGATGAGATCCGTCGATCTTCGGGGCTCACCGTGGGCTGGACGATGTGGGAGTACACCACGCTGGACAACCTGCGCGGGCGTAGTTCTCTGCGCAAGCGGACCAAGAACTTTGACCTGCTACTGGGCTACGACCCGGTAACCGTGGAGGCCTTGAGGCCATACGCCACAAATGCGCTTGAGAGCCTTCAGGGCGGCTACAGTCCAGGCCAGTGGACCTACCAGAGTCGGGACTGGAACAGTAGCCGCTTTGGATTCTGTATGCTCGGCCAGCTGCACCAGCGCAAAGATCCGTTTGTGGCGATCATGGCGTTCAAGGAGCTCAAGGACGAGTACCCAGAGGAGTTCGAAGGCGCCGAGCTGCACCTGAAGACCAACACCCCGGGCCTGCACTCCGCGATGCAGCAGTGGGTACCCAAACTACGGGTGCACTACGACACCTGGCCTGAAGAGCTCATGCGGGACTTCTACGGCTCGCAGCACTGTCTACTCGCGCCCAGTCGCGGCGAGGGAAAGAACATCCCAGCCCTGGAATTCCTGTCCACCGGCGGAACAGTGATCGCAACCAACTGGGGCGGTCACACCCAGTGGCTGTCAGGCCAGATCGGCTACCCCCTGGACTACATTCTGGCTCCGCTCGGTCCGGGGACGCCGAAGTGTTTGAACGCCAGAGCCAGCAAGGACCATCTGAAATCCCTGATGCTCCACGTCTACCGCAACCGGGATGAGGCTCGACGCAAGGGCGAGATCGCCTCACAGCTGATACCGCAGATGTGCTCGTGGGATGCCGTTGTCACCCGGCTCATGGACAAGATCGGCGCCGCCACCCAGGGCAACGATCACTTCATCCACGCCGCTCGGCGGACCAGTAAAAAAAGTTAACCAATAAATGCCGGACATAGTAGAGATACGGTGCCCAGCCGGGCCGCAGCGTTTATTCACCAAGTTGCGGCTCGGCCAGCTCGCGCACCGCTACAACATCGAAGACAACACCATCGAGTTTTCGTGCTCAGATTGCGCGCGGTTACTACGCAATCGCGGAAAAGGTAATTGTCAGGTGTTGCATCGCTACAACTTCGCCGGCCAGCTAGTTGAAACACTAGTTGAGGCCAGAGGGTCTGTTATCAGTCCAACCGATTAGTCACAGGACGCCGTCCGCTGCGAGCACGAGGTGTGTTGTGACTAGCAAGATTGTTGAGGGTTTCTCCCTCACCCACGCCGCAATCCTGGACGGCACTACCGGTGCCGAAGAGGTAGACGGCGATATCTATGGTGTGCGAACCGGCACTATCGCGGCGGACACTGGAAACTATGACAACACCGGTGACGACTCCGTTCTGTCGTCCTGGTTCTGGTTCAACTTCGCCACTGTCACCGTCCAGGCCGGCTACGTGCCGTTCGAAACGATCGCTCTGCTGGCTGGGGCCACGGTAACCACCTCCGGGGCTAGCCCGGCCGACTACCACAGCATGCCGCTGTGGGAGGAGACCTCACTCAACCAGCCGCCGCGTCCGATGCTGATCCGGGTGCCGGCCAAGGACAAGGACGGCGTCATCCGGACGCTCGACTTCGTTCTCTACAAGGTCCAGTTCGGACCCTTCAACTTCGATGGCCCGTCCTACAAGTCCGGCCTGCTGCTCAACTACACCGGCCGCGCGGTGATGAGCGACAAGGACGAAAAGGGCACCACGATCGCCACCCGCGCGATCGGGCGCCTGATCAACCGGCCGGCCATCTAGCGGTAAGCCAGCAAACCACCGCCTGGGAGGGAAGACCCAGGCGGTGGCCCACGTCCAGAAGCCTAGGAGGCAGCAGTGGCGGAACTTGACGCGCTCGACCCAATTCCAAGCAAGATCACACTGGGTTCGGGCACCACAGTCATTCTTGAGAGCCTGAAGGCTCGCCAGTTCTTCAAATTCCTGCGCATCATCACCCACGGTGCGATGCCCTTGATGCAGGATATGTCAATCTTCGACCTGGACCCGAACACTGACACCCAGGCGTTCGCGGGTCGACTGCTTTCTGTGATGGTCCTATCCATCCCAGACGCCGAAGATGAGACCCTCGACTTCATTCTGAGTATGTGTAAGCCCGAGGGATTGATCGAGGGCCGCAAGGTCAGTAAGGCCGACAGCGAACGTAACGCCGCCCTGTGGACAGACCTGGCCCTGGAACTGGACAACCCAGAACTGGATGACCTGGTAACCATCATCGAAGCCGTGGTCAAGCGCGAGTCCGCTGACATTCAGGCACTGGGAAAACGCCTAGCGTCTCTGCTGAACCTGGCGGAGAAGACGGGGCAATTGAAATCCCGGCGCCGCAGTTCACCGAAGAAGACCGCAGCCTCCTCGGAGGTTTCGCCCGAGCCTTCGACCTCATCGCCAGCGAGTACGGATGGACCGACGCAGTAATAGCGGATCTGACATTAGCGAGGCTCAGGCAGTGTGTCGCCGCAATCCGTGAACGCAAGTTCTACGAGCGCTGGCAACAACAGACCTGGACCGTATGGCAGACCAAAACCATTTGCACTTTCGTAGCGGCCAGCGTCCCAGTGGAAAGCGAGGGAGCGGTCAACCCGCTTCTTGAGGCGGCGGAGCAAATCGGCCGCCAACCCGATGAGAAACAGCAACAGGGCGGCGGATCAAACGCAGCGGACCCAAAGCCCGGCAGTTTCGAGACATTTATGGCTAGCTTCGGGTCACCCAAGCGGTGGGCCGGACGCTAAAGGAGGGTGAGCCGGCGTGCCTGAGGTGCGGTATACGGCCGTAGCCGATTTCTCACAACTCCTAGCCGAAATCGCGGTGGCTCAGGCGGCGCTGAAGTCACTGCGGGATGACCAGAATCGCGCGCGTACCGGCGGAGCTCAGGCCGCTGGTACCAATGCCGCCCAGGACAAACAAACTCAGGCGAACCTGAGGCGTTTGCAGCAGGAGGCAGACGCTGAGGAGCGTCGTGCTCGGGCCCGGCAGGCGGCCACCACCCGTCAGGCTGAACTTGACGACCGCCGTGAGAGGGCTCGGATCCTCGGCGAGTCGAAACTGGCGGAGCAGGAAGAAAAGCGGCAGCGCGCCCGGGAGATGGGCGAGTCCAAGCTTTCCGAGCAAGCTGCACAGCGCACTCGTGCTCAGCAGATGGGCGAATCTAAGCTCGCCGAGCACCAGGAAAAGCGGCAACGCGATGAGGAAGCCTTCGAAGCCAAGCTCGCGGACAGGGCTGCCCGGCGGGCTGAGCGCGCGCGAAGCGCCACACTGCGTGACGATGAGGCTCGGGCGCGTAGTACCCGTAACGCGGATATGGGTGATACCCGGCTCTGGGAGGCCCGCGAGCGGCGTCGCCGTTCGAGTTTGCTTGGGGATGTCAGGCAAGGAGCGGCTGAAGACGCCAGAAATCGTAATCAGGTTCTGGGTCAGGAACGAATCAACCGAGCCACACAGGCTCGAATGCAAGCCGCCCACACGGCCGCAACCGCGTATGAGCGGCTACAGGCTACTCAGGAAGCCCGGCAACGTAGAACGTTGCTCTTTGAAGAGCAGTACCGGGCGGTCCAGGAGCGCAACGCTCGGATCAGGGCCCGTGCGGCTGAGAGCCCGGCCGGGCGTGACGCTGAGCTTCGTCGGGTCATGGATCTGCGTCGTGAGGAAGAACGACTTCTACAGGTCCGCCGCAGGATGGAGGAAGGTCGGCACCCCGGGTCATTCCTCACCCGGATGGTTCGTGAATTCCGTGAGGGTTTCCGGGTCTTCGACCAGGGTGAGGAGCGGCTAACCAGGCTTCGTAGGGCTGTGGAAAACAGCCGCCGGGTCTTCCAGGAGAGTTTCCTCGGGCGGCTGATCTCCGAATTCCGCGATGGGTACGCGGTATTCGATGACGGTGAGAGCAGATTCACTCGCCTGAGTCGCGGTTTTGAAAAAGCCCGGCGAGTGATGCGGGATAGTTTCCTGGGGAACATGGTTTCGGAGTTCCGCGAGGGCTACCGAGTCTTCGATGAGGGCGAGTCACACACAACCAGGCTCACCCGGGGTATGGGCAATGTTCGCCGCGCCATGTCTCAGCGAATCACAGAGGGCAGCGGAGGTCTGGTTGGAAGTCTCGTTCGAGACTTTCGCTTCGGCTACCGTCAGGTGGAGGACTTTGAAAATCGCATGACCCGGTTCCGCCGGGGCGTTGCGATGCTCATGCACGGCGGCGGAGGAACCGGTGGAACTACCGGCGGTCCGCTGATTGGTTTCTTCGAGGGCTTCAGCAGGGCTGGAAACAAAGCTGTCAACGTTTTGGGCAACGTCTCAAAGTCCATGCTCAGTTGGCGGGGCTTGATCGCCCTACTGGTGGCCTCAATCGGTCCCCTGATCGCCATGATCGACGCCCTTGGCGCCGTGATCTTGGGCCTGAACAATGTCATGGTCACCGTAGCCGCTTCGACAGCCGCCCTGCCGGGCCTGTTCCTGGCTCTGGCTGCTGCGGTGGGCGCGGTGATGACCGCCGTCATGCCGCTGGTCAATGTTTTCAAGCTCTACTCGGCCGCCCAGAAGGCGACCACCGCCGGTAGCCGTGAGATGGCTCAGGCCCAGGCGGACGCGGCCGACCGGACCCGTAACGCCCAAAGGTCCTACCGCAGCGCCTCCAAGGCTCTGGCGGACGCTCTGTACCAGGAGCGCCAGTCCCAGGTGAACCTTAACGAGGCCCGCCGGGACGCGCTTCGCAGCTTGCAGGATCTGCGGGCGGAGGTGGCGCGCAGTGGTATGGACGAGAAAGCGGCCACCCTGTCACTGGCTCGCGCCCAGGATGACTACCGCAAGGCCCTGGCAGACCCGACAGCCAGTTTGCTCGACCGGGAAGAAGCCCTACTGCGGGTTCAGCAGGCTGAGTGGGATCTGCGGGATGTCCAGCAGAAGAACATCCGGGACAAGGAAGACCTTGTAGTCGCCGAGCGACGCGGCGTTGAGGGATCCCAACAGGTCGTTGATGCCAAGCGGGCTCAGCAGGACGCCATTCTAGGGGTCAGGGACGCCACTGAGCGCATGGCGGACGCCGCCCAGGACCTGGCCAAGGCTCAGGCCGAAGAAGCCGCAGGCGGCTCAGCGGCACTGAAAGCCCAGCAGGCCCTACAGGACGCGCTTGACAAACTGAGTCCCTCAGCCCGGAAATTTGTGCTCGGGTTGATTGACATGAAGTCGGCCTGGACCGGAATCCAGAAGGCTGTCTCTGAGAAACTGTTCTCCCCGCTGGTTGGGCAACTGGAGAACCTGAAGTCTCTGGTACCCACCGTATCTATGCTTCTTGAGGACGCGGCCGGCGCGATGGGTGACGTTGCCGCCAAGGGCATCGCGATGCTCGCCTCAGGTCCCTGGAAAGCTGACTTCGCCAAGCTCAGTAAGAACAACGCGGTCCTGCTTACCAACATGGGCGACGCCGCCCTGTATGTGATGGACGCGCTGAAAGAAATCGCGGTCGCCGCGATCCCCTTCACCACCTGGGTATCCGAAGGCGTTCGAAACATAGCGAAACGCTTCCAGGAATGGGCGAAGGCTGGCAGGGACAGCGGCAGCATCACCAAATTCCTAGAGACAACCAAAGATCGGCTACAGCAGCTCGGCCGGATATTCGGCGATATCTGGCACACGCTAGCGGGCCTCAGTAGCGCGTCCCAGGAATTCACCGACTGGATGCTCGATGGTCTAGAGCGAATGACCCAGCGCTGGTCGGATAACGCTGACGCGCAGAACGCCACCGGTTCGGGGCTCAAGAAGTGGTTGGAGGAGGTAAAGCCACTTCTGAGCTCTATGCATGACTTCCTGGGCAAACTCGCTCAGGCCTTCATGGACATGGGTAAAGATCCCAAGAACATGGAGGAAGCCAAACGCATCCTCACTGTTCTGAGCGACAAGGTACTGCCAGCTCTGGTCAAGCTGTTCACATCCCTGTCCCAGAACGAGGCGATCTCCAAGATCTTTTCCGCCATAGCATCAGGACTTGAGGCGGTCAACCGGTTCGTCAACGCCGGGGGCGGCCAGGCACTCGGGATCTTTGCCAGCGGTCTTGAGCGAGTCGGCGAGTTCTGGAAATTCGTTCTCGACAACCCAGTGTTTGCCACAATTTTGAGCTCCGCCGCTACCGCGATGGCCCTGTTCGTGACATCAGCCGCCATCGCGAAGCTCACCGGCCTGACCTACCTGTGGACCTTCCTCAAGTTCGTTCTGGCGTCGAAATTCCCAACCAGCCTGCTGAGCCGAATCTTTGGTGTGGCGCCGAAGATCACGGCGGCAGGTCAGGCGGAGGAGTCGGCCAGGGCCGCTTCGCAGTTGACGGTTCTTGAGCAGATCTACGCTGAAGCCAAGCTGGCTAACGTTGAGCTGGGGCGCCTGGTAACCCAAGGTTTGAAGAACGTCGCCTCGGTGACCTACACCGCGCAACTGGCACAGATCATCGCGATCCTTGAGGTCTGCTGCGCGAACATGGCCAGGATGGCCACCGCCGCGACTGTCGCGGCTGCTACCGGCGGACTTGGCGGTGTGGTCCGTGGAGGGGTGGCTGCCAGAGCGGCGGCGCCCGCTGGATTGGCCGCCGGATCGCGTTACGCCTTGCCGGCTGGTTCAGCGGCGGGGCGCCCGGGGACCATCTGGGTTCCCTCAACAGCTGGCTCTCCCATCCGGACACCACCTGGGGCTTTCCCAGCTTCCAGGGTCATTCAGGGCGAGGTCGCAGCGGTTGGCACCGCAACCGGAGCAGCTCAAGGCGCTGGACTGCTAACCAGGGTTGGCACCGGACTGGCGAAGGCGGCGAATCCGCTGGCCTTGATAGGTCTTGGTTTCGGTATGGCGGCGGACACCGGGATGTTTGGCGGGCGCGGTTCAAAGGGAAAGCAGGCCGGGCAGGCGGGTGGTGCCATCCTCGGGATGGCTGGAACCGGCGCGCTGATTGGAACCATGGTTGGCGGGCCGGTTGGCACCGTCGTGGGTGGTGTGCTTGGTGGCGCGGTCGGTGCGGGCTACAGCCTGTACAAGGACAAGGGACTACGCAAGACCGTCTCTGAGATCCCGGGACAGATCGGAAACCTGGCCAGCAACGTCGGGGACACGCTGAGCAAGTTCTTCAGCAGAGACTTCCCACGGGTTGTGGCCGGAGCCTTCAACTCCATCAAGCACTGGTTCACAGACACCCTGCCAACCTGGTGGAGTACTCGGGTAGTCCGTCCAATTAGTGACTTCTTTACAAAGACGCTTCCCAAGCTGCCCGGGTCGATACTCCACGCGATATCGAATCTTCCCAAGGTCATTGTCGCGGCGATCGGTTTCGTGGCCGGTTACTTGGTTGGCCGGATCGTAGTTATCGCCAAGCGAATCGGTGGCCTCTGGGATGCGTTCTATGACAACGTTCTGAAGCCCGTGGGCAAGTGGTTCTCCGACCTGCCGGGAAAGGTTCGCGACTGGTGGAACTCGTGGACCTTCGCGGAAATCTGGAACAAATTCTGGGACACCTGCGTCAAACCGGTCCAACAGTTCTTCATTGATCTACCCGGCAATGTAGCCGCATGGTGGAACTCCTGGACTTTCGAGGGGTTGTGGAACAAGTTCTGGGACACCTGCGTCAAACCAGTGCAGAGATTCTTTACTGATCTGCCTGGAAACGTTAGCGAGTGGTGGAACTCCTGGACTTTCCAAGGTGTCTGGGACAAGTTCTGGGTAGCAGTGGTCGCACCAGTCGAAGGCTTTTTCTCAGGGCTCTGGGGCAAGATCGTCACCTGGTGGGACTCCTGGACTTTCCAAGGTGTCTGGGACAAGTTCTTCAAGCAATTTATTGAGCCGGTCGAGAATTTCTTCAAGGGCCTGCCCGACAAGATCAAGGGCTGGTTCGGCGATATGTGGGATATCCTGGTCGACTGGTACCACAAGGGCTACAACGCGGCCACTGGTAAGCAGTCCGGCGGTCTGATTGAGGGCGCCGGGACTGGCAGGGTAGACAACATTCCGCTCATGGCCACCGCTGGCGAGTTCATGGTCCGCAAACGGGCGGTCGACAAGCCCGGCGCCAAGGCCCTACTGCGGGACATCAATGAGGAACGCATTGACCCGGCCACTTTGTATGCCGCTCTGGACGTGGTCAACAAACCCGGCTGGTATGAGGGTCCAAAGGTCCCGGGTCGTATGTACACCTTCTCGAATGTCACCAATACCAGTAGCACCAGCACCACCAGTCGAGGCATCAACGTTGGCGGGGTAACCATCAACAACCCCGTCGCCGAGACCAGCGGTCGCTCACTACGCAACAGCCTTCAGACCTTGCTCTACCTGCATAACCAGTAGGAGGGATCATGACGCCAACAACCACCGAATACTGGGATATCGACGGGCAGAGTCTCAACGAGCTCGCCTGGAACATCGCCACCGTGGGTGGGTCGCGTTACGACCTGCCAGTCAGGCGCGGTGAGAACATGACCTTTGCCTACCGTCCCGGGTCGATACACCGCGCGAAACTGCCAGACGCCCGCACCATCACGCTCGTCATGTGGGTCGCGGGTGTGATAGACGGCGATATAAGCGTGGTAGATCCAGCGATCGCCTGGAACGACAACTGGGACCTACTGCGGCGCACCGTTTGGTCGGCAACCGGATCCCAGGTGAGTCTGACGAGGCGGTGGTGGCTCACAGAAGGCGAGATCAGCAGTCTGGTTTCAGCCACGGCCAAGGCTGAGATAGCCGACGCCATGAGTCCCACCATGACCGGTAGAACCCGCGCCGACTTCACAATGACTTTCCTGCTGGCCGATCCGTTCTTCTACGGATCCACCATAACCACGGTCCTTGATGTCGCGACTCCAGCGGTCATCGCCAACCCGGGCCATGACACGGCCATGTATGACAACTTCACAATCACACTCGCGGGGCCCCTGACTAATCCGAGGCTCACCAACGCGACAGCCAATCCAGATATCTGGGTCCAGTACACGGGCACCATCGCTGGCGGTGCCTCGGTCACACTCACCCCGGGTGCCTTCACAGCTGTAACCGGCGCTGGAGTGAATGTAATTAACAACGTGACTCACGCTGGCTCAAGACACTGGATGGGAATCCTACCCGGCAACAACACCATGACCCTGAGCGCCAGCGCGGGCGCCGGCCACGCGACCGTCGCATTCAAGCCGCCATACATTTAGGAGGCTGGGATGGCTGACACCTTGAGTCTCTGGCAGGCATCCGCCGATGAGGCACTCACCGCCGGGTATCTGAATATCGGAAACGTCGCCAGAGCGTCTACCGCAGATCTGGTGTTCCGGGTCCACAACGAATCGTTGGTCTACACCGCGCGCGACATTCTCATATCTGTGGTGTCGACTTCGACAATCGCTGTCCCGGATCAGCAGTACATGTTCTACCTGAGCGATGACGGCCTGAACTACACGGCGACCCTGACCGTGGACTCAGTACCACCGATAGGAACCTCGCAGGTCATCACGCTACGCAGGATTACCTCATCCACGGCGCAGCTGGGCACATTCACGTTCCGGGTAGAGGCGAAAGCCGGAAGTTGGATATAGGAGCAACCGTTGACTGTCACCGCAACCCCATACGGAAAAGCCGTACTCGCTCTGGGCACCGGGGGATTCAACCTCTCCTCGGACACCCTGAAGTGCATGATAACCACCGCCTCATACACACCGAATATTGACACACACGATTTTCGTGATGATGTGACCAACGAGGTCAGCGGCGCTGGTTACTCCACCGGAGGGGCCACACTCACAACTGTTACCTGGACCTACGACTCGGCCAACAACCGGGCTGTACTCGCCGCAGACGCCTTAACGTGGAGCACGGTCACATTCACCTCCGGACGCTATGCCGTGATCTACAAGTCGACTGGAGACGCGGCAACGGACCGTCTGCTGTCCTACATCGACTTCGGCGCTGACCAGAGCCCGGCATCGGCGAACTTCACCCTGGACTGGACCGCCAACGGCGTGTTCCGGGTTTCGATTGTCTGATCCATGACCTTCTTCGAGAACACCGCTCAAGGCGGATCCCAAGGCACGACTCCCACAACGGGAAACACCGGGGGCAGCTCTGGAGATGCCTTCAGCTACGTTCTCGTTGACAGCCCCATGACTTGCACGTTCGACAACACCCACACCGCTTACTCATACAAGATCGTGCACTCGGTCAGCGGTGGGGCTGTCGAACTACAGTACGATCTCGCGGCGGCGTCCAATACCTGCAACGGCCGGCTACAGCTGTATATGACGGCCTACTCCGATGTCGGTGTGGACATTCTTCCGGTGCTAACCGTCCTACGTGACGGGGCGGCCAACGAGGTCCTATTCGTCCTGAACTCCTCTGGGATGCTGTCGGTTGATGAGATCGGCGGCAGCAACATCTGCGTGTTCACCACCGCTCTGCCATTGGATCAGTGGTGTCGGTTCGAGTACACGTTCAACTACTCATCCAACACCTACAACGTCGCCATTTTCAGCACCGCGACTGGAACCAGCCCGGCTCAGACCCGTAGCGGGTCCTACACCTGGGACACCGGGGGCCTTGAGTTCGTGTCCGCTTTCTGCGGGACGACCTACGGCTACGAGGATCTGACGATCTGGGCGGACAACATCTACTTCGGAAACGGCTCAAGCCTGCCGGGTCCTCACATTGACTCTGTATCTCTCACAGTCCCGCCAGCCTCAGCCGAAGCCAACAGTCCGACGATTCCGATACCAATCCCGACCAACGACATGTTCGCGGAGCGGTTCGATGTGAACATCTTGGTGGGTACCACCTTCACCTCTCCGGAGCTGACCAACGCCGAATTCACCATCGAAGCCGGCGAGAGCTCAGTGCCCAACGTGGTGGGCTACCGCAGTGGGTGGTGGGAATATCTGCCACTGGTGAGCGGCTCGGCGACCTTCGACACCCAGTCGAGCGTCAGCTACGGCGACGGGGTCAACACCGTAATCGCCCTGTACACCGGATCGACCCTTGGAACGTTGAGCCACGTCGCCTCAGATGACGACTCCGGTACACCCACGGGTACGTCACTGCTAACCCAGGCGGTAACCGGAGGCACGGCCTATCAGATCCGGGTAACCGCGTACACCGACGTGGCCATGGGCTATGTGCTCCACGTGACGGGCCCGCTAACCAACTACACCGTCCCGGCACCACCGGCTTCCAGTAACGCCGACGCTCCACCGGTGCTCAACAACTTCCCAGTCACCCTCGACGTGCCGGTGGCGGGCACAACCAGTGAGGCGCTACCGCCGACCTTTTCGATCTATTTTCATCTGGACGTACCGGCCGCCTCGAACACAAGCTCAGCCCCGGGGATCTTCTTCTACTCACTCCAACGGATCACCCTGTCGAACGCGATCTTCAAGAGCAACTATCCGATCTTTCTACTGAGCTTCAACAGGTACGGCGTGTCTGACTGTGACATTCGTATCACCATTGAAGACGGAGTGATGACGCCGTTGCAGGTCACGGCGACCCCGCTTGGACTCGTTGGGAACATCCCAACCAAGATTCCAGTCACCGAGGTTCTATCCGACGGCAGCTACACCTGGTCGTTCGAATTCGAGGACGCCGGTGTCTGGACGGGCCCGGCGCTGAGTTGGCCATTCACGATCAACACCGCCTCGCTTGACCCTGACACCTTCCAGGCGGGCAGTCTCACGGTCACCTCGGACGCCCCGGATCCCATAGTTCTGCACGCCGTACCCATGGGTGCGCTGGTTGGTCAAACAGTCACGATTCACGGTATCGCCCTGCCCGTGGCCTCAGCCTATTTGCTTCTGGGGTCGCAGATGGTGACCATCAGCGCCTACCGATCAGTGGCCGCCACCGCCAACGCGCTCACCTCCGCGCGTCAGATCGACGTACTGCATGGCGTAACGGATGCGGAACATGTGGAAATTGATTTCGTGGTTCCGGACATAACCGGTCCTGGCGGAGCGCTCTTGGTTGTGGAGGCCTAACCGTGGCGCAGAGCAACTCTATATTCTTCGGAACCTATCAGGGGCCCCTGGCTGACCAGACCGGATGGTCAGTGAAAATCAAGTCCTACGAGGATTACTCCACCGTCGTGGCGGAAATCCGCGAGTTCTCTGAACTGACCTTCAGCATTGAACTGAATAGCGTGGGCGCCGGGAGTATTTCCATGGACTGCGCCTCCCCGTTCTGGGCGACCACCCTGGGAGACGGCAATTCGGCGACATATCTCAAGTCACGCGAGTACCTGTTCGAGGCCTACGAGGATGGTGTTCTGCGGGCGCAGTGGTTGGGAACCAACGCTGAGGAATCCATTGTCGCCGACGATGGAAGCCAGGCGTGCTCGATCTACGGCCCAGGCCCGGGGCAGGTTCTCAACTGGGCTAAAGTCTTCGCCCCGGGTTATCCGACTGAGCTGACCACCGTTAACTGGCCCTTCACGGACACCACCCCGGCCATGGAACGGTTCCTGTATCTGCTCAACGCCGCCAAATCCAGGGGGACTATCACCTGGGTCACGCCGATGTTCACCAAAACTCAGGACTCCGGCGGGGTCAACTGGTACGACGTTGACCACCCGTTCACCAGTCTCACCCCATACGCCCCGGATATGGGCAGCGATCTGATCACCGAGCTGAATAACGCCACGGGGCAGGACCTGGAAAAGTATGTGGGTATGCGGGCCGAGTGGGTCATGTGGCCCAATTTTCTGTTGGATGTCAGGCCAGAGATCGGTAACCACCGCGAAGAGCAGGTCATCTTCTACGAAGCGGCGGTGTACGGTGCTGACCGCACGGTGGTCCGTGAGGAGATGGCCAACGTTGTCGTGATCCGCGACAACTACGGGAAGATGAGTGTCGCCGAGGACAAGACCTCAATCGCGAACTTCAACCGGCACGAGAAATTCGAGATTCGCGGGGACATCACCCAGCTGGCCCGGCGTGACGCGATCGCCAAGAATCTTCTAGCTCAGTACAAGGACGAGCGAGCATCCTGGACCATCACGGTCCCCTACCGCACAGACAACCGCTGGGTTTTCCGGGACTACCACATCGGGGACTGGATCGGGTTCTCGCGATTCCACCCAACCACTACGAACACCGTGGAACCATTTCGAGTCTGCGCGATCTCCATTCAGGTCGCTGGCGACGCTGAGCCCGTGGTGGAACTGACCCTGGAAACCCTGCTCGACGCTCGGCTGAAGAAACTCCAGCAACAGCTGACCACGATCATCAACAACAACTGGACGAATCCGGGGATCGTACAGCCAGTGGTGCCCCCGGCCCCGGGAACGCCTGTGGTCTGGGACCCGGGTATCGGCTACACGCCAATGCCTGGCGGTGGAACCGGAGGTCCGCATGTTTGGATCCAGGCCACTGACCCGGGTGAGGCCGCCGCAGTCGGTGACTTCTGGGTGGAGACCGCCTAATGGCTCCCGGGGACAAGTCGTTCCGCAGTCCAAGCGGCTCCTGGATCGCGCTCCCGCTGTTCCCGCCCGGCTCCGGCGGCGTGAAGAGTTACAACATCCGGGATGACCAGTCGCAATGGCTGACGTTCCACGGCACGCACACCCCACCGTGGAATCTGTACGCCAAGAAGGCCGACAACACCTGGCAGCATCTTGTAGAGCTGCTGCCCCGCGATGACCTTGTGTACGCAGCGGTCTCCGATGGGCTTTTCGGTCTGTGCGGTGGTCAGATCGGCCGGGAGGTCATGACTGAAACAATCGGCGATGACACGACTATATTCAGCTTCGTGCTTCAGCCGTACCTGGTTGCCAGTGGTTATGGTCTTGAGGCTTTGCAGAGTAGATCTAAAACACTCATGTATCACTTCGACGGGGATGACTGGCTTCTAGACCATACTCAAGACAATCGTGTCTACGAGATGAGCTGCCTGGATGTGGCGGCCTGCACGGAGCAGTTCCATCTGCTGGGTGAAACGTTGGGTGTCCCGGCCGAAGACATGGTTGTCGCCGGTATCAAACTCAAGATCCGTGCTGGCGCCTCCGCGCGACAGATATGGGATCATGTAGATATCTCAGGTATTCCTTGGCCTCCCACTTACTCGGGCCTGTTCGGTATGTTCGGATACACGGTTGGCGTCGGTACAACCAAGGCCTGCACAGCCATGCCCGATCCCACAAGCATTGGGCAGCCGAACCCCTACTCTGTGCGCGCTCCCGTTGATACGAGCACCTTCTACTATGACCTGTTGTGGAACGGCGCCGGGTTCACCGAATCACCAGTCTTGGTGACGCCAAACATGTTCAGTGCCAGTGACAGCGTCAGCATCTTCCATGTAATACGAGGCAACCTGGACACGGTAACCGTAGGGGCTGACATAATTTCGGACGGAAATCCGTTTATGTACTTTCCACCCGACCTGGAAGAGATTTCGCAAACCTACTACTCATTCGAAGAGCAAGTAGGTATCACAATCGAAAACTGTCTCATCTATTACGCGTTGCCGGGTGTGACCATTCCTGAGGAAGTGTGGGCCGTCGATCCATTCTGATTGGAGTCGATCATGGAGTTTGTTCCGGCCATCGCGATGCTCGCTCTCATAGCCAAACTCATCGACACAGTAAAAATGGCTCAGGCCCGGGATTTCAAAGGACTCACAACCCAGGTCACCACCTGGATCTCAGGAGTGCTGGTTCTAGCGCTGGTCTCCAAGACACAGTGGGCTAGTTCCATTGTGATCGGGGACCGAACTCTGGATCGCCTAGACCTGTGGTCTGTAGTTTTCGTCGGCCTGGCCATGGCTTCTGGAGCGTCCCTGTTCAAGGACACCCTACGCAGCGTGAATATGTCAGGGATTACCCAGGACACTCGCTCCGGTAACTGCGGATCAGATGGCGGACGCGTGGAAAATCAGTGAGTATTGGGCAATGACCCGTATATCAAAAAACGCAGTCGCTTCGACCCCACCTACGGATCTCAACCAGTTTGGTCCCGTGGTGGAGGCGGCTTTGGCGGCGTTCAATCAGGATGTCTCCTACGTTACCGCCATGGCGGCTGCCGCTCGGGTAATCACGCGCAAACGTGAGGCTTGGCAGGTGAGCCAGAACCTGAGATCCGCATAACGGAAAGGAGAGACTCAAAAGCTGTAAAAATAGTGTGTCCTCAATCATTGATGCCAGATCGATTCCAGAAACTAAACGACACGCGGCGGCCGACCGTATCCGCGCCATGAAAGACATATCACTACCAGACCTTGAGTTTTTCAACACCTCTCCATGTTCGGGTCATGTTTCCCTCGCTGAGGGTATGGCTCAGATACCGCCGTGCCGGCGATGCGGTGTAAACCTGCGCAAGCACCAGAAGATCGGGGTGGCGTGGCTGTACATGCGAGGTCGCGGCCTGATCGCAGACCAGGTGGGAACCGGCAAGACAGCCCAGGCCGCCGGGCTTCTGGCCTGGTTGAAACAGACGGGGGAGCTGGCGTCTGCGCCGGCTGTCATCGCGGTCCGTCCCTCTGTGCTACGGCAGTGGGTTGAGGAACTGGCCCGGTTTGTGCCGCAGTTGCGGGTGGCCACCGCGACCGGGGACCTCAAGACCCGGATGGTGACCTATCAGCAGGACTGGGATGTGCTGGTAACCGGGTTTCAGATGTTCACCAAGGATCACGAGCTCCTGGGCTCCAGACCGATCGGCACGGTGATCATCGATGATGTTGATCCGCTGCGTAATCCGTCCAACAGCACCGCGTATGCGCTAAAGAAGTTGGCGGCCAGGGCGGCCAGAGCGGTGGTGCTGACCGCGACACCACTTCAGAAGCGGCTGCCTGAGCTTCACAGTGTTCTGGAACCGGTGGGCGCGCTGGACATCTTCGGGTCAGCCACGGCGTTCCGGCGTAGGTATCTGCGTGAGGACCTGGTCAGGATCTACAGCCCGAAGCACGGTCGGGCGGTGAAGGTCCGGCAGCTGGTGGGATACCAGAACCTGGATGAACTCAAAGAGAAAATAGCGCCTCTGGTGCTGCGTCGCACACCCGCGGATATTGATGATGTTGATCTGCCGGCGATCAGTTCCCACAACGTGTTCCTGGACCTGCACGCGGCGCAGAAGACCAGATACGCCGAGCTGCGCAAGGGTGTCCTGCGGATCATCAAAGCTGAGGGTTCCTCAGTAAAACAGACCACGGCGGCGGAGGCGTTTCTCCACGGGGCGCAGATCTGCGGAGGCCTGGCGACCCTGGGTGAGGCGGACGGTCCTGGGGCCTCGGTGAAACTCGACTGGGTCGTGGATCACCTAACGGGTGATTTGGCTGAGGAGAAGGTTGTGGTCTTCTGCCAGTTCACCGCGACAGTTCAGGCCCTGATGAGCAGGCTGAACGCGAGCGGTGTTGATCATGTGACCATCTGGGGTCGGCAACCCGATCGGCAGGTCAGGCAGGCCGCGATTGACAGGTTCTGGGATGACCCCGCCTGCCGGGTTCTGATCGGCACCAGCGCCATTGAGCAGGGGATGAATCTTCAGGTGGCCAGACACCTGATCAATGTCGATCAGGTGATGAACCCAGCCCGGATGCAGCAGCTGGCTGGGCGTATACGCCGTGATGGCTCCACGTATCAGACGGTATATGTCCACAACCTACTCGCCAGAGCTACCCAAGAGGAGAGCTACATGGATCTGCTCTGTCGTGAGCAGGCATTGGCTGATCACGTGTGGGACGAGGCCAACCAGCTGTTCGAGGCGCTGCATCCACTGGCCCTGCTGGAGCTGATTGGCAAGAGTGGTGAGGGAAAATGAGTTCATCTCTGCGGCAACCAGGTAATCCAAGGCCAATAAGCATGCGGGTTACCCTGGACCGTTGTTTCAGTCTTGGTTCCTGCCAGGTTCACTCCGTGCACAAACCGAGCCCGCATGTCACCGAGGTTCATCACATCTGGCCCCTGGCCTACGGGGGTCCGAACGTCGCTGAGAACACCATCGTGGTGTGCCCTACCGGCCACACCAATATTCATTATCTTCTTTCCACGTTCATAGCTGACGGCGGAAACATTCCTCACCAGCATTTGCGGTTGTACGCCCCATCTGAACGGCAGCTGGCCAAGCTGGGCTACGAGCGTATGTGCCGAGGTTCAATGTAGATGGTTGATTCGCGCATGCTCCCGCTGATAGATCAATATCTGGGTTTAGCTGAAAGCCTCGCGCTACAAGCCTGGCGGACGGCTCCGCATGCGCTGGATCTTGACGAGTGTCGGTCGATCGCCTATCTGGGTTTGGTGGACGCCGCAGACCGGTGGTATCCGTACTGCCAGCGGCGCGGCTATGACCCGGATCGGGTTGAGTACTTCAAGCCGTTTGTTGTGCTGCGTGTCCATGGATCCCTGATCGATGCGATGCGTGCCTCAGACTGGGCAACCAGGTCACTGCGAACCAGATTCAAGGCTTTACAGGAAGCCGGCCAGGACCGGGGTGCCTCCGAGGCGCAGCTGGTGGAGCGAACCGGGATGACTGTACGGCAGATACGGTCAACCCTGCGGGGTATGGCGCAACGTCCTGTGTCGTTGGAGGCCGTCGAGCTCGACCCGGCCAGCGGTCAGGACGTTGAGTCCTCAGTGGTGGTGCGTCAGATCCTGGGACAGGTGGATCAGACGATCAGGGCTCTACCAGAGGACCAACGGGTGGTTGTCGCTCTGCACTACCACCGGGGACTGCAACTACAGGAGATCTCAAGAGCCATGGGAATAAGTGAATCGCGTGCCAGTCAGCTCCACGCGAAAGCCGTGCTAACCATTCACGAGGCCATGGTGCGATCGGTGCGGGCGGGTCAGGAATGCTAAGTGATGGAACAATCCGACAACTTGTCAAGGCTGGAACTATTGGTCTTGATCCATGCATTCTTGAGGCGCAGTTACAGCCGGCCTCGGTTGACGTTAGGTTGGACCGCGAGTTCCTGGAACACACCAAGAACAACTCGAAGATCAGTGTTCCCGCTGGTGAGGGGCTTGTGTTCACGCCTGGCATGTGTGTGCTCGGATCAACGATGGAGCGCCTGACGCTCCCGGCGACCATAGCGGGAAGGGTCGAGGGTAAATCAACGTGGGGCCGGAAGTTCCTCACAGTCCACGTGACGGCTGGTTTCATTGATCCCGGGTTCGACGGGAACGTGACACTGGAGATGTGTAACCTGTCGAACTTGCCGATCACCGTGTACCCGGGGTCACTGATCGCACAGTTGAGTTTTCACTATCTGGACCGGGCGGCGTTGCGTCCCTACGGGCATCCGGCGCTCGGATCGCACTACCAGCATCAGCGCGGGGTGACCCGCCCGTGGAACTGACCAGCCGCGAAAAGCATCTTCTATTCGGATTCTGCGCGGCAGTCAGTCTGCACAAGAGTTGGTGTTGCAAGTCAGCCGAGCACCAGGGACCCCACAGATCACCGCGTATTCCGACCCCGGATCTACCGATAGATGAACGTAATCCCAGGTGGGTGTACTGGGAATGCTGACACAGGCTGAAAAGATGGCCGGTAGGCACTTCCGGGCGCACATGCAACTGATGCTCGACGGTCTGTGGTCCACGGATCCGGCTGTTTTCGAGGTTCCTCACTACCTGGCGGTCATCCGGCACATCTGCCCTGAACAGGGCTGGATCTCATCTGCCCTGGCTTGTAGGGAGTTCTACCAGCTGTGTGGGGCCTATCCGGAACTTGAGGTGGAGGCCGGGCGGTTCGCCTTCATCTGGCGGGAGGGTAAATGCCGCCACTGTGGGGCCACCGGACGATCCAGAACCGGTTGGTTGGTGGACACCACAGTCCGACCACCACTGATCAACACCGTAACCATCTAGGAGATTAGATGAGCAGTAATCCAGGTCTGAGCATGCCGGGCATCCCGTCGCACCCCACGGTTCGCAAACGGATCCCGCCCGCGTTCCAACGCCCGAGCGTGAGTGTGGGCGCGGCGGAGGTGAGGCGCGAGTGGGCCACGGTCCCCGCGAGCACACTCCGGGTCGATGACAACCTTCCAGGGGTGGGTCTGATAACCCAGATCGTCACCACTACCAGTCAGACTCCCAACACCGTGGTCATCTACGGTCTGGACGGCGGCCAGATGACATTCTCGGCAGAGGATGAGGTGTTCGCGTTCACCGCGTCTACCGGTGAGTCGGTATAACGTCCGCTTGGATGCGGTAGTAATCCGATGAGCACCGCATCTGAGCACTGCCGCACCGTACTGGCTGGCGTCATCCCGGACCGTCGTGACCTGCTCGATATCGCTCTGGCTCACCTGTGCGTCGACCACTTCCCAGATCTGACCCTGCGGGGGATGTTTGGGATGATTGAGCGTTTCGCGCAGCGAACCAATGGGATATTGACCCGCTCTGCGGTGCTTGATTTTGTCCGGGCCGCCCGCGTTGACGCCGGCCAGGCCGCCCTGTACCTGGAAACCTATGACCTGCTGGCGTCCCGGGATGTCTCCGAGGTTGATTTCAGGTGGTCTGTTGACCAGGTGCGCTCCATGGCGGCCGAGCGGAAAACCGCAGTCGCCCTGACTCAGGCGATGGAAATCCTCAACCGGGGCATCACAGACGAAAAAGGTCAGGAGCTTCAGGGTCACGTCGACGCGCGAACCCATCTCCTGCGAAAATTCGCGGATATCGATCGTGATCTGGCGATGCAGGACGCGCCCGAGGGCGACATGCGTATCGAGGGTCCAGACATGCTCGCTGACTACGCCGAGAGTGAAAAGGCCCGCAAGGATCAGCGGAATCTGGGTATCAACTTCGGCATACCCACCCTGGACGGCAAGCTCGGTGGTCTCCAGCGCGGTGACCTCGTTCTCGCGGTGGGGTACACCTCCGAGGGTAAAACCAGTCTGGTGGCCCAGCTGGCCTGGAACGCCGCGATCAGGCAGGGCCGTAACGTGGTCTTCCTGACCACGGAGACGCTCCGGGCCCAGGTCCGCAGGCGCATCATCGCCCGCCACTCCTGTTTGGAGCACTTCGACATCCGAGGTGGCCTCAACAGCCGGGCCATCAAAAACGGCTCACTTGATGAGCTCGGCAAGCGCCAGCTGGCGATGGTGGTGGACGATTTCACCAAGAACCCCGGCTACGGGCATCTGTACATCGCTCAGGTCCCCCGCTCGGCTACGATCGGCTCGATTGAGTCAAAGCTGGTTCGGCTCCAGACTCAGTTTCAGGTGGATCTGGTGATCATGGATTACCTGGCTCTGCTGAAACCCGAGCGTAGGCGCAACTCCGACCGCGAGGAACTGGCGAATCTTCTACGGGAGTCCAAGCAGTTGGCCACCACATTCGCGGATGGCCTTGGAGTGCCGTTCGCCTCGCCCTGGCAGGTGTCCAGGGCCGCGAGGCAGGAAGCCGCGCAGAACCAGTGCTACCAGTCATCTGCGCTGTCGGAGACCTCAGAGGCCTCCAACTCACCGGATGTGATCGTGAGCCTGTTGGCACCGATGGACAATGACCAGCGCACCGCCACGATTCGGATGCAGATCATGAAGCACCGGGATGGTGAACGGGCCAATCCGTTCGATGTTGTGGTGGACTACGCGACAAGCAGATTCATCGACCAGGGTTCACCCAATCGGGTTGGATCCAGCAGTGCTTTGGATGATCTGGCCGGTGGCCTGTAACGGGTAGTTCTCATCCGTGTAGAAGGCACATGGCAGAAAGTGACCGACCGCTGTATACGATGACCTCGGGTGAGGTCGCTCGGATCTTCAGCGTGGCTACCGTGACGGTCGCGTCCTGGGTAGCTCAGGGAAAATTATCAGCTAAACGGACGAAATCAGGGCGCTATCGGTTTAACCGTGAAGAAGTAGAGCGTCTGGTACAGGAAGCAGACGAGTGGCCAGAGGTCTGAGTCAGATTGACCTGGCGGATCAGAAGGTCTCGATCTTTCTGGTGTGTCAGCTCATCGGCGTCCTCATGCCCAGCGGATACGATCTGAGCCGAAGTCTGAAGGTTCGTTGTCCGTTTGGGGCGGTGTACCACAAGGACGGTGGCACAGATCCATCATTCCGGGTGTACCCGGACTCGAACTCCGCCTTCTGCTTCCGGTGTGGTGTCTACTGGACTCCGAGTCGCCTGGCCGCGATGGCTTGGGACTGCACTCCGGCGAGAGCCGCCGCGCAGCTGCTGCTCACCGCAGGGCACAAGGTGGCCACACTTAGGGAGGTCTGGCAGCAGGCCGCTGTGGCTACCGGCCCGCCGAAGACCGCGCAACTCGCAGAGGCGCTCAAGATTTTCTGTGAGCGCCAGAGCCCAGACTGGTCAAAACGGCAATATGAGTTTCAGGTAGCTGGAACCCTGGCTAGGTGCCTGGAATTGTTGGAGCTGGTGATCACTGACCAGGATGCCGCCAACTGGCTTGTAGCCACCAAAACAGCGATGCTTCAGGTCCTTGGTTTACGTGCGTCCAGTGGCTAGCTACACTCGAACCACAGCCTATGAGGGAGCATGATGAACGGTGCGCAGGTACTGCCCCTTGAGGGCTGGCTGACCTTCAATGAGGCGGCCTCCCTGCTTGGCATCACAAAGCAGGGGATGCACAAGTTCGTCTTCACCACAGGTGTCATCAATGTGGATACCGAGGTTCGTCGAATCGGGTCCCATCCGCTGCTGGTCATCCGCGCGGAAGCGGTGCGGCGGGAATTGCACCGACGCGGCATAGAAACTGAGTAATATTCGGCTTCCCTTACCTCTCGCGGTCTCCCGCAAAGGCGAGGTCGTTCGTTGTATCTAAAGGTGGATATGACAGCGATTACCGCCTGACGTATACGGGCGCATACGGGAGGTCAGCCATGACTTTGTGCTCCGGCTCTGAGCACCTCACTGAGCTAAATCTAGTCAGGGCTCTCTATGCACGCGATGGTGCTGAACCGTGTGCCGGCCCGCTGCTCACCATTGCGATTTCTGGTAGGAGACTGGAATTGCTCTATGAGTCTCTGCTAACGTCTGCGCTACACGGCAAGTTGCAGAGCGCCTTGGATCTTTACTACCCGAATGGAATTGCCTACAGGCTCTGCGCCGCTCACTGGATAGATGTAACCTACACGGCTGGGTGCCAGGCCCAGATATGCGATCGCCCGGACTGGCAGCTCGGCGCCACCCTGCTAATCAGGCAGATCTGTTCCGAGGGCGGATGGGACCCCAAGGAACTCTCAAATCTTCTGGCCTGGCGCAGGGTGCGACAAAACTGATCAGCCTAGATACCAGACATCACCGGGTGGGCTGATCCTTCCACGTCTCTTATAGGAGGCAGCCCCAATGACAGGACCGGTCGGTCCCCCCATTGAGTGGATAGCGTCACTCGATAGTGTGGACTTTGAGCAATTCGCTCAGGTCATCGGTGCACTTGGCGATGGAGCCGCGCGGTTCCCGAGTCCGTTCAATGTTACGGATTCCGCACTATTAGGTGCTAACGTATTAGTTGGATCCGCTGCGGTAGCGTTATTCGAAGCGCTGCGAACCCGCATGGGCATTAAGGTCCGCATCTCAATCTCTGAGGTCGCGGACCATGACGTATTTCCATTAGAGCGGCAGCTGCTGGATTGCCTACTAGCGCCCGTAGCCGCCGCTCACGTGCTAGATGAGCTAGCGGCTCATCTTAGAGGAGAGGACTGGGATGAAGCGGACAGTGCATGTTCTCATTGATGATATTGATGGCTCGGAAGGCGCAGAGAGCATCAAGTTCAGCCTAGACGGGGCTGACTATACGATTGATCTGTCAGCGGCCAACGCGGCTGCTCTGCGCGAGGCCCTGCGGCCCTATTCTGAGGTAGCAAAACGTGCCCTACGGGGACTGAGCGTTCCCAGGCGGCTGCACACCGGGAATCTGACGCCGCTATCGGCACGTCGGATGGAGAACGCGGCCATCCGTGAGTGGGGTCGCACGAAGGGCCTCACCATCGCGGACCGGGGCCGCATACCACAGACCGTGGTAAACCAGTTCCGGGCTGAAAAGGCCGTAGAAGCGGCCTAGCCAGACACAGCTATGGGGGTCCCCAGCGTCCTAGGGACCCCCACGCCATCCTCCCCCAGTGGTGCCCAGGTTCAATCTGGCACCTTAGGTGTTGTCAGAAGGAGCCTGGTCCAATGATTGGCCATTTAGACCAGGAAGGAACAACACCCGCCGCCGATGCTAGCAGCCATCTGAATCTGGCCGTGATCCCCGTATGGGTGAATCACTCCACCACAGGGTGACCGCGTGGCGCGTTGAGCGCGCATAAGATCCGTGACCCTCTGTAGTAGCTATATGCGAATCATGGTTGTCGGAGATATCCACGGTGATCTGAATTTTCTTCTGGATCGTGTGTACCCAGCCGCGCAGCGCGGTGGTGCCCTGGCGATACTCCAGCTTGGAGACTTCGGCTACTGGGAGCACGAGTCCAGCGGAGTTGCGTTTATGGATGCCTTGGCCGAGCGGGCCGATGACACCGAGATACCGCTGTTCTGGCTCCGGGGTAACCATGACAACTACCGGTTGGCAATGGAGCGCTACGGAGCGAACCTGACCGCTCAGCGTTTCGTGCGATGCCGCCGTCATGTGCTGCTCATACCCGATGGTCTGGTGTGGACCTGGGCTGGTAAGACGCTGCGGGCGTTTGGTGGGGCCTACTCACCTGACAAGCTGGCCCGCCTGGACGCCGAACAGCGGGCCTACCGCAAGAGCGTGATCCGTGAGAGTGCGCGGCGGGCCGTGGGAAGACCACGAAAGAACTTGCCCTCCACCGCAGAGACCCTCTGGTTTTCTGATGAGGAACTGACCGATCAGCAGTATGTGGAACTGCTGGAGACCCCAACGCCCGCGATCGATGTGATTGTCAGCCACGATCGACCGTCCAGTGTGACCATCCCAGGGGTCGCGGTCTCGGACGATCCGGAGTGGAACCGCAACGCCACCTGGTTGCAGCAGGTCCTCGTCCACCACCATCCCGCGACTTGGCTTCACGGGCATATGCATCGTCGGTACATGGACACCGTCCGCAGTGGTGACGACGACTGCTGGACCACGGTCTTTGGTCTGGCCAGCTCAGATGCCTGGGTAGCGCACCCGAGCGAGGCATGGTGCTTTATGGATCTAATTCAGGGTGCTCCGGTCAACGTGACACAAGGCCAAGTCATCCCACACTAACGTATTAACACCTTGGGGTGAGACATACCCCAACATGTCATCAAACATCATATGAGCGACTAGTATTCGAATCGTTACTTACCAGCGAGGCCCCGCAAAGGACAAGCCGCGCACGGATCCGCTTAGCCGCAGTGGATCTTACAACTGAATAGCGCGCGTCCATTTAAGACGCGGTTCGGACAGACGTAAATGATCTTGGCGAACGGGGCGATCACATGCCGCTAGGCCGATGCGCGGGTTGCGGGCTGACAGCGGCAGCGACCCGGGTCAAACATCACGTACGTATCTGCCCTGAATTTCTGACACTGTTCCAGACCGCTCGCCAACGCTGTCTGGATCCAATCTCTGAACATTCCAGGTTCACCACCGAGGAAGACACACCGGAGTGCCGCAGTCAGCGTCGCAATAACCGCTTGGCCGAGCGGTTTATCGAGCTGCAAGAGCTGACATCGAGGCAGATCGCGCGTTGGCGGACACCCGCCGACATCTTCGCTAAGTGAACCACGCGTATACACAGGAGCCACCATGATTGGAACCGCTGAGATACACACGAGGTTCGAGTGCCCCGATCCAAACTCTGATCAGCTCAGTCGGCAGGAAACCCTGCGTACCTGGTGTGCCGCCATGGCAAACCACATAGACAACTTGTGTCCAGACAGCCGTGAGAAGTCAGACGCGCTGACAAACCTGGACTACGTACTGTTCCAGGCCATAGCCGCGATAGACCGCCGCGAGCCGAAATCGTGACAGCAGAACCCCGTGATCCCGCCGAGAAACGCAGGCAGAAGGTTGAGAGATTCCGAGAGAACCTCGCCGCTCGAATGGACGAGATTTTCAAGGGACGAACCTTCAACATAATCAGAGAGGTTCATCTGCCTGAGGGGCAGGTCTTCCGTAACGTCATGGGGAAGACCGGACGCCACGGCTACATAATTCAGGACCGGGTCAACGGTGAGAAATTCGTTGTCGGCTGGAACATGCTGGTGCAGATCCACGAACGTTATCTCGGGGTGAATCTGCCCACCGGTCCGCGGATACACCCTGGAAATCCCATGAGACGACTGAACTGAGCAAACACGTAACAGAATAAGTGGCCAGGCTCTTATATCGCGGCAAGGGGCGTTGGTGGGCGCAGCTATAAACGGGGTGGACTACGTATCCGCTCCGAGGGATTACGCTGATCTTTTTCGAATCTACTACGAATATGTGGTCGCTGTTGTCAGGCGGGCAGGGATTGAGGCATCCCGCGCCGAAGACGTGGCCAGTGAGATTTTGCTGAGGTTCTACGAACGTGACTTCCTGAGCAAATTTGATCCCACCCTGGTTTTCAAATACGGAGGTGAGGACCGACCGGCGCGGTTCAAGAGCTTCCTAACCAAGTTTGTACTCATCTACGCGCGTGGTCACTTCGACAAGCAGCAGCGCACGGCGCACCGGGAGATCCTCGTGTGCAACAGGCCCATGGGAGATCGGGACACAACCGACTGGTTCGAGATTTTCGGTGGCACTGTGGACGGTGCCGATCTGGAGGTCTTGGAAGCCTTGGAGGAAAAAGACCTGGTCCAGCACCTACGTGCCTACGTGGCCCAGGTGCCTCGCCGATCGAGCTTCGACGCCTGCGATCTGGTGCTGCTGTTTGACGCGGTCATTGACCAGATCCGTACCCAGGGCAGTTGGGATATCGCCGCCCTACGAGCCCACTTCGGGATCTCCTCAACCGCCATGCACTCATGGATGTGGTGGCTGCGGGCGAATCTCGCAGATGCCCTCGGCCGCCCCGTGCCCGCCAAACGCCCGAGACGGACGGTCAAATGATCATCGGACATGAGCAGATACGCAATGTTCTGCGCGCGCGTCTTCCCGTGGTAACCCTGCTAACCGGGCCACCCAGTATCGGTAAACGCACGCTGGCCAGCCACCTGGCGGATCATCACCAGGTCAACGCTGTTGACCGTCAGGTGATCAGTGCGCCCCTGACCGCGAGCCAGGCGCGGAAGGTCGTGGCGTTCTCACGTCTCGCCCCGTTTGGACCCTGGAAACTGATCACCATAGACGTGGATGGCGCGTCCCCGGCCGCCTTGAATGTGCTGCTGAAAACTCTTGAGGAGCCACCGCAGTACACGAAGTTCATTTTGATCGCCTCCTTTCCGGTGCTCCCCACGATCGCCAGCCGTTGCACGGTGTTTCCACTGGGCTGTCTGACACCGCAGGAACTAACCCAGATTCTGGTTCTGCGGGGAATGCATCCACAGCAGGCCCTTCAGGCCGCTGTGCAGCGCAAGGGTCAGATCGATCTCAAATCCAAACTGCTCAGCGCGGAGCTGGTTGAGCGTGCCAGCTCGCTACTGCTGGCTTTGGCCTCGGGAAACCGCGATCTGTTCCACACCCAGTTCGAGAACTACGAGGCCGGGCTGTTCTCGGCTTTGCAGCAGCTGCTTGTGGAGGCCATCACTGGCCAGTGGTGCTCTTTCAGCCAGGCCCAGGCCCACGGTTTCGACCGTAATCCAACCAGGGTCAAGTCCTTGCTCGCGGATATGGCCTATCTGCGTCGCTCAGCCGAGCGACTGGCACTACGCAGCGCACTCGAACCATACCTAAATCCGGGCAGTTAGGAGAAACCCTTGAAAATCCTGTCGTATGTGCTGCTGGTGGTCGGTGTGTCCCTGGTGGGCGCGGCCGTCCTTGGAGCACTAGCCGTTCTGACTCTGCCAGCGATCATCAAATAGCACTGGAGACACCGATATGACACAACGCGACCCGGTACCCACTACCAGGGCGGCGCTACGTGAGGCCCTGAACAAGGCGCTTGACGACAACCGAGACAAAATTCAGATCCTGGCACGTATGGGAGCCAGCATTGACCCCCGCATGGTGCTCATGACCCGTCTGGACACCCTGATTGATCTGATGCTGCTGGATCCAAAGAAGCGCCTGCAATTTGACCTGCTCTTTGAGACCAGGATGGGCGGCATATTGGAGGCCGCGATCTCTGAGCGCCGCAAGGTTGAACTTCTTTCCGGGGTGAGTCCGAGCGGCCAGGGCGCCGCGCCGCGTCTCATCGTTCCGCAGTGAGCACCTACACCCAGTGGCGGGCCGCCGCAGATCGAGGCGAGATCAAACGGATCACCTGGGTCTGCGGTGACCAGCCGGCGCTTGTTGAGGATGTGGTTGCCACCATCCGTACCAATTTGCGGCTGGAGCCGACAGATCTGTGGACGCTCACCGCTGGTCAGGACTCGGACCGGGATGTGTGGGCCGCCGCTCACCAGTACCCGGGTGCCGTGCCCACCAACCGGCTCATCGTGGTCAGGCAGGCCCAGCGGTTCAAGATCTGGAGACCCCTCGCCGGGTGGTTGGACGCCTACCGGGCGCTTAAGGGTATCTACCTGATCTTCGTGTCAGATGAGGCTGACTTCACCACCGCAGGTAGGACTGGCGAGCTTGTAGCACATCTACAGGTGATCCGGGACCGGGGCCGGATCGTGCGCTGCGCGGCTCCAAACCATGATGATTGTCTGAAATGGATCAAAGCTCAATCGAACCTCACAGACGAGGCCGCTGAGCATCTGATCGACCGCGCCGGTGGAGATGTCCAGATCATTGGCAATCTACTCAGAAAACTTGAGTTATTCGAAAACACCGCAAGTAGTGGTGCGATAGACGCCCTAGTCGATAGAGAACCAGCTGACACCTTCAGTGAACTACTACTCGCTAACGACAAACGGGGCGCTCTAATCGCCGGCAGCCGTGTGAGTGAGAAAGACATTATAGGTATCGTCTCAGCGGCAGACAGGCGGCTTGATGTCCTGGAAAAGCTATGGACGGCCAGTCACGCCGGATTAGCTGTAAGAGATATTAGAGGTATCAATCCATACCTTATCCGTAAGTACTCGAATCTCGCGAGAACCTATGATCCAGCCAGAGTAGCGAAAATTCGAAGGCTCTTAGCTGTATGTGATAGAGCATTACGGTCTGGTGTGTCTGATGGCGTAATAGAAGCATTGATAGCTATGTGGTAGGTCGGAGGATCGTGAGCAGTCTTGAAACCAGGCTGGGTAGTTGCCGCGCACCAGCTAGTCCACAGATGGACAATGTGTTACCGGTGATGCCTGGCGGGGTCTACCGGGTCTATGCCCTGGAGTGGACCTGCCAGATGGTCGCCGTGACAGGGATCGATGAGGACGTAGACGAACTTGTCAGCAAACTGGCCAGGCGTAGGGATGAGCACTACGCCCGCCGAATCAGTTTGGACCGACTGCGGATAACCACAGCCCGACGCGGTAAACAAATCATCGGGCAGCTACAAGCCCTCGTGCCTGTGCGGAAAGGAGAGTTCAAAACCCTTGAGCAGGCCGAAGAGTTCACCAGTGGTCAGAGCCTGTCCGGGGTAGCCATCGTTGAGCGCGGTAGCGCCGAAGAGAAAGCACTCCTTGATCAGGAAGACCCAAAGTGAGTGAGAAGACTCCCGAAGAGATCAGACAAGAATTCCTGGCTGACCTTGGCACCATCTCGGATGTCGCCGAAGCCTTGGACGTTCCAGTCATCCGGATGAAGGTCTGGATAACCAGACGTGATCGCGTCACGAGCCCCGCGCCACTGCGGAAGTTCGGCCGGGTCGCAATCTACTCGATCAGTGAGTGGAAAGCCTGGCACAGAGTCTGGACAGTTACCCGTGGAGAGGACACCTGGTGGTACTCGACCAACGAGCCCAAGAACCAGAAGTCAGACGAGAGCTTCTACTAGATTGCCTGACCACTGCCATCATCGCTGGTGCCAGTGAGCTCCACAGGGCGTGGTGCACCGAATTCAGTGAGGACGGTGAACCTTGCGCGAAGATCACAGAGGCAGACGTGGGTAACGCGGCGAACGTGATCCACTCAGTGATCCGGGTCGTTGGAGCCTACGTCAGCGACGCGCATCGTGTGGTTCTGGGCAGCGTGGGAGACCACCACTGAACCGACAGAGACAGCCCAGGGTGACTCCTCCGCTGGGCTGTCTCATGGCACCGGCTTGGAACCTCCATCAACATACCTCGGCGTGACGCGATCAAACGCTAACGGTGGAACATTCACTCGGGCGTGTGGTTACCTTCGTGGCAAGTGGCAGTTCTGCCCACTAATGGGTGAATGAGCATTTGAGGCTGAGTCATCGACTCCGAAGATCGTGCTTTCATGAACGTACCACTCTAAAACGATTTCAGTGTCCAGCCAGATTGGAGACCTCAGCGTGCCCAAGCCGTCCGAGGCGAACTGGGACCAAGCCGCCTGGCTTGCCAGTCAATACGACTGCGGTCATCGCCTAAGCCATACATCCACGACACTCAGTAAGTGTGGCAAGAACATGAGAAATGCTCGCGAAACTACGGTGCTAGCGTGCCATACGTTCAAAGTTCCTTTGTGTCAATACTGCTTTAGTGGGTAGGGCAGCCCGTAACCTGGGCAGCATCGCATCGTTTCCGAGGGTAGAAAACCTTAGATTGGATCCAGATGCACACATTAGGTAGGACGGCCTTCTTTGGCCAGCGGTGGGACTCGCCGTTGCTTGACCTCGATGAGGGAAGCACCATAGAGCAGGTCGCACCGCCAGTCGGGCACCTGTGCATGGTGTGCGACGAACCCATCGAAGACAGTGACCGCGGATTGGTACTACCAGTCATGTACGTCGTTGGGCAGACGCGCAGCGACGATTGGCACCCCGTGCACATTGAGTGCAGCCTGCGGCTGGTGCTCGGCAGCGCCAACCACTGCAAAAAACTCTGTGCCTGCTACGGGCAGGATGAGCAGGAGTGGACCGGCACCGCGAGAGAGGAGGCCTGTGAAGTGATGCGAATCGTCAACGAGGGTCGCGCCGCCTCCGGCCACGCACCCCTGTAGCGGGCAACGATGACGGTTAAACGCTGCCCGGGGTGCAACACCCCAGTGGAATGGTTGAAGACCAGCTACGGACGCCGACTGCCCTTCAACCATGAGTTGGTTGACAAGGAACAGCTCGGCGACACCGTTGGCTGGGTAACCGAGATCCGAACACGAAAGGGTCGACGATTCGTCGTCCTGGTACCACTGGCAGGGGTTTCCAGCGGCAAGCGGGATGGAGTCAAACGCGCCGCGATCCTCCACCAGTGCGGGCACTGGGACGCCACGATCCTTGAGATACTCAACTCTCACCCAGGAGATTCAGCATGAAAGACACCCTAGTGATAAGCGCTGGGCCGGACAGTTCCACGGGCTACGTCGACCACGACGGGGTACCCATCACGGTAGACCAGTGGTTTGAGTTGTACCGAGATGAAAACTACCGACTGATCAACGAATCCCAAGTCGGGGATCACATCATCAGAACTATGTGGCACGGCATTGTCGAGCCGTGCCTGGGCACTCGCCCGTTCGGCACCGCCCTACTGTCGGTGTCTGATGAAACCACCGTGATACGGGAGCTAGCCAGGTACAGCACCATTTCAGAAGCTCGCGATGGCCACGCCGCATTGATAGCCAAGCCGCAGGAAGACTTCTTCCCAGAAGCCTGAGGAAACCATGAACGCCCGCCGGGACCCACCAGACACGTACTGCCCCAAGCACCCGTACCACGCCGCCATATACCCGTGGCGGGCCGAGCGGCTGTGTGTGATCTGCTACGGGCGTGCTACCCGGACCACCATTTTCCGGGATGAGGAAGCCCAAGAGCAGATAGGCAAGCTCATTGGCTTCACCCTCAACCACATTTGGGCCCAACACCCCGGCAGCGCGTTAGATCTGCGCTCCGCAGCGGCCACAGGTTGCTGCCCGATCTGCTGCCCGGGGTGCTGCGTGCTCGGTGAGTTGGTGCAACTTCGGGACCTGGACTACTGGGCCCGGGTAAGCCTGGAACACATGGTCTGTTCGCCGTGGTGGGACCAAGAGAATGAGCGGGTTGATCGGATGTGGCTTGGCTTCGCCTGGGGACACGCGACCTCGCAGGCCTGTTCCCAGGCACACACCCTGGCCCAAACAAGACAAATAGTCAGCATAATCACGCTGCTGTTTGAGAGCGTAGATCCGGACGAACTATGACAACTAGTCTTGAGTTTTGGACGGTGATCTAGTGACTGCGCCTCACCGAGTACGACCAGCAGAAAGAGACTGCATCGAGTGCCCTGTATGTAAGCTTGTTTCTTACCATCCAACAGACAGAGCCTGGGGTTATTGCGCCTCCTGCAAGGACTGGACCTCCGCACCCGGGGCGCTGGCGCACCCAGACTCGATTTTTGAGAGCTGGGGTACGCAATGGAGAGGCAGCACAGCTGGCTCGACTGCCGACCGGCCCTAGTGGCCACGGGCGACGACCGCACCAACGACAGCGAGATGGCGAAAGCCGTCCAACGCTCGTTTGACCGTCTAAATTCTGCGGAACGTATGAAGTGGCATCAGTTCATGTGCCACAACCGCCACACACCGGAAAATCGAGCGGTGGTAGCCGCCATGTTCGTACAGATACGGGCTGAGCGGGGACTCTACGGACTGGAGCAGTTGAAGATTGAATTTGATCTTGACGACCTGGTTATGAGCACCCAAGGCGTGCCAGTGATACCTAGCTGCCTCGAAAGGCCACAAGATGTCAAAAGCCCTGAATCTAGCCAAGAGGTGGCTAGGTATCACTGTGCAGAGTGTGGTCGCGAATGCAGGCCCTGTCAGCCGCCGGGGCCTGAAGCGCGTTTACTGTGCCTACCATGCCTGCGGTGGGCGCTACTCCACCAGGAATAAGCGCCCACCCGCCTCCAAGGCTGGGAAGCGCTAGACCAGGGGGTCTTCCGCAGTAGGGAGACCCCCTGAGGGCACCTGAACGGCCTCCATCTGCCTGAGCATCTCAGCAGCCATAGCCATCGCCCTGTTGAAGTCATGACGCCGCCAGACATGACAACAGGTGAAGATCGGCCAACCGTTCACCGTGGTCGCGGCGGTCTCCGCATCAGACAGGACCCCGAACAGCGCGGTCTCCCGGATCTGGTCATCCGTCCAGTCCTGAAACGCACCAAAGGCGATCGGCAGAAACACCATGTGCATCAGGTCGACGGGGATCGCCTCAAGCGGATACACCACGTCTCTGAGCATGCTCAGGGCCAAGTCTCTGATGGCCTCGTCTGGTTGATCGCATGGTAGCTCGACGTTCATATCTGGTTAACAGAAAGTCCGGACGCGAGGTTACGGAGCGTACGTCCATCGGAAGAGTGAATGCGGCGGGGCTGCTTCACTCTTCCGGAGTACACAGAAGGCCGGTGACCCCTCGTGGGTGCCGGCCTTCTGCATACGATCAGGACATGGTTATCAAAGAAGAAGCTACCGCAGAGTTCTGCTGCCGGGCTGAAACGAAGCCTGAGATCTACGTAGTAGAGACGTGGCTACGAAGGAAGAGTGCATTGCAGAGTTTTGGCGGCGGGCTGTTGACCTTCACTTAGCGAACTTGGCCCGGCGCGCGGCTGTCCAGGACTCCAGCAGCTCTACTTCCCAGGCTCCGATGACACGAAGGCGTCGGAGCGTTAGTGCTGCTGGTTGTTTAGATCGTCCTCCAGGCTCGACTCCAACCAATCCTACGACCGTTGATAGCGCACGTCCGAGTTCTGGTCCTGAGGCTCCATCTAGCAGATGATCTACTGCTTGTAGATCATCAAAGGTAACCGTAGTCGCTCGGACGCTTGAGCTCTGGTTCTCACTTTTCACTCTTAGTAATTCTTCGAGTGTCCTATCGAATGGCCGTTTGGCCATTTCAAATTGATCAGTGGTTAGGGACCCTGTAGCTACTAGCTGGGCTAACCCAGCTATAGCTTTATTTGCGGCTTCTATCTCGCGCTCAGTATCACTAAGGTTCAGTTTGAGTCGACTTCTCTGCTGATGGATATTCTGAGCTTCTTTGTTAAAGGTGGCTGGAACGCCTTTAAGTAGTGTTTGCAACCACAATCTGACAGCTTGCATGGCAATCTTGTCACTGATGTAGACAGGCACATCAGGATGCTCGGTTACACCTCGCAAGCATCGCCAGTTCATGTATCCGTTCGCGTAGGTGGCATGCATTGGGCGTCCGCATACGGCACACCGCACTAGAGAGCTTAAACCAGTCCTCTGATTTCTTACCCGAGGGGCAACTTTTGACCGACGTTGACGTTCAGCCTTAAAGTCTTCCCACAACTCTTCACTTATAATAGGTGTATGGATTCCCTTACGCCAAACCTCAAAGTGGTCCATTCTAAACTTCTTGATTTTATTAGCCGCGCGCTGCTGATCTATCTGTTCTTTCGTTCTCTCTCGTATTAAGCCAGCCGCAAATCCATTTTCTAGGAATTGCCGCGCTCCCGGTTCTGACCAAAGACCGCCAGTATTGGTTTTTAGTCCAAGCTTATTAAATTTCCTGGCTATTGTATAAAATGAGTCACCGTCAAGGTATGACTGGTAGGCTTGGCGTATTACCTCAGCAACCACATCATGCACTACGTAGTGTGGTTGTTCCTTGATGCAGTAGGCACAACTCTCACTGTTTTCGTGAAACTTCTTTTGAGCTAGACGCTCGCGGCTTACATATATGTATCCAATACGATTGAGGCCGCTGTGTGGCAGTTGCGCCTTGCGTCTCTGATCTTGAGAATCACGCCACGAATCACTAATTAGATCTGAATTGTATTCAGCGATTCTTAATAGAATGTCTCTACCTAGGCGACCCGAGGAAGTCTTATCGTCATGTTCCTCGGTGGCAGAGTGTACTCGGCCGCCGACTGCCATCACCTGAGCAAGATACAGTTGGGACTGAGCACTGTTTCTGCCCCATCTGGACAGTTTCCACACCGTTATGCTTTTAGCCAGTCCGCCCTGTAAGCATTTAATAGCAAACTCAATTTTACGTTTGGCAAACGCTCTACCCGTTTTATTTATATCAGTGACTATTTTTACAATTCGCTTATTACTTCTGACCGCGTATGCGTTGATCGCGTCAAACTGAATATCCGGAGAGATAATGTACTCGCGGTTTGTAGTCTTTGAGACGCGCACGTACGCGATCGTTGGCTCGCAGTCGCACGCGCCCTCGTGGTGGTGGGCCGGGACGATCTGCTCCCACTCAACCTCGACTGCCTCAGGCTCAATCATTCTATCAGTTTACACTGCCCAGCTAAAGCCGGCTTAGCTTACCTGATAGAATAAGGGTCCATCGATAGCATAGCGGAGCGACCAGCAATTATAGATAATAGAGAATTGTTATAGCGCTCGATATGTATGCTGATCTTGAGCTTAGAGGTCTTCGTCTCGCTCTCTAGCGCACATGCAATATCGATCCGGGGCTTCGACGCCCAAGATCACTAGATGCCTACTGTCCAGGTTGGACACCAAATTTTAACCGTTGTGCGGAGTGCAGACATTGATGCAACTTGCACTTTTGCCAGGGTCCTTCATGTTGTGTTAACCGGCGGCTACGCTAAGGTAATGAGGGACCTTGTAACCCGGCTGAAGGGTCGCCTGCGGCAAGTTGCGACCATCGCTCTGATCATCAACGTGATGGGCCTGCTGGCCCTCGGAGTATTCAACGCGGCGACCCGAGACCCGGAGCCCCGCCGGATGCTCTTCCTAGGCTTCGTCGCGGGCGGCTTCTGGATCGCCATGCTCTGTTACGGAGCCATGGTTTACCAAGCGCGCAGAGAACGTGCCACACTACGCGAGCAGGTACGCGTCATGTCCATACGCGAGGCCGTTGAGGCCGACCTGGAGCTCATGAGAGCTCAGTTGGAGACCCACCTAGCCGAGTTCGAGTATGAGGCCGTAGCGACCCCCTCAACGGTCCTGGTGCTGTCTGTTTTCAAGGACACCGACGGACTGCTCAGTCGGAACTGCCAGTTCGCCATGGAGCCGCAAGATCTAGCGGATTGCGCGGCGATCTTGCGAAGGACGGCCTTCGATCTGGAGGCGGGGACCATGCCTCCCGGGCGGAGCCTCAACTAGCCACTGCGGTAAGCCGGGCAGATCCAGAGTGGACCACACCAACGGGACCTAGCCCGAGCCGTGATTACAGACAGTTAGATCTGACCAAGTCCCCAGGGACCAGCGGGATAGCTGAAGATACACAGCTGGCTATGGCTTGATGATCTTATGTATACAGATTCTTTGATTAGGTGTATCCGAACAAGATCAATCTGTATTAAACATTGTTTTTGTTGGTCAGTGATAGCTACGCGAGGAGCTCTGCTCAACGCGCTCCAAAGCCCGGGTTAAAACCTGGTAGATCCCCTGGCCTCTACAGACCCTCACCGCGCAGCGGTTGCCTCTGAAGCCGGCCAGTGAAACTCAGACTCGCCGCCACGCGAACTTCGACCCACCTTCGGGTGACAGCTCGTAACCCGGTTCTGGGTAACTCGTTGTCACCACAGCAAGCGAAGAACACGGTTGGTTGGGAGCTGGTTGTGTCTGAGGTGGACTTCGAGGTCTACGCGTTCCGGGTCTTGACGGCGTTAGCCGCTGACGACCTGCACGCGCGGGTGTTCTGGCAGATCGCGCCTGACCCGCGTTGGGTGGACTTTCACATCGACGTGACGGATGTCTTCGCCTGGGGTCCCCTGGACACTCAGCGGATAGATCCGAGCCAGCTCGATCTGTTGGAGAGAACCGTGACCGAGGTGCGCCACCTGGCGCCCACTGGTCTGGGCTACGCGCCGGTGTTGTTTGTTTGCCGGGTGCGCGATCAGCGCCCCCAGGCGGAGGCCTATCCGGTTGAGAAAGAGCTCTGGGCTTTGGTTGACGCGGCTGGTCCAGACAGGGGTGATAACTCAGCACTGCGTCCAGGGGCCTGTAGGCCCCGTGAGCGCCATTTGAGGCGCTTACCATCCCCACCTACCTGGAGCCAGCTAGCAAGCGCTGAGCGGTCCGTTGTGGGCACCGCGCGGGTGCCTGGAATCAGAGGGCCGGGCGTTTGCCATGGGCCGGGCAGCGGCGGCCAGCTTTTCGGCCCCGGCCAATGCGAGGTCTGCGGCACACCACTGCCGCTACGGACCATGCACGGCGGTGACGCCGCATGAAGCCCAGGCGGCCACTGCGGCGGATCAGCCCACGCGGTCTGACGCGGGTGGACTGCCCGGATCAGATCAGCCTGCTTTTCTGCTCAGACCACGAGCCGGCCCACCCAGACGCCCCCAGGCCCTGGGCTATCCGCCGGCACGGCCAGCACTGGCAGGTGCTGCGGCACATCCCGCACGCGCGGATCCAGGATCCAGAGGTGACGATTCGCGGGGCTCGCTATCAGCCGATGCTGCTCTGCGAGGATCTGGGCTCGGCGCTGGATCTGGTGGATCAGATGCTGCGGGCGGCGAGGTTGCCAGAATCGGCCGAGATAGCGGCTTGAGGTAACCGGGTCCGGTGAGCATGGTTACCTCAATTCGACCAAGATGAATGCATAGCAGCTGTGTATCGTACGAGTGGTTTTAGGGCGGATAAGTTGACTATGTACCTTAAGTTACGCTTAGTTTCTGGCCATGGACACCCCAAGGCCGGCTGAGCCGGACCCCGAGAATCCGGAGCCAATCGTTTTCAGCTCCATCTATGGATCGGTCGGGACATACAAAGCCCACAGACTTATATTCAAAGTTATGGTTGTCTGTGAGGACTGCGGGGCGACGGCCTGCGCGCCGGACCGCGCGTTGGCGGTGACTCGACTGCATCACCATAAGAATCGAAACATTCTTTGGCCTTGATTCGGGACCTAAGTCACACCCCATTATGGCCCAAGCGCCTAGTCTATTGGGACTTTTGTATATGGGCGAGATCAGAGCCTCTCGGGCTCTTCAGGTGGCGTGTCCGTTTTGTGGGTCAAGGCCGCAGCAGCCGTGTGTCTATACGGTCCCTAATGGAATGACAATCGATTTCGATCACTGCGTGAAGGTTAGTCAGCGTCGACTACTAGCACGCTCTGGACTGCCGACCAGACAACCGCACAAAGAGCGGATACAGCTAGCACATTCACTTATGTCTGTGGACACGAGAGGTTCAGCCGAATCGGCTACCGCGAGACAGCGATCCCGTATCGCCGCATGCGAGTCCGAGTGGGACCGCCTAGAGGTTCTTCGGTTGCGATCCTGGCTGTCCATGTGGGCTCATATCTTGATCCACCCACAAGAGTGAATGGTGACCTTCCAGCTTCATTCACAGACATATTCCGTGTAGAACAGACGTGGAGCCCGGCCGCTAGGTGCACCGAAACCAGCCCTTCCCTGCCGGGCTCCGCTTAAGCCTCACTCATGGATCCGCAGTGCCTAAGGGGTGGACACTGTGGGCAGGGTGTGTGTCGCATTGCCACCGATTATGCGACACACACCCGAGGGCTTAATCACCCCGGGTTGCGACTCCTGCGGGGCGAATCGGACTGGCCGGGAATGGTAAGCCAGGTGGTCGATCCCCCGCCTGAGGGATGAGGGTCAATGGTCCAAATGATGGTCGGATCCAACGGGTTGCCGCTGCCTGCGGTCGGTAGTGGGCTGGGAATCCGTGTGGTCCGAACCGTTGGTTTGGACTCCACGCCCGGCTTGGCGGGAGGCTTGGTTGAGCTGGACGGGCTGCGGGTAGCAGCGGTGCTTCCAGCGGAGATCTCGGTGACCGCTGGTGTGGTGTCCACCTTGAAGTCAGGATCTATCCTGGCCAGCCGCACAATCTTGACAACGTTGAAAACGATCACGATGACAAGAAACACGGAAGCTCCGGCAAGACCAATCTGCGTTTTTCGGCTGTATGAGGCGATGGTGTCTCTGAGCCCACGAATGAAAGCCATGGAAACAATTGTGGTGTGCGGTCGATACCGTCCGTGGCTTTCACCGGATTGTGGGCGCGTCTACGGGTGCTCATCCGATCGGAGGAATTTTTCACATGGGTTGGCAGAAAGGCTTCACCGGGTACGTGTCATGGCCGCAGCTACCCAGTGATGAGTGGCATATCACTGGCGAGAATGGTATGTGGGTGGCGGCGCACTGGCCGTGCGATTACTCGCACGCAGCCTTCGCGACCGCGAACGGTGAGCCCGATGATCGCGGTGTGGTGCTGTCCTATCCGGTGGATCGGTTCGTCCGCTGTCACGGACCGCAGACCACAATCGCGCTACCGTTGCCGGACGCGCCGGTGTCTGCCACCTCCGCAGTCATGTATCCACTTGAATACAGGGATATGCGAGACCCCTACGACTGCGGTATCCAGGTGCTGGCATCCCTGATCCTGGGCACCTGCGCGGAGGCGTATGCGGACCCCAACGGCGAGTATTTCGACGCGGCTTTGAGCGACCTGACCGAGGAGGGTCGCTGCGTGGTCTCGATGCTCAATATGTTGTACGAGCGCGACGCGGTACTTGTGACCTACCTGGACACCTAGGATCCGATGGTTTGGTGTGCGGGCCCCGGCGGGCGAGGATCGGCAGGATCCCCCGGCCGGGGTCTTTCAGTGGATCGCGGCTCCGCTGGTCTGTAGAGGCGAGCATGGCTGTCAAAAACTACTCGCTGGTGTCATCGACTGAGCAGTTGGCGGATCTGTGTGAGACTCTGGCTCGGGATGGTCGGGCTGTTGGCTTTGACATCGAGACTGGTTACCACGGTGAGCCCAGGGCGGGTTTCGCGCTGCACCCGGAGACAGCTTTTGTTGTGGGTATCTCCATGACCAATGACACGAGCTGGGCGGTCTACGCGCCCCTGGGGCACGACTGCGGTGGGAACCTGGCCAACCGCGCTGCGGCGCGCGCGCTCTGGCCTTTGTTGAATACGGGTCTCGGTGTCGCCCACAACGTGGTGTTCGAGCTCCAGCACCTAGCTCGCTGGTTTAAAAAGTGGTTGGGCGATGACCCGGACTACGGTGACCAGGTTCAAGCTTCCGGTGGTTATTTCCCAGTGTTGGCCTGCACCCAGGTCGAGGCCTACCTGGCCGCTGAGTTCCAGCGGTTCGGGTTGAAGTTCCTGACCGAGGCCATGTTTGGCCACAAGATGCGTGAGCTGCACGAGCTGTTTGGAGACAACCTCACCGCGAAGGATCGCAAGACCCTGCGGTTCAATGTCCTGGACTTCAATGATCTTGAGGTTCGCGACTACGCCTGTGAGGACTCCGCGTGGTGCTTGGCCATCCACGAGCGCTACTACGCCGAGTTGATGCGGCTGCGGGGGTCTCTGTTTCGCACAGAGATGGCCATCGCTTCTGAGGTCATCCCGGGTATGCAGGACTACGGGGTGCCGTACGACTGGGGCCTGATGCGGTCCACCTATGAGGAGCTGGTTGACTTCCGGGACCGGTTCAACGCCGAGATCATGGCGGACCTATCCGCGATGGCTGATAGGCCGATCGCGGTGAACCTGGCTTCGCCGCCGAAGTTGTCAGCGATACTTTTCGATGAGCTGGGAATGCGGACCTCTGTCTACACAAAAGGCAGCAAGGGGGCGGAACCTGGCAAACGGAAGATGTCGACTGGCAAGATCGCGCTGGAGCGGCTGTCCCGCGAATACCCCGTCGTCAAGAAAATCGTCCAGTGGAAAGAAATGGCGAAGCTCGAAGGCACCTACCTTAAAAAGTACGAAACCTCATATAAGTACGCAGATGATGGTAGGACCCATCCCAACCATCACGCGGCTTTTGTCGTAACCGGTAGGTTCGCCGTCTCTGACCCTCCCTATCAGCAGTCACCTAAGGTGTACCACTACAAACTTCGCGCGGCCGAAGAGCTGGAGAATGCCCACGAGTCGGTTCACGGACCAAAATGCCGCTGTGGGGACACTGAGTACCAGCCGGAACCTTGGAGTGTGTTCCGCTTCAACTTCCGAGACCTCATCATCGCCCCTGAAGATCACTACATCCTGGGGTTCGACCTCTCGCAGGCGGAGTTGCGAGCGATAGCCGGCGAAGCCAAAGAACAGGCACTTCTGAAGGCCTTCGCCTCCGATCAGGACGTACACAGTCTGACTGCGGCGTTGATGCTGCGAATCCCAATCGAGCAGGTGGGTAAGGATCAGCGCTCCCTGGGTAAAACCATGAACTTCGCCCTGCTCTACGGCATGGGCATCAAAAGTCTGGCCGATCGGCTCGCTTTGCCCATCGATGAGGCCATGCGTCTGTATGACGCCTATTTCCAGGCCTATCCGGGCATCAAGTCCTGGCGCGAGCAGCAAGTCGCCCAAGGCAAGCGAAACGGCTACGTCATGAGCCGCTTCGGCCGCAAGCTACCAATCTGGGAGTACACCTCAGAGATCCCATGGATGTATGAGAAAGGCGACCGCGCCTGTGTGAACTATCCCATCCAGGGAGCGGCCACCGGTGACTACGTCAAAATAGCCATGGTCCGCGCGATCCGGGCACTGAAGAAACACGGCTTGGCTGACCGGGTCCATCTGATGATGAACGTCCATGACGCGCTGGAGTTCTCCGTCCACCGCAGTCTGCTGCCGCAGCAGGTGATCCCGGTTCTGCACGAGGCGGTGATCTTCCCAGTATCCGGATGGCCGAGCATGCGCGCAGACTGGCATCTCGGCCGCAGCTGGGGCTCACCGCAGGAGATCACCGTCAAGGACGGCCGGTTTTTCATTGGCACGAAAAATGATCTACGGGAGCTGGCACCTATCGTCAGCGAGGATGAGCAGTCCGGCGAGGAAGTGGTCAACTTCAACCCGGACGACATTGAGGCCATACACCGGGTCCTGGCTGAGGAGACCATCGAGGTGGCCGCTCAGACCGTCGTGGTCGCCCTGGGGGCGATGCCCAGCGAGGACGCCTATCGAGCGTTCCTGGCCTACCTGGTCGACCGGCCCGGCCCCAATCAGTTGATCCTGCGTACCCCTGAGGGTGATTTGCCAGTGACCCTGGACCCAGGCACCGCGTTGAGCCCAGGTGACATAGGTCAGGTCAGCCAACTACTCGGCCCGGTTGAGATCACCTTCAGCGCAGACAGCCTAGACATGGCTGACCTGATTGAGGGACTGGAGCTGTGACCGCGCGTAAAACGCAGCCTCCTTAGCGTAGAAGAGTTATTGAACGACGGAGGCACGATGCGTGTTCGCTATGGATGGTCCGGGGAACTGCGGTCAGGAACCTGGGAAAAGATCGACATTGAGCTGGATGAGACCGATCTTGAGCGGATCCTGTTAACGGCCGGACTAAGCCATCTGTATCCAACAGCGATCACGACCATACAGGCCTACATGGTGCTGGACACCGAAGCAGCCCTGCTGCTGACCGCGAAGGTCGCTCAGCGGTGCGGATCTGGAGACGAGAATGAGCGAATCGAAGCCCTCAAACGCAAGCGCACGGGTCTCATCGACTGCCTTCGACTCTCCGGATGCGATCAACCTGGCGATCAGTGAATGCATCGAGGAAGCCCTGACCTTACGTATGGGTGCCGCGATGCCAGACCTGGCAGCCGGCCTCGTGATCGCCATGGCTACCGTGGTCGATGTACGCAAGCGCCTGGACCGAGTTGAGGCCATCCTGGCCCGAACAATACGAATCCGTGGTATGGCTAAACGTAATCTAGCCATGGCTCAGGCGACAGCGGATGACGCGTTCGACAGGGTCATCGATGCCAACCGGAGCGCGGTAACCTCGCGGGGCAACGAGTACTCGTCCGCCCGTGAGCGTGCCGCAGAGGCCAACCTGGCCACACTGGATCTGATCCACAGGGCGAGGCACGCAGCGGCTAGCGCATCCATCTGTGATGACGCCGTGGAAGTGGTCAGACTCAGCTGGCGCGGCCTGGACGGCCTACGTCAGGATCTACAGACCATCATGCGTTCAATGGCTTTCGAATCGAATCTTGAGCGATGATGAAATTTGGACCGAATCACGCGGCCATCAAAATCACCTATGACCAGCTCCGCCGGGAACTGGGAATTCTGGATGACGTGAAGATCGTATTCGCTGCGGCGGAGGTGGACGGCTCTGGGGTAACCCTGGTATGCGAGGCGGGCTGGTTCAACACCAATCCAGATCACCTCGTGTACCTGCGATCACTGGAATATTTACGGTGATGCAAAGAAGGGTCCGCCATTACGGCAGACCCTGTATCGGGTGCCCAGATCCGCCACTTTCGCCGAGCAAATTCGAATGCAAAAACAATCGGCTTCTGTGTGCACCAGACACCGGTGGATACACACGCCGACAGATACTCACGAATATTCTCAACCTGTCAGCCCTGGGGAAGATATGACTACGCTGGAGAACAGAACAACAACTGGCAGCGAGCATCCTGTAACCAGTCACCAGGCCGCGCGCAGAGTTCACCTGAGATCCGGTACAGCCCGTTGCCAGGTTCTCATGGCGCTGGCCAGAGTCGCCCGCACAGATGACGAACTGACCTGCGCGTTGGGTATGAGTCCCAATTCGCAGAGGCCCAGGCGCATCGAGCTCGTCCGAGATGGATATGTCCAGGCGAGTACTCGCCGCAGGCAGAGCCACACCGGGCACTGGTCAACGATCTGGGAGATCACCGAGGCCGGGATTGAAGTGCTGCGCAGAAACGGTCTCCTCGAATGAGATGCACTTACTGCAAACGCCCGATCTCCTCAGGTGTTGAAAAGACCAAGATGATCGTCTCCTACCAGCAGGAGGATGGGTCCACCAGCATCTTTGGTTACCTCATGGCCGATGGACCGATATCCAGCGCCACAGGTCGACTCCTACAAGCCTGGCACCACAAGTGCTACCACATCGTGCGCAAACGTGTCGCCCGGGGAGGTCAGGTGACCGGTCGCGCGGCTGCCGGGGTTATCCCAGACGCCTATGACCCAATGGCCCAGCAGGACACCACAACCCCGGGCAGCGACCGCGCGGTCAGACGCATGCAGGATCTGCGGGATTTCGCCACTCAGCGGGGAATGGGGTTCGGAGACACCGCCCTAAGCGAGGCCTACCAGGCGCACCTCAATGGTGGACCCTATGAACACGTTCACGTTCTGCCGGTGAACATCCACCAACTACTCGCGCATCTGCACTATGCCCACGGTATCCAAGAGCCAGGATCCGGTATGCAATTCACGCACTCAGCCCTGCACGCGGGCGCCGCCAAGGATCGCCTGAACGCCAGTAAAGAGGATCTGGAACCAACACCAGAACATCCAATCGACTGGAGAACACAGACCACAGTCGAGATATCCGATCTAGGCTAGATAAACGGAGACCACAATGATCGTCGAAATTGAATCACCCTCACCAGTCGCAGCGGTTACACCAGTCTCGGCCTACGCCAAGCCCCACCCACTGTGTGTGCTACTGCGGCAGCTGCGGCAGGCCGCCGGCCTTTCGCTGACCCAGTTCCAGGACCGCTTCGATATCCCAGCTGTGGTGGTTGGTGCCTACGAGCGCGGAGACCGGGTCCCCCCGCTGCTCAAACTGGATGCGATATTCCACTGCTTCGGGTACCGCCTGGTCGCACACCCAATTGACGACAAAGCCGTTCAGCGGGTCCCAGACATGATCGAGGGACTACGCGCCATCGCGGATCAGCTTGAGACAGCCATAGACGGAAGTTTCCGCTTCCACGAGGCGGGTGACCTGCAACGCATGACTACTGACCAGTGATACATAGGTAACAGTCAGGTGAATCCGTGTCCAGCTGCGCTGTATCAGGGGTAGGTGCTCGGCGCAGCGAGGCCCATCTAGTGGGTGGCTAACAGGAGACACGCGATGCCTACGATCGAATTCAAACCAGAAAACAAGACAGAGATCATCACTGATTTTCCGAAACTAAAGCTAGACACCGGCGAGAAAGCCAGAATCCTCTGTATTGAACCAAGCCCAACGTATGCCTATGTACACACGCTACGAGCGCCAAAAATTGTAAGCGGTGTGGCCGAGCGACACACAATTAAGCGTAAAGACGGCTCAACCTTCACCGACTATGTGAAAGACTTCATCGGCCGCCCACTATGCCTCGGGGACCTCGGAGTACTGGCGGACAGGGGCATTGACCCAACCAACTGCCCCGCATGCGCCCGCGCCTCTCAGACCAGCGAGATTGACGCCCCAACCCGACGCTTCGCGATGCACATCATCCAGTACGGGGTAAAGCCAAACTCCTGGGAACCCCGCGCCCCGTTCAGCTGTGAGGTCGTGATCTGGGGTTTCACCAACCAGATGTTCGACAAGCTCACCGATATCCAGGCCCAATGGGGCAACCTGCGGGATCACGATCTTCTGCTGGGTCCCTGCACTGACCGGAACTTCCAGAAATTCGAGCTCATGGTGGCCCCGGATGCTCTCTGGCAGAAGCACGAGCAGATCCAGCAGATCGTTGTGGACACCTACCGGCAGAACCGTGCCAATGACCTGGAAGTGTTCTGCGGGCGCCGCGTGGAGCGCCGCTGGATGATGGACGACATCGAACGGATTGCGGCTCGCTGGCGCATCGCCAACGGCGAGGAATCAACTCGCGCGGATGGCACAGAGCTAGCGGATCGATCTGGCATGGACAGCGCCCTGGACGGTCTGCTCACGGGCACCGCAGTACCGGCGGTCGCCTCTACGGTGGCTCCAGTGGTCGACGCCAGCGTGGACATTGAAACACTCCTGGCGGCCCCGGCTACCACGTCTGGGTCGGTAACCAGCACGGACACCGATTTCGCAGCCCTACTGGGCGGTGGAACGGCGCCCGACGCCGCGCCGGCCCAGCCAGCGGAGGAGCCACCCGCTGTGGACTTTGAGGATCTGCTCAACAGCATCTGAGCCAAACACGTCAGGGCCCCATCTAGCTTTCGCCGGCTGGGGCCCTGAGTGGATGTCAGACGGCGGAGGCCTCCCAAATCACCTGTGGGATGCCAGGGCTGCTCTCGCCCGGTTTGATCGCGCTGGGGACCTTGTTTAGCTCGTACTCGGCGTCAATGGTAGCGATCCCCACCTTGACATTCCGGACGGCGATGTCCAGGCCATCTGGGTGGTATGGGTAGGGCATGGTAAGCCCGTATCCATACTGAACCCGGTTCACCTTGGTCTTCATCATGGATGCCGCGAACATCCTGAGCAGCAGAAGCAGATGTGTCTCTCGTTTGGCTGGGATGCGATCTTTGGTAGCCCACACGTCCTTTGACCACTCGCGCAGTGTCAACGCCGGGTCCCCGGCCTCAAGCAGGCTTCCCTTGTTTAGTCCCTGCCAGAAACGCATTATCTGCTCAGCGCCGTCTGGCCAGGCCAGTTCCTGGAAGAACCGGAAGACCAGGGCAGATGGAACCAGTAGGCGTGAGCCCCGGTATAGCTGATCTGCGCTGGTGTACAGATCCATAAGTGGGGTGCGCCTGGCTACATAGGTGTCAACATCCGTGAATTCATCGCGGTGTTGTGGCCAGGCCTTCCAGTTCAGCTGTGGGCGCACCCCGAATATCATTTCTTCGTACCGCATAGCGAGCCTAGCGGCGGAGCCAGTCTGCGATTTGCTAGCCCTGTTCCCAATGGCGAACAGGTCATTCAACGTCCGGCACCGTCCGGTGTCGAAGAACGCCATCATCCAACGTGGGACGCCCTTCACCACCATCATTCCGAATGATTTCTTCTGCCCGGACAGGGCGGTAAGCCGGTGCTTACCATTTAGAAGACAGTCCTTGTCATCGAATAGGATCGGTCCGTCCGGAAGCCATTGCACGAAGCGATCCGTCTCCATGAGCAGCTTCCAACGTCGTACATCCCCAGTACGGGTAGCGCGGTTGGAGAACTCCGTGACAGCGTCGCTGCGGCGCAACCAGTTGTCCGCCATGGACGGGGTCACCATCGGGTAGGAGATTTTGAACGCGGGCGCCTGCGGTAGCTGCTCTACCGGTCGGTACAGAAGTTGCGGGTCGAGTGTGTCTTCGTTCTCTGTTTTACTTCCCATCCCAACCGCCTCTTTCATCACTGGGATCATCGAAATCGATACTTTACGCAGAGATCTGCCAGCAGTCACGCTGCGCAGCGCATCTTAGAGCTATACGCAATTTGAGGATCGAACCGGCGTACATCCGCTAAGAGTGGGTATGGGAGACAACCGAGCCTCAGCAATTGTGAAAGAAATGCAGATTTGGACCCAATTAGGAGGTTCAAATCTTGGTATCTACGGGGATGAAAACCACTCCTACGGGTTCCACCGAGCGGCCTCCGAGGTCCCTCCGTCGGATTACTCCCGCGCCAACGACCCCGCTGGACCCAACAGCCCAGTCAACTGGGGTTGGGCCTGCGCCGGGGACTTTGGGCACCGAGGCGTCCCAGCTCTCCGCGCGGTGTTCCAAACCATCCTGGCTAGGCTCATGCGCGACGACGCCGATCTGAGGATGATCTGTGAGTTCATCGGTCAACCTTGGGCGGACCGCCCGGTTTACTACTGGGCCCGCTGGGACGGCGTCGCAACTCTGGCTCGCTATACCGGCTCCGGCCACGACACCTGGACCCATCTGTCATGGTGGCGATCAAAGGCGGATCAGGTACCGACCAACCTGTTCAACGCCCCCACTCCAACCTGGCCGCCCTACCCCGGTTACCTGCTGGTCTACAGCCCAGGAAAAGTGGATACCAACCTGGCGGTCTGGCAGAGGCGAATGCTGGAACGCACCTGGACCATCAACACCGACGGAATGTTCAGCGCGCTCACCCTTTCAGTGGTCAAGGCCTTCCAGCGGGAAAAGGGCCTTGAGGTGGATGGAATCATCGGTCCCATCACTTGGTCGGCGGCCTGGGCTCTGCCTGTCACACAACTCGAAGCCAAAACCGAGGCCGGATCTGCGGTAGAAGCATCATGACCGAAGACAACATCCTTGATCTGGCCAGGAACGCGTACACCGCCTACGGGCGGGTAACCGGCTTCAAAAACTACCGGGGCGACCCGATGCCGGATTTCGAAGACCTAGGACCAACAATCCAACGGGCCTGGCAGGCGGCGGTTCGGGATGTGCTCGAATCAGTGGCCACCGAGTCAGAATGACCACTGACGGGCCATTCTCCCTGCCAGTTCCAACTGAGCAGGGCCCGCCGCCGCTGTTGATGGCTGTCGACCTAGCGGCGGTCTACTCGGCCGCGTGCGTGGTCGACGCCAAGGGCGACATCCTTGAGCAGGTCGACTCCTGGCAGGTAAGCGAAGACCAGTTCCTGCACAGCCTAGTCGGCCCCTTCATCGACCCGCTTCGCTCGGCGCCAGAGGCGATGATCGTCGAGGATCTTCCGATCAGGCTACCTATGCGTTCCCTGGTTAAACGGGTATGCCGTATTCAGGGTCGGCTGATTGAGCTCATGAGCCAGGTGGGCATGCTGGATCGCCTCTGGTTCGTCCAGCCCTCGGAGTGGCGTCGCACGTTCGCGGGCCTTGAAAGCGGCACCGGACCGAACGCGGTCGTCGAGGTGGCCTTGCGTCTGGGTATCCGCGTGCCGGATCTCGCGTCGCGGTGCACCCAGACCGGGGACAAGGGCAAGGCGCGCAAGGTCTTCACGGATCACTGCGCCGCGTACCTCATCGCACTCTGGGCGACCCACACCTACCACCGCAGTGGATCTTTTGACACCGGCACAACTTCCAGATACGACACGGTGAGTACAGATGGCACGTAGGGAAACCGTAAACATTGCCGAGGTACTGGCGGACATCGCAAAAAAGCATGATCTTCCAATAGGCTCCATGTCTGAAGTGGTCCAAGACATCACCTGGTTGACCACCGGGAACATCGGTATCGACTACGTGGCTGGGTACGGGCTGCCCCGGGGTCGCAGCGTGGAGCTCTACGGACCACCGTCCAGCGGCAAAACCACAACCGGCCTCCAGACAGCGGCGGCCTACCAGCGAAGGATCATTGAAGCTGGTCTCGATGAACACATTCTTTATCTGGATTTCGAGCATGCCTTGGATGCCGAGTACTGCGCGAATCTCGGTCTTGACGTTGAGCACCCATCTTTCCTGCTGGCACAGCCTCACAGCATGGAGCAGGGAGCGGAGGCCGCCCTCAGGCTGATCGAGACCGGCCGAGTCGGCCTGTCGATCTGGGACTCGGTAGCGGCGATGGCCCCGCTCGCCCGCATTGAGGGCGAGTTTGACCAGCGGACAGCGGCTATGAACAAGGCCAGGCTCATGAGCGGCCTGATGCTCCAGCTGACACCTCTACTACACAAGACCGCGTCATGTGGGGTCTTCATCAACCACCTGATGGAGGCGGTCGAGATGACCGGCCGTCCCGGAATGCCGCCAAAGTCCACCACACCAGGTGGTAAAGCCCTCAAATACTATGCATCAGTACGACTTGAGTACAAACAGATCAAAAATGTAAAGGGTCGCGCGGTAGACAACCTCTCAGGCGATGTCACCGACCAAGCCGTCGCTACACACGTCCGAGTGAAATGCACGAAAAACAAGCTCGCCAACCCCTTCCGCGAGGCCGAGGTGCGAGTGCGCTTCGGGGCGGGATTTGACAATGTCTGGACCGCGCTTCAGATACTCCTGGCCCACAAACGGGTCATGCGGGAGTCCAGCTGGTTCCGCTTCGACCGCACCAAGGTCCCATCTCTGATACACCCGAAGATGATCCTCTCGGCCACAGGCCGCGCCTCCATCCAGGGTGAGGCCGGGGTCCTGGCCTTCGCGGACAACCACGCTGACTGGGCCCGAACCCTCGTTGAGCTGGCTCAACAGATCATCGAAGAATCCGGCTCAGCGTTGACAGACGGAACGATCGTCGATTTAGCCAGCAACGCCTCACCATCGAAGCTCGATGATGCCCTTATGGAGTCACCGTGATCACGGGCATGTTGCCGCATGAGGACGCGCAGACCATCCACGCCCCCGGGGAGTGCGGGTTCTGCGACCTGAGGCCCGATCTACAGGACCTGCGGGCCAAGTGGCATATTGCCTACACGCCAAGCGGGCAGAACGCCGCAGGCGCTCAGCGGCCCACCGGGGAGTTGCGGCACCCGAGGGACGCTGGAGATCAGCCACTGCCGACCACAGGTTCGGGCCCGGCCATCCACGGTCTAGTCGTGACAGACATCCTCGCGCGCCTTGAGCTCGGTGTACGCCGCTACGGCCAACCGCTGCGAGCCCATAACGGTCGCGACAGTCTGCGCGACGCATATGAGGAATGCCTCGACCTGGCCTGTTACCTGCGGCAGCTGATTGAAGAGACCACGACAACTTCAGGGAGCTGAAGGTATGAATCTGGCTCAGGCCTCATTTGGAGTCATGATGCTGGCTGCGGGGTTGCAGGCCACTGCGGTAGCCCTGCTTTTCCGGCAGACGGGCTACATGCGTCGTGCTGAGCAGCGCGCGGTAGCCCAGGCCGTTAAAGCCAGCTGCGCGCCCATGGAAGATTCGCGGGCCACCTCGATCATTCCCCAGGTCACGGACGCCGGGATCGCCGGCATTGCGGAGCGCATTAACCATCACCCAGCGGCTTACCGATGAGTTCTTGCGGGAAGACGCATAAGCAAAGCGCGTTGCGACTACGGAAAGTGAGTGTGCCTAACTGATCGTATAAGTAACCACAGGCCCGGCTACTCGTTATAGCTACGGAGAGCAACTCTCACGGGTGAAACCGTTCCAAGAGCCCGCGAGGAATTTAACAGGGTCTGGCCTGCGAAAACTACATCAGATGCCGCGATGGGCAGCCACCCTATTGGGTGACAAGGCGTATCAATCGATTAGGCGCTCATAGCTCATTCATGGTTAGACTGGCATCTCCCGGATTATTCGTGACAGGAAGGACCATTGTGAAGGTTTCACGCATCGCGATGGGCGCGCTATTCGGCACTGGCGTCGCCCTTAGCCTTGCCGGCGCGGCTCTGGCCACGCCGCCATCGCCGGCCCCCAGCTCACCGGTACCGGCCTCCAGCGCTTCCGCGCCGGTTTCTGGTCCAGCGTCCGGCCCCGCCTCAAGCTCGTCCTCTGCGGCCAAGCCCCCGGCCGTCGCGCAGACCTGCACCATTGATTCGGACGTTAACAAGTCCAAGGTCGAGGGCGGACTGACTTACGTCTGCGTCAACAACAACGGCAAGATCGGCTGGTCTACCGGGTCGGGTAGCACCAGTCAGACATGCTCGGTCGACGCGGACGTAAACAAGTCCAAGGTCGAAGGCGGGATTAATTACACCTGCCTCAACACCAATGGAAAGGTTGGTTGGAGCAAGACCAGCTCCAACGTCACGCAGAACTGCGCGATCAGTGCGGACATCTCCAAGACCCGCATTGAAGGTGGTCTCACCTACACCTGCGTCAACCTCAACGAGGGAACCGACAAGGCCCCCAAGTACGGTTGGAGCAAGGGCACGCAGGTTGTAAACCAGACCTGCACCGTTGACGCCGATCTGAGCAAGACCACGATCTACGGTGATGTCAACATCACCTGCGTCAACAACAACGGAAACAAGGTATGGATGCCGGCCGCCGGCCGTCCGTGCCCGGCGAGCACCGTCCAGGGCGTCTCCTGCGTCCCGAACCCCGCTCCGACCGCTATCTACGCCATCTGCCCGGTAACTGGTGAGATCTACCTGATCAACGGTCAGAAGTGCGTCTGCGGATTCAAGAAGGGTCAGGCTCCGACGGCTGGTGCAAACCAGACCGCCTCCCCCACCTGGGTCCTGGTCGAAGAGGCGGAGACCCCCGTCCTCAAGGCCAACACTGACAGCCTGCCGGTGACCGGCTCAAACACCCTGATCTACCTGCTGGGTGGTGTGATCATGCTGGCCGCTGGGGGCGGACTGGCCGTGGTCATGCGCCGTCGTCGGGCTGTTGCTTTCCGCGCCTAGTTGGCGCTAGCAGTATCCATCAGAACCGCCACCTCATCTGGGGTGGCGGTTTTGTTATGCCCATTTCCGCGGAAGTGCTATGCCGGTAATTGCGGTACACCCGGACGTAGAAAATCTATGAGACATCACTTAGCCCCTGAGCAGCTCATAGAGAAAATGAAGCCATCCCTACTCACCGTTGAGCAGGTCACCGACCGCCTCGCCGCCTCCGAACCGATCGAGGTCATCGACTTCGAGGCGGCCCCCGGGGTAACCATCACCGTTGAGGATGGATGCCACCACGGTATCGACGCGAAGCTCGGCGGGGACCCGATCAACGCCTACATCGAGCTCGAATCGTCACCCGGCAACTGCTACCAGCTAACCAAGGACACCCTGCTACAACTGGGATCCATCTGCGGTATCAGGCGCCAGTACACCGCCGCTCTGCCCGCCCGGCTCCTGGCGCCCCAACTCAACTACTGGTTCCGCGAGGGGCTGGCAGCCAAGGCTGGGAACACCAAATTTCGTCTGCTGATAACCGGAGGCACTGTCGCTGCGGTGACCAAGGGTAAGGTGGAGCCATTCTCCAACCTGCGGCTCCTGCACGAGGCGCTCTACGAACTTAAGCGTATCTACCCTGATGTCCAGCCCCTGATCGATCCGGCCTTCAGCCACAGTCTTCAGAGCACCCACATATACCTGATCATGCCAATACCGCACCTAGTCTTACAGACCTGGCAGACCGATCCATGGTCCATCGGCTTACACATCGGAAACTCGCTATCGGGTGAGGATAAGACCTCGATAGATGGATTCGCCTTCCGCTGGCGATCCGGGTGCGGGCTGATCGAGCCGACCATATCCACTGGGACCTGGGTGCGTCGCACCACGACTAACGGTGGTGAGGTCTACGACTGGGCTAGGGCCGCTATAACCAACATCGTCACGGATATGCGACTGGCTATCGACACGTTGCCTGATCTTCAGGGTCAACCAATCGAGGGCAAAGCCACGGATGTCCTGCGCGACACCTTCGAGCACTTCCACATCCCACTGTCCCAACGCGCGGCTATTACCGAGGGTTTCATCGCCGGGGATGATCCAACTCTTTACGGCCTGGTGGTGGCGGTCTGCGAGGCCGCTAGCAGGTCTGAGATCACTGACAGCCAGGCAGACAGCCTTATGAGAATCGCCGGTGATCTCGTTCGTCTGGGTGACGCTCGTTGCGGCCACTGTAACCGAATCATCCCCCATTAGAAGTACATAGGCTGGTTCACCCCTACGTGACTTGTAGGTGGAAGTTTGGCCCCGCTATGCTTTTAAGGCGAGGAAATTTAGGCACCTCGTAGGTCTGACGAGCGAGACCCCCGTAACGCCGCAAGCACTCGGGCGACTCCTCAGGACAAGCCCGGGGATTCCAATTGGAGCCCCCGGGTTTTATTCGCTTCAAAGCCGTTTCAATTCCGCTGAGGCGTTGTCAGATCATCTGCGTTAACAATTTGGTTGACGCGTGTCCGCACGCTGTGTCACACTTGGGGGACCAAGCGCTATGGGAGTTCTAGCAGTGGACCACGTACCGAATTACGCCGAACGGCGGATGCTTACGCTCGCACCACCCGGATACCCCGAAGCACAGACCATCTCTGAAAGATGGATCCGCGAGGTCTATCGGTACAACGCGAAGGCCTGGACCAGGGACGGAAAACTCTGGGACAACATCGGAGACCTGGTCTTTGGGGACCTGGCCGCCGGGCAGCCGCTGGAGTACCACGCGGCGGTTGTGTGGATCAGGCAGTTCGAGCCAGGGCATGCCCCTAGGCTCGGTCTGATCCTCGATCCGGGGCCACTGGAGCGCACGCGGCCCTGCATCTGGTGCGGGTTACCGGTTCGGTACTCCCGGGCATTCGATGCGTATGTGGACAACCACGTCACTGGTGGCGTTGGGAATCCATGCTGTCCAGATGGTATGACGCATATTATCGACCCCATGGAAAGCGACATATAGTGACACAGCCTAGTTTCCAGGAAGCCGAGAAACGCGCGCGGTACGCACGGACTGAGCAGGAGATCGCTGCCAGGCTGGCCAGGTACGAACGGCTCGGCCGGCGCTGCGACGGAGCAAAGCGAACCTGCCACAATAACGCAGCTACCTGGGAAATGGTTGTCAGCAATCACGACCGGGGAACCGACACCTGGTCTGAACCCACAACCATCAAGGTATGTGCGCGACATCGAGCACAGTTACTACGGTTTCAGTGGACTAGAGTGATCTCTGAAACGCATCTCGTTGAAAAATCCGAATAGATCGGTCGACTTTTTGTGACCTCGAATCATAGCAATCTAATTCAGTGGCGGGCGGCCTATGGGGTCACGGGCGGTAAGGCGCATCTGGTTAACCCGCGAACATCCACTATCTCTTGGTGTGGAATAGATACGCTGGATGGGCAAGACGCGTCGAAAAGGCCGCGCTGCAAGATGTGTCAAGCGGCTGTGCTTGCGTTTGTGGAGGACGTGAGCCGAGAGCCTGAACCAACGCGCATCGATAGATGGCTGGTCACAATTGAGTTGCCTAACAATCAACCGGGTACCCGCGAGATAATTCTGCGGAAGTTGGCTGTCCACGCTACGTGGCAGGTAACCGTGGTTCCGGCAGAACCAGGCGAGGCATGAAGCGCTCTTAGATCGGTATAAGGGCAGACCCCTGCTTGCCGAACTAGGAGCTACGCGTCGTGCTTGATGACTCAACAGCCCATCCGCAGGAATGCCCAGCTCTGCCACCACTTACCCAGTCGATGATCGCGCGGCTCGGCGGAGCTAGCCGCACCCTCGGAATCGCCGCCAGCACGGTCATGCTCCTGTGTTGCGGCGCTCTCGCCGGGCTCGTGGTCTCCCAGGAGACCAAGGAAGGTGTGCCAGCCACCTCGGGCGCACAGAGCGCGAATGCGCCCCGGCAGGCCGACCCTGGCTCCTCGCTAACTCAGAACTCCTGTGCTGGTGTCCCCGCATACGCTCAACGCACCGACGATGTCTGCGCCAACTCAGAGCGCGTGGTGACCATTGATGGTGTAAAAATCACGGTTACATCACTGGTCCTGGATGGCAGCCTACTTGGTGCGGACGTGACCATGGTTAACACCAGTAGCAGGGAGATGTCCTACAACATCTTGTACTGGGACATGCGGTTCCCGAACGGCGACATCAAGAATGGTGTCGATTCGCTGTTTGATGGCGGGACCTTCGATTCCGGCTATCTTGCGGCGGGCGGGTCGCTCACCAAGAGCCTGAGGTTTAAGTACGCCGGCCCCGGGCTCTACGTCCTGACCTACGAACCGATTCAGATATTCGCGAAACGTCGCGCGGTCTGGCCACAACAGATTAGTTGATCTTCACGCCGCGTAACCAAGGCACCCGGCGCGGTATGTGTGACGTGAATACGCCAACGAACCTAGCCGGGATGCCGGTTGTAGCCTCGATCAAGATCGATTCATTCGGTCTGCCGTGTGATCACGTTGTCGCCATAACGGTTTCAGACGACCACTTGTTCAACGTGCACACAGCACAACTGATCGATGACTTTTGGGAGGCCTACCACGGTGCCTACCGCCTACCGTGGGAGCGGGCGCTAACCGAGGCATTCGACCGGGCGCGATTCATGCCTCCGCAGCAGACGCCGGCCGAGAACACCACGACGGTGCGCCGATGAGCGGCTCACACACTTCAACCGTGCTCGCGCCGGAGACCATCGGAAGCCTTGAGATCTGGCTCATGGCGGCTCCCTGGCTCGCGCCCATAAACGTCACCGTGACCCCGGATGGCCAGAGTGTCACCGTGGAGATCCGCAGTAGCCAGGCTGAGGGGGACAACACCTACAGCCTGACCCTGGACTCTTCGGGAAATTCGTCACTCCGGCACTAGCCGGAGGCCCACCCGCGCGAACCCCTCAACGCTCGCCTCGGCTCCTAGGCGCCACCACCGCCAGATCGCATCACGGACCGCGTGATCAGTCACCGGCCGCAGTCGACCCGCCCAAACGAGCATCGAGTCCTCATTGACAGGCCATCTGCTGCTAATACCAGACATACCATCTGAGGCGATGGCCTTGCTGATATGAGTGGATATGATCTGACCGAATTCAGCGGATTCGCATTCTCCCTGTAGCACGTCGGCGAGGTAGCACGCCTGAGGCAGTGTGAGGCGAACCGATGCCACCTCAGCCTGAAGCGTCTCCCACCAGAGTTGCAGCTCAAGCCGCGCTTGGAGATCGAGGCTGGGCATTTGGCCCCTCGCGGTTCTATCCGCGAGCCACCCAGTCATGTTCGGACCGATTCGAAGCTGTAGCCGGTTATCCATGGTCACCCTCAATCCCTCAGTCTGCCGCACCGGTACCAGCGCCGCGCCCGTTCTGGTACGCCCGCTGCTGAACGAATCTCACTGGGTAGTCGATGGCCAGCGGTGCGTGACACCGACCGTCAGACGGCTCGTGTCGCAGTACTCGCGTTTGCGCATCCCAGAAGTGGGAGTGTTTTGACTCGAAGGTTTCGCGGTCTACCCGTGCCTCACCAACCGAGCCAGACTTAGTGTCGTGCGCTTTTGTGGTCTCGATAGCGTAGATGTCTCCCTGACGCAGCACCCGCTTGCCTTTATTGGCTGCTGTCGTCACATCAGTTGGTGTGATCCACCGCATTGCCTCACTGATGTTGGTGATGTTTCCGGGAATGCGCACTGCCCACATTCCCGCATCATCCGTACCACACAGATACGAGAGTTGCGCCCATCCACTTCCAAAGTTGCCTGAGTAGAATCGCCGCGCGCTTACGTGTAGCACGGTCAATCCGGGTTTGTGATCAACTACCGACAGCGGTATGTCTCTCGCACTGGACTTTGTGGCACCACTGAGGATGCTGGTTTCTCCGCCGCGTCGGCGTATCTCCATGCTGAACTTTGAAACCAGGCTCGCGTAGAACCTTTCCTGTAGATTTGGCGTAACTGAGACACGCCTAGCGATACCTCTGGCGATGCGAAGCTTGCCAATCGCAGTCTTTGACCGCTTTCCAGGTAGGCCAAGCTCCTTAGCGGTCTGCGCTACCAGCGCGGCGTTGGGCTGGTCACACCTCAAGAGAGCCAGAGCAGCCGTTTTCTCGTCGCGAGTCTCGGTGCTTTGTGTCATGCACAGAGAGTAAACGGCCTGTCGTACAAAGTCAAGCAGTTGTACGACACTGTGTTGATGCTCCTGACGGGTGCTAGCCACTTGACCAGGTGAAACATCGATCCTATGCTCAGAGCATCGACCCGCTATTGGAGGTACTAGCACATGGTCAAGTTCATCTGCATGAGCGCCATAGCAGCTATTCCGGCTAGCATCTTCACACCTATATTTGGCCCCGGAATTGGCTTCGGCATCTATCTTGTGGGCATGTTTAAGCTGTACTGATTTGAATCGCAGTGGACTTTCACCACTGACACGTGCTACTTTTTGAAATAACGGAGGCGGGGTTAGCCAGTATCTACCCCTCCACAACACGTAGAACTGGCAAAAACAATCACAGACACAGTAGGATCATAATGAGCAAAGACACAGTAGCTACCGCAGAGCTGAACCACGGTAAGGGAAAGAGCGTTGTAACTGGGCCGGTGCAAATCGAGTTCACGGATTTCAACCAGTGCTGTGTTTCCACACCGGCCTACCACTCGGACACCCGCCCGGCAGTCACCTACCGCGATCGGCAGTGGTTGGTAACGGCATGCCTGGAGCGCGGTGAGGATGGAGCCTGGTCCGCGACCTACATGACTGCCGCAGAGCGTAAGCGGTTCCAGCGGGGCACTGATGCGCCACCCACTTACCGCGCTGCGATTGAGGCGGCTGTCGTGAGCGCGGCATCGCGGGCCTGGACAGAAGAAATCGGGTACGAGGCCGGACGCGTCAAGATTGAGACTATGCTTGGCGTAGAGCTACAAAAACAACGAAAAGCGCGAGAGGCGTTAAGTGAGTTAGACGCCAATGTCGCAGCACTGGAAGAGAAGCTTGAGGCCTTTATCGCTGGAAAGTCATGCGCTGAGCGGGCGGTCTAATCACCTGATCAGACGACAGCACGCTAGGCAGCTCGGCGGGTAGTCTGAGATTTGTTGCCCAAGACTAAGCAGTAGTAGTCAGCGAGGTTCAGATGGTGTCCGATCCAGATCTAGCAAACTATGACATCATCCTGATCAATAGCTCAGCTGGGAAAGACTCACAAGCCACGCTGACCCATCTGGTCAACCTCGCTGATTCGCAACACGTCGACCGCAGCAACCTGATCGTGGTTCACGCTGACCTCGGTCGGGTCGAGTGGCCAGGCACCAAGGAGCTAGCCGCGCGACAAGCGGCTATCTATGGGCTTCGTTTCGAAGTGGTCAGCCGAGCGGAAGACCTGCTGGATCAGATCACAACCCGCCACCACCGACTACGCGCTAAAGGTGACACCACAACACCAGCTTGGCCGTCGTCGAAGGCTCGATACTGCACATCAGATCAAAAGACCTCACAGGTGACCAAGCTGATCACTCGACTGGTCACCGAAAAGCGAAACCAGGGGATCACCCGACCAGTACGGATTTTGAACTGTCTCGGGATTCGCGCCGCTGAATCGCCAGCTCGGGCTAAGAAGGCACCATTCGGACCGGACTCCGCAACTTGGTCTACTCCGCCACGAGTGGCCACCGCGAGCCGTGAAGGTCGTGAGGGGATTCGGCACTCAAAGCGGACAGTGGACCGCTGGTTTCCCATCTTCGACTGGTCAGACGACGATGTCTGGCGATTCATCCGGGAGTCAGGGGTTCCACACCATCCTGCCTACGATGCCGGGATGAGCCGCTTGTCCTGCGTTTTCTGTGTGTTCTCGACCAAACGAGAACTGATGTTGGCAGCGCGGCTGAACCAGGATTTGGGCCGGCAGTACGCCGACGTTGAACGGCTTGTGGGCCACACGTTCAGGCAGAACCTTAGCATCGCGGAGATTGTTGACCAGGCAAATCGGGAGGTGAGTACGGATGAACTTACCGATTCGAGCGACGAACACCGATTCGCTTGCTGCTAACGGTTTCGACTCTGACAGCCAGCTTGGTCAACTGACTGCCTTATGGCTTCTGACCAAGCGATCCCAGCACACCAGACGGTGTTACAAGCGGGATCTTACCGTTTGGGTGACCTGGTGCCTTGAGAACCAGATCCAGCCGCTTAAAGCCAGGATGTCACAGGTAGACGCGTGGATCATCTGCCAGCGGTCAGACGGTCTCGCGGAGACTAGCATCGCTCGCAGGGTTTCAGCGGTTTCATCCTGGTACACCTATCTGATCCGCAATACGGCAGATGACGTTAAGCCACTGGTTACCCGCAACCCTGCCCGCACTGACGCCCGGCCAAGCATCGACCCGGACGAGAGTCCGACCATCGGCTTGAGTCGGGCCGAGACTGACCGTCTCCTGGCCGCAGCCGACGCCGACGGATCAACGTCCGCAGCCTTGATCAGACTGCTACTGGTTACCGGGATTCGGGTCGGGTCCGCGATTGACGCTAAGATCGAGGATCTGGCATACGACGCGGGTCACCGAACACTGGTGATCACCGTCAAGCGTGGTAAGCGTAGACGCACTGTAGTTCCACCTAGTGCGTCTACCCGTATCGATACCATGCTCGCTGACCGTGGTGAGCCAGAGGACGGACCTCTGTTCACCACATCTGCTGGTAAGCCGATCTACCAGATGTACGTGTATCGCCTAGTGAGGCGATTGGCCAGGCAGGCCAAGATTCCAACTGCCAACGAAATCTCTCCGCACTCACTACGCCATACAGCGATAACTGAATTCCTGAACGCTAGCGGCGGAGATCTCCGCCGTGCCCAGGATTTCGCCCATCACGCCGACCCCCGTACCACTCGGCGGTATGACAGAGCTAGGAACAGTCTCGATCAGCATGGTGCCTATGTGCTAGGCGACCGATTCGCCTAGCAAGATCAAGTACCCGTGCTGCCGGGCTAACTGAATCGTGGCCGATTCAGTTAGCTTGCCATCGATTCATGATCAGCGACGGATTGACCACTAGTAGACACAACGGATTGCCGAGACTCTGTCGGGTATCCGGCTTCTACCGTAAACCGATTCGATGGTTGACGCGCGTCAACCATCAACCTAGCCTTGAGTTGCGAGGTTAGCCAACGGTTTCATTGGAGGCAGTCATGCCGGCACTAGAGCCCACTGTCGAGCGGATCATCATAGGTATGGTTGGACGGTACCAATTCACATCGGAATCAGTTAACGATGCCTACACGACCGGATACCGTCTTGGTCTACTGTCGTCGATCGCCGATGTGTTCTACTCCGCCTTGAGGACCCCCGGCAAAGACGGCATCATGGAGCTGGTTAATCAGCTGATGATGGAACGTCAGATACAAGACAAACTTGTCGAGCTTATGAGCAAGCACAGTGAGGCTGCCCTGATCGTTTGCGAGATCACCGTATTCATTCAAGCAGCAATAGAAAGTGAGCTGGAAAATGCCTAAATTGTCGATGGTTCCGTTTGAGACTGACATGGGTTGGGACATCAATACCGAATATGGCCTAGTCCAAATCAGGGTAACTGCCGGTGACGTGAAACGGACCGCTCTCACGATCGAGGCCCGCACTGAGGTTATCGCGCCCCGATTCGCGTTCTGTGCCGAGCTGACCGTGAACAACCGTCAGTACACGAGGTGGACCGAGTTTGACCTGCTTGCGTCTGAGCGGCGTTTCACCAGCCAGAACGGTTTCGAAGTCCGATTCGCCCAGGTTCCTGGTGGTCCGCTTACCTGTGGCTGGTACAACACCAGTAACGCACCGGTAGCCAAGACTTCCACTATCGGCAAGATACTTGCCCGTATCGAGCGTGACGTACTAGCGCAGATACCCACAACCGGACCATGGTGTGGCGCATCGATTCGGCGCAGCCTAGCTGCGGAGTATCACCGGTTGGATTACATGATCGACGAACTCACCGACCAATTGCGGCGTGCACAGGACGCACGCGCCAAGGTATCAGCAGTGATCAATTCAGCGATAGGTGAACGTACGGCAGTCAGCCTAAACGTATAGAGGCTAGCTCCGCCGACCGTAACCGGTCTGTTCCTGCTATGCATGTCCCCCGGTTAGCCGTCTACCGCCTAGCCGGTTGGACGGTTACCAAACTCTGCGTTAGCGGCGTAGCGTAGTGGGCAACACCAACCGACTAAACCGAGTGAGGTAGTCATGATGGCGAAGGCCGTTGAATTCAATCCCGAGACTGACTTCGAAGTCAAGATCGGTTTCGATTTCATGTTGTACTACGTCCGCGAATTGCTGTCTTTCGATGCGGCTGGTGAGAGGTTCCTAGCTGGTGAGCGTGCCGCGCTACTGCGTATGATCGCCGCTACTGTGGCTGGTGGCTATATGGTCGGGCGTTACATCGATGCTTTCAGCTGGCTTGACGCAAACACCCAAAAGGGCCCTAAGAGCACCAAGAGCGACCTACAGATCACTCGTGAGCTGATCGACCAGTTCCGCTACGGTAAATAACTAATCGTTTCGCTTGACTGCCTGTGACCGTTTCCGGGCAGTCAAGCATGGTTTCAACCCACTTACCGTTTCGTTGAATCGAGATCAGCTATGGCGAACAAGTCTATCCGTGTCGGTCGTATCCTGTTTCATGCTAACCACGCTCTTAGTATCCGTGGTGCGGATTCCGGCCGGAAAGAGCGTAGTGATGGTATTCGGTCACTCGTAGATGTCATCCTGTTTGATTCCGGCAACTATGCCGGATTCAGCTACCTTGACACACCAGCTACCGAGCGGTCACGAATTCAGTTTTATGTCTCCGATGCGGTGCGTGCGGACTATGCTGCTGCCCGTGCTGAACACCGTACCTCTGTACCAGACTGTCCTATATGTCGGGATGAGCCAGCACTGTAGCTATTGTTGAATCAGAGCCCTGTATGTCGCATACTCTACCGCTATCTCGCAAGAAACCGATTCGTGTAGGTCGCCTAGAGTATAAGGCGAATCAGCTGAGACGCGTGGTACGTCCGAATCACGCTATGGAAACCGTGGCTAGCTTAATGATGTTTGGCGTAGCTACCGCTACTGACCGATCGGATGACAGCGCTGTATCTGGCGACCATGCATAGTTGACGTACGGCAACTGCCGCACTAACCCAACGGAGGTAGTGATGTTGAACGACTTCGATCTTACCGACACCACTTTCGGCGTAGCTCCGAAACAGGCAGACTGGGCATACTGCCTGATCGTGGACATTGACGGCGAGACCGACTACTTCGATGGTTACGCCATCGGAGAGAAGCCGACCGTCGAAAGTGCGACATACCACCACTCATGTCACCACTCGTGGGTTGCTGGCATGATGGTAGTCAATGAGGAAGATCTTGACTGTATCTCCGAACTTCGTACCGTAACCTGCGAGAGATGTGACGCTGTGTACGGATCGGACATCAAGCCCGCATTCACCGTGCTCGAATTCGAGGTTGGGGCAACGCCTCACGGCAAGCACGCCGCTCAATGGGTACCGGCCGAGACTGACTAACTGACTTACGGGTGAGTGCGGTAGACCCGCACTCACCACACATAGACTGAACCCAACTAACCCAACGGAGGTAGTTATGTCCCTTTCCATCACTCGTCGGCGGGCAGAGTCACGCAAGGCCCGGGGTGCCCGAATTGCACGTTCTCGCCGTGATCGGCGCGTTGAGTCCACCCTGCGAGCGATCGCCACCATCACCCAACTTGCCGGATAGCAGTAACCGGACCACCCATAGCGCGCGTCGGTAATCCGACGCGCGCTAGCTGTATGTGGCCTAGGGCCGGTGCGGCCGAGCCTGCCAGCCTGGCCTAGGGCCGGTGCGGCCGAGCCTGCCAGCCTGGCCTAGGGCCGGTGCGGCCGAGCCTGCCAGCCTGGCCTAGGGCCGGTGCGTGTCACGCGCATACAGGTTAACGATGGTTGACGTACGTCAACCGAATAGCCGATCGACGGTAACCGGCTAGCCGACGCGTAGCACTTAACCCTAGGCGCACTATTGAGTCGTCACCGGGAAACACCGGAGACAGAAAACAGAGTTACAGGACTAACCTACGGAGATAGTCATGGGTGAGTACACGACCGAGTATCGCGCCGCAAATATGGCGATCGGCAACACGGCGGAGCGCGGTAACGCGTGGTGGGCAACGCGGGACGAGTACCGCGATCTGCACTTCCCGGGATCGATCCCGCTCGATGTTGCGGAGCGGCTGATCGGATGGAAGCCGATACAGGTTCCAATGATGTACGTCGATCCGACCACGGGTATGGCCCTGCCGTACGGATCGACCGATGACACCACTGGTGAGTACGATGGCCCGATGGTGGTACTTCGTCCGGATTTCGGCCCGATCGGGTACAACGCAGGTGCGACCAACCACATTTCGTATTGGGACTGGTTTATCAAGGGCCCAAAGACGCTGCTCGATGTCCCAGAACTGAATCTCGGTTTTGTCGGATTGTTTAAGAATGGTGCCGTTGCAGCCGTTCAGATCGAGCTTGCCAAGACAATTACCGATTCGTACACGGGTGTCGGGTTCCGGCCGTTCCTGTACGCATCTACCGCGCTCGATGGCTCGATGCGGCCACAGATGGGAACCGGACATACCCGAATCGTCTGCGAAAACACGTTCGCTATGGCCAAAAGTGAGGCGCGTGGGTCCGGCGCATTCTACTCGCTCAAACAGACCAAAAACCGACAGATCAACTGGAATGAGGCGCGGGCAGCGCTGGATATCGTACATGCCGACAGTGATGCACTCATGGCGGAATTCAGAGAGCTTGCCGACACGGTCGTGACGGATCGGCAGTGGTTCGCGTTCTTAGATGAGTTCACCCCACTTCCCCAGAAAGACACCAAAACACGCACCGGTGGACGCTCGTACACGATGGCCACCAAAAAGCGCGATATCCTGCAAGATCTGTGGAACAACGACGTACGGGTCGCAACATGGCGCAACACCGCACTCGGCGTCAGTCAAGCGGTAACCACCTATTCCCAGAACATGTCAATCGTCCGCAACACAACTCGGGTGGAGCGGAACAAACTGGACATGATTCAGGGTAAGGCCAGTTTGGAAGAAACCACCGCACTCCAGACATTGAAGAAGATCTTGACCAACGCGTAGCGTTGATCGCAGATAGGCCGGACCCCGGTTGGGTCCGGCCTATGTTGCGTTTATGGGGTCGGCCAGGCTGGCCGTAGGCCGACCCCGGCAGGCTGGCCGTAGGCCGACCCCGGCTATAGCCAAAAGCCAAGAAAGTCGACGACTTTCGATCCAGAGCCTGTCTGTCCTCCGGTTGGCCATAGCTAACAACGTTCCGCTATAGACACTCCGACCGTCTAGTTTGGTGTCCACAGTCGAACGATGATGAATCGCCGATCGCGCCTGCCCTTAAGCCCATACACCTAACCGCCGATCCGACGCCTCACAGACGCTCTCAGGGCCGGAGCATGCGGGCTACCGGGCTGTCTGTCATCCGGTTAGTCGAACGTTGCCAGCCGCCCAACCGGCAGACTAGGGTCTTAAGCGCATCTACGTTTATGTCAGCGATCGGATAGCCCGATCGGAGCTAACCGGGAGGTAGCTATGTTGGTCGATCGGACCGCGCGTCACGCGGAGCTTCGTGAAGCGATGGATTTCGATGTAGTGATCTTCGTGGATCGGGATGGCTCCATTACCACCAAACCGGACATTCACGCCCCGGAGCTGACAGACGACACTCTGTATACCGATGAGCGAGCGAAGTGGTCATTGATGACCGGCTATACAGGGCAGTACTGCTATAACGGTCCGATCATGCACGAGTCGGAGTACATCGGTGGAAAGCTCGCAGACGACATACTCGCTACTCCCGGGCTGTATGTCGCCCTAGTCAACTCATCATCGGACGAATCGGACCTTGGCTGGGCAGTGGCCACCATCGACATTGATGAGATCGGCGATCTCGCCTAGCCAACCGGTTGCCCGCTCGACACCTAGTCACAAGCAAACTCTGACACTTTTCGTCTGTCATCCGGCTGGTCAAAACCGCTGGTTAGCCGGATGACAGACCCCGCTCTTAACCGCATCTAGACTAGAAACACGCCGGTCGGAGCAACCGATCGGAGCTAACCGGGAGGTAGCTATGCTGGCCATTACATCAGGCAAGATCTATGACCCCAACTCCAACGTCGACTCATCCAAGCCGCTCTATGAGCAGGAGCTTCCCCCGCGTACCGGGTTCGACGCGAGTGTCTACGCGGAGGGCGCGTACATGATCATGTCGTCTGGCGGAGCTCGCAACATTCACTCTGTGTACCACTTGACCGATGGCGGCCGGACCATGACCTTTATGGCCGAATACCACTCTTTCGCAGACGCGCTGACCACCATCGACCGACTAAACGGTTGGGTATCCGTCAAGAGTTGACCGGTTGACAATCTCGCAACGGCTAGCCGCTAACACCGGCTAGCCGCTTTCTTGTGTGTGCGGCTAACGCGCTAGACCGCTGGCAACCAAACCGCAACCACCCGGCTAACCGGGCTGCAACGCGGTAGCGCGACACCAAGAAAGTCCAAGACTTTCGCCTGCCCAGCCCCGCATAGCCAACGCTCTATATCTATCTGCCGCTATGTCTACCCAAAACCGCTGTACAGCCTATATGGGCTAGGCACCGGTAGGTCACTCTTGTGTCTGTAGGTCTAGATCTTGTGTGCGGTTCAGAGTAGGTAGTGGGTTGTGTACGCCCTAGCGCTGTATGGGTTGCCTAGATCTTGTGTCTAGCACTGTATGTGTGTGTGGCTTAGGTCTAGCACTGTATGGGTTGTTGTTATCTATGTTTTGTTTCTGTTGGAGTGTGGGTGTCAAGGGCATTTAACAAGCCTGTATGCCTCATAGAGCCACTCTCCCCTCTTACCCTATAGGCAGTATAGGCTAGTCACCCTTAACGCGCCTACGGCCCTCTCAGGGCCCTTAAACGCGGTCGCCTATAGGGCACCTACGCTTAAGCCGTAGCTACGCCTGCAACCAAGCCGCACCCTGCCCGCACTTGACATGGGTTGCCCAGCACGTGTCAGCAGGAGCAACCAAGCCGCACCCATACAGCACCTGACCTGCAACGATGCTGTGGTAACCACGCTCGCAACCAAGCCGCACCCGGGCTGCCCTTGACCTAGGGCAGGCATGCCAATCGATGTTCGGGGTGCGAGTGATAATCTCAGTTATCCAACAATCGGGCATGGTCTATTCCATTGTGGGCAGTCGCAAGTGGAACGTCTAATGCCGACGTTCGAAAGTGGAGAGTCCTATGCCGACATTCGCAAGTGGACATCGAAGCGACGTGCGCCTATGGGCATGATCAACCACGCCAAAGTTGCAGGATGGGAGCAGCCAGGGTGCAGCTTGGGTGCAAGATGGCCCCTGAGCAGCACGCCTGTGGTGCGGCGAGGGTGCAGGGTGGGTGCTATCTGGGTGCAGGTTGGTTGCGGTTGGGGTGCAGAGGCACGCCTGGGTTGCAAGTTAGGCGTGTGCCGGGTGCGGTCGGGATGCATTTTGGTTGTCATTTGGGTGCCAATTGGTTGCTGAGCGAAATGGGGGTGCGATTTACATGCTTTTTGGGTGCAGAATGGTTGCTGGCCGCAGAGAGTGCACCCCAAAATTTGAAATTTTGAAAATTTTTACACCACTCCTAGACACCATATAAAAGGACATAAGCCACATACTCACGCAGCACCTGCACCCACCAAAAGGTACATAAGCCACATCAGTCCCCCGCCTCACCGCTACACGCGCTCAGAATCTCTATCAAGATCAACTCCCAACATCCGCACCCACGCTGACCTGGACTTACGCTCCCGCGCGCACCAGTAGTCCAGTCCAGCCGTGCGACCTCGCCAGAGACCCCCAGGCGGCTTTACCGCGTCTGGGCTACCGGGTACCCAGCCCACTGGATTCCATCGTGGACAGGGGCTCTCAGGGGCCTTCCAGGCCGGTTTATCACCCGTCCTGGGCTGCTCTGGACCACGGCAGACACGCTAAACAGACATACAGAGATATAGTGGACAGGGGGATCAAGATCAACTTATACGGGCTGTAACATCTGGACGAAATAGGACAACGCCCAGGCCGCAAGGCGTGTGGCGATATGGAGGACTGTCGATGGACTTCATTTTTCCCCTAGGGAGGGCCGGACTTGGCTTGCGGAAACGTGACTCTCAGTGATAAAGTAAGCGCGAGGTCGAGAACCGCCCTCCAGCCAGAGCCAGGAAGACCCGGTTAGACACAAAAGACCTGGTAGACACAGGTGGGCAGCGGCGCGGAAGCGCCAACCAGCGGACCCCGTCAGGGCTTGAGACACACCTAGAACCTGAGAACCCTGGGTTAACTGAAGACACCGGAGATCAAGATCAACTGAACTGGGGTTAACCACCGGCGTGCTCTGAATTTGGGCAGGCCGCTTCGCTGTGTCTGGGCTAGAAAACAGGCGCGTTGCTGGATTTAGTCGTCTAGCGGACCAATGTTTGATGTTGTGTAGGCTGCGTAGCTAGTCTGATAGTGTGTAACCATGAAAACGATGACGGCGACGCAGGCCGCGCGCAACTTCGCAGCCTTGCTGACTGAGGTGGAGCACGGACAGGACATTGTGATCACCCGGGATGGGGTGCCGGTTGGCCGGTTTACCCCAGAGCGGCTGACCAGCGCGGATCGGCTTAAGGCCGCGCTGGCCACGCACCCCGCTGATCCCGTGTTCGCGGATGATCTGGACCTCGTTCGCGCTGATCTTCGGGGCGCCTTTTCGAGTGAGGTGCGTTCGTGGCCAGGCGAGTAATGCTTGACACCGGGGTTCTGATCGCGTTCGAGCGCGGAAAACTGGATGTCGGCGCGGTTCTTGGGGTGGATGACGCGGTGATTTCTGCGGTAACCGCCATGGAACTTCTGGTTGGCGTTGAGCGGGCCACCCCGGAGCACACGCGGCGGCGCTCGCGGAATGTCGAGGCTGTGCTGGCCAGTATTCCGGTTGTGGACTACAACCTGGATATCGCCCGAGTCCACGCCCGTTTGCTTGTAAGTGCTCTGGCGTCTGGGAAGCCCCGCTCGGCGTACGACATGATCATCGCGGCCACAGCTGCCGCTGAGGGGCGGGTGCTGCTAACAACGGACGCGGCGGCCGACTTCGGGAGTCTGCCCGGAGTGATCTGTGAGGTGGTTGGTTGACCCGGTTATGGCTACGATGCGTAGCCTTCTGTTAGCCTGCCTCGATGGATGAGGCGGGTTCGGCATGACAGCCGGGGTTGAAGAGGTTTTAGACGATCTGCGGGTGATGGCGACTGGGCTCAGCCGGACCCTGGAACAGCTGGCGGAGGCCGATCATCGGGTTGGGTCCTCCGTCGAGGCCGCGCAGCGGGGTGGTTTTGGCGCCGCTGTTGCCAGGTTGCGGGCCGCTCAAGAGGGGATCCGTCAGGTGCGGGTGATTCTCAGCCAGGCTTCTGCCACGGTTTCCGAGGCTGGGCAGCCGATCGCCGCAGCGCCCAAGGAAGCCTCGGCGACGGAGATCATTGGTCTGCTGTCGCCGGTGACGGGTCGGGTGGATTCGATTCGCAACGACGTGGCAACCGCCAGATCGAAGCTACCGGATCTCATTTCATTGGTGGCCGCCGCTGCGGATCAGAACCCGGCGATCGGGATCCTGGGCAACGTCGGGCAGCAGTACCTTGGGATTCTGCTGGACCGAGCTGGGATGGCTAAGCAGCATCTGGACAGCGCCCTCGGGGATGCGAGGCGTACCCAGTCGGGGGAATGAGCGCCGGTGGGGGCGGTGGTGTTGTAGGCCCGCCACCGGCGAGCAGGAGATTGGCCGCCTTTGATCTGGTGGCGTTGTTGGATGACATGCCGGTTTTTGTTCGGGATGGCCAGACCAGGCCCAAGACTCATGGGAGGTGGGTGGATGAAGATGGTGTGGTCCACGACCTTCTTAGTGGTGAGCATGACGGGGTGTACAAGGCCGTTAACCAGCGTGCTATTGATCTTGGGATCATTCCGGCTGGGACCGGGCTCGCGCGGGCGGGCGATGTGGAGTTGAAGTTCGCGTTGGGGATGCGTCGTACCTGGGAGCGCACCAAGGTCGCGCCCAAGGAGAAGATCGTCATCAACCATCCGGATGGACCCTGTGAGGGTGAGTATTCGTGTGATGGGCTGTTGAGCCGGTATCTGCCCCCTGGTGGGGAGCTGACCGTGTACTGGCTAGGTGGAAACAGTAGGACCTACCGAGGAGAGTCGTCATGAACTACAGTGCCAGGGCTTATTACCTGCGCGAACACCTCAGCGCACCGCTGATCGTTGATGAGGGTGCTATCGACGCACTGCTGGACGCACTGCTCACGCAGTCGGTCAGTAACAGTCTGCTCAACTTGTACATCGTTGAGCGGCCCTTGAACGACGCCGGATTCCCGGGCCACGAGTTCGGGGTTGGCGTCGACGCGGAGCGCGAGGTTGGTGGGCTGTGGTACATGGGTGAGGGCGGCAGCTGGTACACCCTGGGCAGCCAAAGCACCAGGGAAGAGGTTTACTACTGCTACATGAACCACGACACGAGTTTTCCAGCTGATTCGGAGATCTCGATCGATTTGATCCGTCAGGCGACCAAGGAATTCCTGGCAAGTGGCGGTGAGCGGCCCACCTGCGTGCAGTGGCAGCCCTACGGGCAGGCGTACTAGTAGCGGAGGTTGATTGCTCCGCGTCTGACTGCGGCGAGCCAGGTTTCATAAAACTCTGGTAGGTCGAAGTCGGATGAGCCATCGTCGCCGAGGTCCAGGCGGCGTGGGAGGTCCAGGACTTCGGGGTCGTTGAGGACGGACCAGAGGCGGGTGTCTTCGACCCCGGCGAGGTGGGTCCAGGTTTCCCAGGCTCCGGCGCGGGGTAGCAGGTTTTGCCGTCCCAGGGCTTCGACGTGCCGCAGGGCGGCGAGGTATTCGGGGTGCTGGTCTGGCCAGAAGGAGACGCCAGCGTCTTCGGACCAGGGCTGGCCGTTGAGTTCGGAGCCGCCGATCCTGGCCAGGTGTTTGAACTGGTTAGCCTGGTCGCCGAGGATCCGGTTTAGGGTGGATGCGGTATAGAACCAGTCGCTCATGAGTGAGATGGTGCGGCCGGCGTTGTTCCACAGTGGCTGGGTGTGGAGGATCGCGGCGGTACTGGTTATCACGTTGGTGTGTGGGTACGGGGTGACACCGTCCAGGTCGTAGCGGCGATCTGTTGGGTCACGGATAAGCCAGATGTCGGTAAGGTGTCGTAGGCGCAGCTGGCGGATCGTTCGGACTAGGAGCGGTTCGGTACCGCCCTCAGGGGTGGGGACTTCGACGAGATGCTTGGTAGTGCCGGTGTGGTTACCCCAGGCCTTTGATGGCGGGCCACCGGCGTTGAGGATTATTCGGGTTTCGCTTTGCATATTGGCTGCTCTCCCTAGGTTGAGTGTTTTGGTGTGTGCGTCCTGTAGAGGGTTTTAGTACGCTCGGGGTGTGGTTCCACAAGAGGTCTTCATTACGTATAATCGGCTCAAGCGTGAACCGCTCAAAGAATTTCCCTGTGCGGCGCTGCGGCGTGATGCATGAAGATCCGGGTTGTGTTTGTGGGTTTTAATCGCCCGGAGTTTTTTGCGCGGGTGGCGGCTTCCTGGGCGCCCGCTCTGGCTGGCGGATCCTATGATCCGGTTTTGTTTCTGGAGCCGTCCGCTGAGGCGTCGCAGATGCGAGAAATATTCGCTCCTTACGGCGAGGTCCGTCTGAACGATGAGGTCCGAGGGATCAACACAAACAACTGGTCTGCGATCAACGCGGTGTTCGACGAGGACCCGACCTTGGATGCGGTGGTCCTGGCCGAGGATGACGTGGTGGTCTCTGATGACGTGATGGCCTACTTTGAGTGGGCCTTGGCTGAGTATGTGAACGATCAGCAGGTGATGACAGTCGGTGCGTTCGAGGCGCTGCCCTGCTGTTCGGGCCTCTCTGATGATCTTGTGGTTAGGCACAGGTGGTTTTGGCCGTGGGTGTGGGGTGTCTGGCGGGACCGCTGGGCTGAGCGATTGAGGGGCAGTTGGGCGTTTGACCCGACGATCCAAGGCTGGGATGACCGTGTCTGGCGGTTGATGGACGCGGCTGGGATGGTTTCGATTGTCCCAGCGGGTTCCAGAGCGGATCATATCGGTACGTCAGGGGTTCACATGGTCCCTGAGTTGATGGACTCCACGAGAGCTCGGGATTTTGCGCTGTCTCGGCCGGTACGGCATTCGGTGTTCCGGGAGTGGGTTGGGCTTGTGCCTTGACAGGAGCCGTGTTGGTTTCCCTCTAAAGACTGAAGTTAATAGGTTGTTGGGATTTTGGTGCTAACCGACTGCGGTGGGTCTGCGTTGACCAGATGTCAATGCAGGATTTCATGATCGAGGCGGTGTGAGCGACGTGGCCGGATTAGGACAGGTCAAGACGACGAGCGCGTCACACGGGACGTTGACCAGGTGGCGGGCTGGATGCAGGTGTCAGCCGTGCCGACTAGAGCACAACGGGCAGAGTCGGCGGGTCAGACGAGCCAGGGCTGATCAGCGTTTTCCGGCGTCCTGGCGTGCTGTGGTGTTGCGCCTCCTACGCAGTGGTCAGAGCGTGGTTGAGGCGGCCTCTGTGTTGGGTTTGAGTTGGCAGCAGATTTACATGAGGGGCCGTTGGGACACGCGGTGGAGTGAGGACCTGGACGCCGCGTTGCTGGCGGGAAGGTCGCCGGACGCTCCCCACGGGACGCCAACTGGCTACCGGTACTGGGCTTGCAGGTGCCCGGAGTGCCGGGAAGTTCATCACCGCAGGGTGAATCAAGATCCGTCATGATTTTGTCACTCATTTGGGTGAGTGCCTTGTCAACGCAGGGTAGCACCCGGTAGAAATAACTCACCAGTTCAATGTTGCTAAGGCATTGAATGGTGTTCATCCCACACGAGATGAACGTTAGTAGGCCAGAGCCCTGAGATGTCCAGACTCAGGTTCTGACCGGGCTGCCTGTTTGCCCGGGAGGGTTGTGGTTCCAAGGACCCAGCCCACCCGGGCCCTTCTTTTTGCCTCTCGCAGAGGTCAGATCTGGGCTGGTAACTCTTAGATGAGGCGGAAATTGGGCTTCTGCGGTCGTATAAGTGGCTACTTCCGCGCGTAGTAGGAGGTCAGCCATGTCTGAGTTTACGAAGGAAGATTTGCGTAGGAAAGTGATGTACAGCTGGTGGGCACACTGGACATCGAAGCCACTATGGCTCCAAAATGGATTTGGTCACCTCTTTTGTCTCCTATTTGGACATGAAGTGTCCAGATCCCGGTTTTGTGACTGGTGTGGGTCGGATCGGGGTGCACGTTAATCCTTCAAGGTAGTTAGTTCACCCGTTCGAGGTAGATCCCGGTAACCACCGTGTCCGATCGAAGTTGATCTGGGAGTTGGGTTACCAGTATCAGCTGATCTGCTTGGGGTGGGAATGCAATCACAGTGGCGTCTTAGCCGGGTGCTTCGCAAGTGTGGGACCTGTGGTCACAACCACGCCGGCCTGGATCTCAAGTGCGTAGAGTGTGCCTGTAGGTCGTTCAAGCTGGATCCAGGCGAGGCGCAGATCTGGCGCGAGCGCGAGGCCGCTATTGAGCGCGAGTACGGCGACAACGCCTTTTTGAACTCCGAGGAAGTGCAAGCGGTTCTCGATGTCTTCGATGATGTTGAGAGTCGTTTGATCGATGTGCCTTGGGACCATATGCCGCCAACGATCTTTGTGGTCTACGCCAGTCACCGGAAGGTAAATGGCACTGATGACCTCGGGGTTCTGGAGCTCAACTTGGATCCGATCCCGTTGCCGTCGGAGTTCTGGACTCAGGCGGACTCACCAGTTGATGTGCTCATCGGATTGGCCGACCAGGCCGAGCAGGAGGCCCGCTGGTTCACAAACTTCAGGCGCGCGGCCGGGTTGAGCATGAATCGGCCGATCGCGGCGTGGGGTTTCATGGCCGAAAGTTGGGTCAAGAGTCAAGACATGGGTCATCTGAACGCCTCTAAGCATCCTGAGGCGCGGGCTGACGAGGCTAGGGTCTTGTCTGCGGTTGATATCGATGAGCGTGTCTATTTTGTTTTCAGGTCTCGCAGCGGTAGTACGCCAAGGATCGTGAGGGCGGCTACGCCGCGTGAGCTGAATGAGGCCTATGGCATGTCCTGCGATGGTCGGGTCTCTGAAGCCCTCCGTCGTCTGGTGCGGGTTACCACACGCGAGCTGGAGCTGGCAGGCATGTTCAAGGACCTTGGGTAGCGCCCTGGGGATAGCGATGGCCCCGCCTATCCCCGGGCGGGGCCATCAGCGCGGGTTGCTTTACTCAAGGCGCGTGCAAGGCCCGTCTTGAGCAGTGAGATCCCGTGCGGTTGGCAGCTGTGACGGATCGGGTAGGCACCACAGCTGCCGGTTTATGACTATAAGACATAAATTATTGAGTTCCAATTCGAGTCACTCGAACGTGTACACCGATTCGCGCGGGATTTAAGCCGTATCTAAAGCGAAGCGTCGTCGTTGCTGCTCACGGACGCTCAGGCAAGCTAGCAGATCGTTTAACACTTTTGAGTGAATGACTGCATATATAAGAGGCTTGCACGGTAATAACCTCATTCGTTCACCTACTGTGGCGTGGAGGCTACTTACGTGTGAGGTCCCTATGGTTGCAGCGAAGCGTCGTCCAGACGACACACCGCCAGCGGAGAGCGTGTCTAGGCCAGACCTGGTCCCCGTGTCTCCGGCCGAGATTTTCTCCAGCGCTCCGCCGGCAGCCGGCGACAAGCCCGTCGTGGTGCGGGAGATCGATGGAGTGCGCATCGCCAAAGTCGAGCAGACACTGTCGCCCCTGTCGTCGACCTCGGCGAAACCTATCCAGTTCAAAGGCGTTCTGACCTTGACCCTTGAGGATGGGTCCCAGACCTTCGCCTGTTCGGAGTGTGATTTCGTCGGAGGGCGCGGTCAGGTGCAGAGCCACCACAAAGCGGAGCACGGTCCCAAGCGCAGATCGCGTCCCAAGCGTCCGGAGCTAGCGCTTCTTCCCGGCATAGACCAAGCCGTCGCGTCCATGACGATCGGTGAGGTCCTTGAGATGGCCAGAGATTCGGCGTCCTGGGGCGATCTGCTGTCAGAAAGTTCGGCGGCCATTGAAGAGTGGAAGTCCAGGGCGCTGATCGCGGAGGCGTGGCGTCGTCGGGTCACCGCCAAGCTCGCTCAAATCGGTTTCAAATTTGAAGAAGATGGAGATTAGGCAATGCGTAAGTTGGACATACCAGTCATCGACGATCGTACTGACGACATGCCGGATGAGGCGCTTGGTTGCCGCGCCTACAGCCATCAGTGGGTTCGCACGCCGGTGGATCGGGCACGGCTGTTGGAACTGCTTGAGCAGGGCTGCCGTGAGATCGTGTTGGTTTGCAGCGGCGGCTGCGGGCAGAGCATCCACAAGATTTACAACCGGTCCACGGGTGAGCTTGTGGAGCAACGGCGGGAGTACGGCGATCGGGCGTATCTGGTTCCCAAGGGAACAGGTCGGATGACGAAGAACTCGGCCCGGGTCGCCCTTTGGTACCGCGAGGACCGTGATCTGTACCGGAGGACGCCGCGCCGCTAGTGCGCCGCAGACCCAGTCTGGAGCCGGAATGCTTACCCTGACTTCGCCAGTGGCGGTTATGTCCTTGGCGTCCTTGTGCAGATTCTTCTCATATATACACATCTCTTTGGTTGACACGTGGATACCATGGGTGTTGTGACGTTCGCACCGGAGGTCAGCCGCGATCCGCTGGCGTGCAAAATTTGCCGCACAGCGGTGAGCACTCTGGTGCACTGGGACGGACAGGTCGAGTATCTGCACGCGCGGTCGTGGGAGACCTACGACCACGAACCGGATCCGATGCTTGTGGCCAGAAATGATGTTCAGGCTGTTTGTGACTTCTGCACGCGGTCCGACATCGCCTGGGAGTACTTCACCCAGTACGAGTTGATTCTCAAGGCGGGCAACTCTGACAGTGGTTTCGGTACGCACTGGGTGGTGTGTAACGGCTGCGACACGTTGATCAGGCACCGGGATCTCGATGGGCTGCTACAACGTCATTTCGATTCTGAGGTTTCACAGGCCAATCGGGCGCGGTGGGCGCGGGAGCGCAAGCGGGAGCTGCTCAAGTCAGAACTGGTAGAGGAACGCCTGGTCCTGCGCGAGATGATGGACCGCTTCCTGTCCATAATCGTGAGCAGGCAGGCCTACCAGCCTCCGGAGCCGGTGTTGCCGATCACGGCACGCAGGTTGCACAGGGTGCGCACCAGACTCACCGGATTCTGGGCTGATTCAGAGTTCTATATGAATCTGGTGACAAAGATGGAGCAGACCACGCTGCCAGGTGCTGACTGTGATTCTGACTCAGTGGCTGGTGTTCCGCTCCAACAACCGACCTTGCCGCAGATTCGCGCGTTCACGTCTCGCATGCAACGTTCATTGGCTACCGCGGATTTATACTGGGTCTCTCCGGATTTTACGAAGCTATCGATCAAGGCGGGTAAGAAGCTACCCAATTTGACGCTGTCTCGCGGTGAGGTTCCCACGCCATCAGGCCTGGCTCTCTTTGCTGAGCCGATCACCGAGCTTGTTGTCAGCGAAGATGGGCTGGCTAAGGCGTTGATTGTCGCCTTGACCTGGACGCTGATTCCAGGCGGTGTCTGGTTGACCCTGTACTGCCAGCCAGAGCAGGTATGGCCGGACATGGATCGGGATGTCTTGCGGAACAATCCCGGACCGCTGTTTCCGGTGAACCCGGGCATGGGTCTTCCTTTTGATCAGGACCTCACTGTGTTGGATGTTCCGGAGGATTCAGGGAACGTTCTGCCGACGCTGCTGGCGTTCTGGTTTCTGATGCGACAGCCAGGTGTGGCTGAGACCCGGGACTCTGAGCCGGACCGTAAGGAATCTAGGGCGTATGCGCGTAAGAACGCGGGTGCCTCGCTGAGTCCAGTGCGGCTTGTGGATTTGCGCCGAAGTAGGAGTGCCAGCTCCGGGTCCGCGTCGTCTGGCACCTCGACCAGGGTGATCACCAAGCGCTCTCTGGTTGGTGGTGCCACCGGCGGTTTTTGGCGTAATCAGGTCTGCGGGCCGCATCGGGCCGAGCGGCGGCCAATCTGGATCGACCCGTTTGTGCGGGGTCCGGATGGGGCGCCGTTCGCAGACGACGTGCCTACTGTCCGGGTAGTCAGATAGTTGGCTGCGGTCCTGCCGGGGAGCCGACCCGCACAGGACCGCAGCCTGCCGTGGCTCTCGCCGCTCCACGCTGCCGGCGTGTGAGTTTTGCGAGTTTCCACGACTGATTCAGACTACCCCTGCGCATAGTGGTCGACACATTGCCTTGTGTAGTTGCCTGTCTTTTGAGTACGCGTGCCTCATGGGCTAAGTAGTCCAGGACATTTCTTGAGTAACGAGAATCTGATCGATGGTGTGTCTGTTCCCGGCTATGTGACAGGTACGCCCGTATTGGGAGGTGTGGTGTGTCAAGTGCTCCACGAACAGGGACCGATTGGTTGAAAGCCCAACGGTTGCAAGTAACCGATGGAAGCGCTCTGGCTGTGTCAGCCAAAGTCGCGGCCACCGTCGAAGTGGAGGCCTGGCTCCAGAAGCATAATGTCCAGTATGCCGGGCCTATTGATATTCCCATGTTTCTTATAGACGAGAAACGATCACGCGGCAACCAGGCCAGGCGAGATCCAATCGTCTCTGAGTCGGTCGACAGGTTCGCGGCAGCCCTGCGCTCCGGCGCGGTGTTCCCACCGATCGTGGTCTACGCGTCTGGAAGTCGTCTAGTCATCATCGACGGCAACAACCGTCAGGCCGCGCACCGGAAGGCCGGCTCAACCTCAATATCCGGGATTCTCATCGCCGATGACACACCCAGCGAGCTCATTCAGCTCCTGACCGTGGAGGCCAACGCCCATCACGGGGTGACCCCGGATTTCGCGTGGCGGATTCTACAGGCCTTCCAGCTGTGCTCACTGGGTTTCTCAGACGGCAAGGCGGCGGAGGCCTGCGCGGTCACCGTTGCCCAGTTGCGGGGCGCAAGGGCTGCCCAGGAAGCCGACCAGCGGGCTCGGGTTCAACACATCGCCGGGTTCGAGACCCTACCGCAGGCCGCCAAACAGCGCCTGGCCGCGCTGCGGGACGACGCGGTGTTCTACCAGGCTTCCAGGCTTGCCCTGGACACCGGTATGACCTGTGATGAGGTCCGGGACATGACTCGGGAGGTGAAACAGCTACCCAGTGAGGGGGCGAGGCTGGAGGCGGTGAGCCGGATCGCCGTCACACGGGGGATTGAACGCTCCACCCGTCGTGCCACCGGCAAACCCGCCACGAGGGTCACCAGCGCCAAACAGGGACTGGCGACGGGTATCGGAAAGATTCTTGCCGTTGATGAGGTGTTGTTGGCCAGACAGGTTCTGACCAGGCACGACCGAGAGCAGTTGACATCTCGCGTGGATGCGCTGGAGCAGAAGATCCGGAAACTGCGGTTCGCGTTGGAGAGCCTCACAACGATTGATGAGGAGCTATGAGAGTGGCTTCAATTCTCAGTCTTGAGGCCCAACAGCTACTGAAACTGCTGGAAGATGGCCAGTGGCATCCCTACGACGAGATTCGTGACCGCATGTCAGCGGTGATCGCCCCCGGTAAGGCGATCAGGTTCTTTGAGCAGCGCGCCGCGCAGCGCCCGCCGACACGGTCCGGCCGGCAGGTGACACCGATCTCGGAGGCGGCGAAGATACTTTCCGGGCAGCGGGGTCTGGCGACGCACACCATCTGCTCACTCAAACGCCGTCAGCTGGAGACCACCGGAGATGGAATCACCAAACTGATACGGATTCGACCCGACATCCTGCTTCTGCGGCAGATCAAGAGCGAGTGCCAGGCCAGTCCGCCCGAAATCAGCTTACGGCCGGCACCGGCTGCCGAGGCCACCGCGCCGCAGGAAGAAGACGATGAGGATGATCTCTCAGCGATGGCGTTCTTTTCTGAGCCTCAGGTGCGAGCGATGATCGCAACTGAGGTTGCCAACGCGGTCGAGTTGTCCCAGCAGCGGTTACAGTCCTGGCTCGGTGCGCGCCTTGTGAATCTAGAGCGCCTGATACGGCAACGCGACACCTTGGTTTGACACGTTTGGGTGACACCAGTGCTGCTGCGCGTATCCGCGCCGGGCAGGTCTGTAGTTGAGGGTAGAGGTCATTAACTTGATTCTCTCGGCAAGGACAATCGTGGTTGGTTTAGTTTGAGGTTCATCTATGCGGCTCATGGATTTGGATTGAACCGGCCGCGATTGTCCACTATCTTGTGACTTGCGGGGACGATGGTGTGAATGATGAGGGTTACTTCTAGGGACTACGGTGCGCGGGTTCAAGTCCCGCTCCGACGACAGTCGTCGGGTAGCTCAGCTGGTAGAGCGGTAGATAAGCCACCTTCATCGGGTTCGAGATCGTCGTCTCTTGGTGGAGTAGAGGAGTCAGGCTGTCCTCAGCGGCCCTATCGGCCGAAGATCGCCAGTTCGAATCTGGTCTCCACCCCGAAGCTGGTAGCGGTGTGATTAGTTCGGGTTACTTCATTTTGCGAAGATGACGGGGTTCGAATCCTCTTTAGGGCTTGGCTGCCCGACACCTGAGCTGTTATGAGATCGCTATCAGCTGAAATTCTTGCGTGGTGTGACAATCTGGCCGTCGACTCACAATTCTAGGGATCGCCTCACACCTAGACGGTTTTGATTAAAAGACGAGATCACGCGAGCCAACTCAACTGGGGGTGTGGTAGTTGTGGGAAAGTTTGACCGCGCCCTCCGGGCGGGAAACGTCTCCAGTGCTGTTGGGCCTATCAAGAGTTCTACGGTACCCACTGGTAAGACCTTTGAGGGTGGGGACGGGTATGCCAGAGATGCCAAGGGGCAACTGTTTCTCCTGGCGGTCACCAATTTTGTTGGTGAGAGCACTTTCTACGAGACCTCGCAGTCACGCGATAGCAGATACGCGAGTCTGATTCGCGAGGTTACCAAGTCGGATCCCCTGTGGGTGTTCAACCTGCTCAAGTGGCTACGGTCAGCCGCGAACATGCGCTCGGCCTGTGTGGTGGGCGCGGTCCAGGCCGCGCGGGTGATGTCTGAACATCACACCGGGTACTCCATGGAATGCACACCCCGCAAAATCATCGACGCTGTGTGTCTGCGGGCAGATGAACCCGGGGAAATCCTGGCCTACTGGTGGGCGAACTTCGGCAGGAAGTTGCCGAAGTGGCTCAAGCGAGGCCTTGGGGATGCCGCCTTGAGGCTCTACACCCCGTATACGTTCTTGAAGTACGACTCGCGGCGCAACACTGTGCGGTTCGCGGATGTGATCGAGGTAAGTCACATCCGCCGCAGCCGGGGCGACGAGAGCGGACTGTTCAAACACATTCTCGACGCCCGGGAGGGTGCCAGCCGTAAGCTGGTAATCGCCAGTGGCGAGGGTGTGCCAATGCTTGAGGCCCGCGCCCGGGTCCTGGCGGTACCGCAGGAGCAGCGGCGGGAAGCGTTGGTCGGATCCATAGGATTTGGTAACCGGCTTCGGGATGCTGGGATGACCTGGGAAGCGATATCGGGTTGGATTCAAGGCCGCATGGACGCGGCCGTGTGGCAGCGCCTGGTTCAGATGAACCTGCTGCCCTACGGGGCGCTACTGCGTAATCTGGCGAATCTGGAACGGGCCCAGGTTGACGCTGACACCCGGGCTCTGGTGATCAAGCGAATCACGAATCCTGAACTAGTGTTGCGTAGTCGCCTGCTGCCCATGGCTTTCCTAAACGCCTACCTGAATGTTCCAGGCGACGCGTTCAAGGCGGCCATAGATGAGGCGGCGACTCTCGCGCTGAGCAATGTTCCCCGTCTCGCGGGCAGAACCCTGATACTCGTTGACACTTCGGGATCCATGGCGGAAGCATTCACACAGGGACCGAAACGAAATGTCAGGGAAGAATCAGAGCCAGTGTCCCGCTGGAACGTCGCCGCCTTATTTGGTCTGGCACTGGCCAGGAGCGCCGAGAACGCGACGGTGGTGTCCTTCGCCGCTACCACTGTTTGGCAGCCGGGGACAAAGCTTTTCACGCTGCGGTCGGGTGAGAATCTTCTGGCGGGCGTGGCACGTTTCCGGGATACCCATTTCATTGGCGGTGGTACCCAGACGGCCGCTGCGGTCCGGCAGTGGTACGCCAACCACGATCGGGTGATTTGCTTGACCGACGAACAGGTATCCTGCGACGGTTTTGGTGTATTTTCGACGGTTCCTGCGGACATACCGGTGTTCACATTTAACCTGTCTGGCTACCAAATGGGTCATGACGCGCTAGGCCCCAACCGGTACGTCGTCGCTGGGTTGTCAGACGCTGGTTTTAGTATGATCAGTGCGCTGGAGGCTCCCGGGTCTGGTTGGTGGCCTTGGGAGAAGTAGGTAGTTGGCGAGCGTGGGTCGGTGCGGGCCCACGCTTTTTATTGTGGTCTGGAGTGCCTGGTGGCGAATATTCCGGTCGGTCACCAGACGCTTGGTCGAGGCGCTAGGGCAACCAGAGACATGAAAGCCAGAATAGAGTTTCTGCGAACCCAGGACGTTGATCTTATTGAGGTCCTATATCGGCGTCACATGCTCGCCGTAACAGGTGATGGATACACCTACGAATTCGATTCCGGCCCGGATGATCCGCTACCTGAGGTCGGGGATGGAGACTCACAGTGCTGGAGCGAGTTGAGGTCCATGGTTGGCAGTCACTGAGATCCCTTGACCTTGCGTTGGGAAGATTCACGGTAATCGTGGGTCCCTCATCCAGTGGCAAGTCAGCTCTGATGCGCGCGATACGCGCCGTGGCCTGCAATGTGCGTGGTGGTCAGTCCATCACCCGCGGATGTGCTAAAGCTGCGGTTACCCTGTATACCGCTGAGCATGTCGTGACCTTGGAAAGGTCAGCGACTTCCGGCTGCTACCGGGTTGTCGACCGGGCCAGTGGATTGGAGCAGGTCTACACCAAACTCGGTGGTCAGGTTCCCGATGAGGTCACCCGCGCCTTGCGAATCCAACCGGTGGCCCCCGGAGCGGTCAGCATCAATTTCGCTGGTCAGTTCGACCGCCCGTTTCTACTGGACGAGTCCGGGGCGACCGCCGCGCGGATCCTGGGAGAACTCACGAACGTCTCCACGATCTTCAACGCCGTGCGCGAAGCCAACCGCCGCAGAAACACCTACGCCGCGACCCTACGAACCCGCGAGGACGACATTGCCTCGGTGCGCCAGCGCCTAGGCGCGTTCACCGGCATCGTGAACAGGGCCCGCGTGGTGGCCAGTTGCGAGCAGCTAGCCGCCAGAGCGGGGCAGCTGGTTGGTCACATCGAGTCGTTGGGGCAGGCCCTTGAGACCCTTGAGCGGGCCGAGCACCTACTGGAGCACCGCGCTGCGGTCTTAACGGTGCCCACCCTGGATGAGGTACTCCAGCTGGCCACTCGGGTCAAGGATCTCAACGCGATCCTTGATGATCTTCAGCGATTCGACCAGACCGCCGCGCAGGCCCACACACAGGCCGATCGAGCCGGGTGTGAGCGTGATGAGTTGACATCCAAGGTTCAGGAAGCTCTGGCGTCCGCAGGCTACTGTCCTACCTGCCTCAGACCAGCCGCATGAGGCCTCAGGCACCCGGCGCGGGCCAGTTGCTGGCGGACTGCGCTACCAGCGGTAGCTCAACCGGGTGGATCGCCGCGCTGCTTGTCAGTGCCCTAATTTCCGCGTCTTTGGTAGTTGTGCTGGCCATGGAGTGGTGGCGGCCAGGGGGACAGCATCGAACCGGGTCGAAGAACGAGCGCAAAAGCTGATTGGTGGTGTGTAGAAGAACAAAATGGGTGTGCTGGAAGGATCCGTGGTCGTATGGCTCTATATGTTGTGGTCAACGATGTGCACCTAGCTGACAGACCACCATCGGCCTGCACGGAGACCTACCAGGATGATCTGTTTGACCTGCTTGAGGCAGTTGGCAGCGCGGCTGATGACCTCGACGCCGCTGCGGTGGTTTTCTCCGGGGACGTGTTCCACAACAAGACCCCGGCCAGGACCACACATCGCACCCTGATCAGGCTCATTGAGCTACTGCGTGGCTGGCCTGTGCCGGCGTTGATCGTGCCGGGTAACCATGATCTGTCGCATGACCGGTTGGCGTCGCTGGAATCAACACAGCCGCTTGGTGTGGTGTTCGCCAGTGGCGCCGCGACACTACTGAACGGTTGGTCGGCCCTGGATGAGGGGCTGATCAGCGATCCGGTTTACGGTGTCCCGTGGCTGCCCCATTTTGACGACGGCAGTGTCTGTGACGCCCTGAAACAGTGGCGTGCCCGACCGGATCTGCGGCCCGGGTTGGTGGTGGCCCACGCTCCCCTGTATCCACCCGGCCGGGAACTGGCTTATGAGAACTACCCGGCTTCGAACTGGGCTGAGTTCATGGATGGCAACGGCACCGTGATCTACGGGCATGTGCATGAGGACCACGGATTGTTCGAGTGCGGCGGTGTGCGGTTCTGCAATCCGGGAGCCCTGTCCCGGGGCTCACTTCACGAGCACAACCTGACCCGTGGAATCAAGGTGAGCGTCTGGGATTCGCAAACCGGGCGGGTGGTGCTGATGTCTCTGGACGCCAAACCAGCCAGTGAGGTTTTCGCCCTTCAAGCCGCCGCAGAACAGGCTGACTCCAAGATCCGACTGGACGAGTTTCTAGCCAGAGTCGGTCAGACCCGCCTTTCGGTGACGAGCATCGAATCGATCATTGAACAGATTCGCGGCCTGAAACTCGGAGATCGGTTGCAGGAAATCGTGGAAGATCTGTTGCGGGAGAATCCCCGTTGAGCGCGGCCAGCGCCGATCAGGCGCTCATGATCTCCTGGTCTCAACTACGGGTGCATATGGAGTGCAAGCAGAAGGCGTATCTGATGCGCACCGGCCGCAGAAACCCCGCCATGAATATCCGGGGTTTCTTCCACGGCATGGTGGTCGACTCGATCATGCGCGACTGGTTGGCTGATCCGAACCGCCAACCGGGCACCATGCCCGGCCGGGTGGATGAGTACATATCCCGTGGTGAGCGGGAGGCCACCGAGAACGCGTCCGGGGTCGTGAAGTGGAAACACGCCTCCGACCGTGACGATGTCAGAAGCTTCTGCACTGATCTTCTGATCGCGTTGGAGCCGATCCTCAACGCCCTGGTTCTGCCCTACCAGTTTCAGAGCGCCCTGACATTCAAGGTGCCAATCCAGATCCCCTACCTGGACGGCACACCCACAACCATCTACCTACGCGGCGAGATGGACCTGTTTGTGGTTGAGAACAACGGGGACCTGGCGATCTGGGACCTCAAGGGAACCCGGGACGACAGCTACTGGCGTAAGGTGCTCGGTCAGCTGCTGTTCTACGACCTGGCCGCCCTGGCCCTCAACGGACGCAGCACCGCCCGTGTGGGCCTGATTCAGCCGCTGTGTCGTAACCCGGTTCTACAGTGGCGCCTGGACGACAAGCACCGGCGCCAGATCTGGTCTGCGATCACCAACATGGCCAATGATCTATGGCGCGGTGACATGCCCTGCAAAACGGATAGCGCCTCATGTGCTTTCTGCGATGTGAAGCACGCGTGCGCCAGATACGCACCGGTCGGAAACAAGATGCCGATCGGTCCAGGCAGTTCAATGTCTGAAGGTTTGCGTCGAGCCGCCCGGGAGACACCATCATGACGGTAAGCAGCACCTCAAATCAGCAGTTGGAACGTGAAATTGAGTCTCTGAAGCGCCGGATCACTACGGCCACGATGTCTCAGGTACGGGCGCAGGCTGAGCGGGAGGCCGCTGAGCAGGGTGCTCGTGAGGCCAGGGATCGGCTCGCTGAGCAGTTCAAGGTGTCAGGACCGGATGAGGGTCGGGTGCTGCTGGATCAGATGACTAGACGCCTGGCGGAGCTCACAGATCAGGTGTCAGCTCAGCTCGACGAGATCGGATTCTAAGCGACAATGGTTGAATTGATTGACGGCGGTAATTTTCTAGATTCTGTTCTATCGCCTGCTCCCCTGACCATGGTGAATCCTAGGACCATCGCGGGGGTGGAGTTCACGGTCAAGCGTTTCATCTTGCAGGGGATGCTTGAAAAGGCGATCACGGTAGTTCCGACCCGCGATGTGATGCCGGTGCTGAAAGATGTGCAGGTTGAGGTTACCGACGCGGCCCTGAACATTGTGGCCTCGGACATGGAACTGTCTTTGATCTGCACCACGCCTCTGGTGGACGTGGCCTGGCCTGGCATCGTGGTGCTCCCGGCCCGGAAATTCCTTGAGATCGTCAAGTTCGCGGACGAGGGCGACTGTCATGTCAAGGTGATCGGGCGGCAGGCCACGGTCCGGATCAAGCGAACCTCGTGGAATCTGACCCTGGCGGGCGGCTCTGATTTCCCGGCGATGCCGAAGATCAACGAGATCGTCATGACCAGCGTCGACCGTCACGCCTTCACCCGGGCGCTGACCGCAGTACGGTACGCCGCCTGTCGGGACGCGGCCCGTTCGAGCCTCATGATGGTTCAGATCATTGATGGCAAGTTCGTGGCCTGCGATGGTTCCAGGTTGCAGCGGGCGGATCTGAATGACTTCCACGGTAGCTTCCACATTCCCATCAACGCCGTGGATGACCTGCTCAAGTTGATGAAGTCTTTACAGCAGCCAGAGATCAGCATCGGGCAGACAGACCATCATCTGGTCTTCGAGCTGGACACGGATGTGTTCATCGTGTCCAAGTTGCAGGCGCATTTCCCCGATATGGAAGCGCAGCTGCTGCGGCCGGCGCTCGGCAACGATCAGGTTCTCACGGTGGATCGCGGTGAACTGCTGCGGGTGGTCCGCAGGGTCAGGATCAACGCTGATCCGGAAACCTCCGCGATCGCCCTGACCCTGCAAACCGGTGGGGTTCAGGTCGCCGCCCGCGACAAGTATGCCAATGACGCCAGCGAGCTGGTTGAGGCGACCTGGTCAGGCGGTGAACGGACCATCATGGTCAACCACGGTTACCTCACAGAGATGATCGCCGGCTCTACCAGCGACACCCTGATGTTCTACCTCGGTCCGGACACCAAGACCCGCAAGAGCCCGTTGGTGTTGAAAGATGAGGTGTCCAACACCGTGGGTGTGGTTCAGCAGATGCTCAGTGACTGGGTGGGCCGTTGAGCGCGATCGCGCAGTACCAGAGGACCGCACGGCGCCTGGCCCACGCGAGGCGGGCTGTGGACCACCAGAGCGGTCAGGCTCGCTCTCTGGCCGAATCAGGCAAGCTTCTGGTCAGTCAGGCGAAGCAGCTCAAGGAAACCATGGAGATCTATGAGAGGGTCTCCGCGTTGCTGGTGGAGATTGGTCGGGACAGCCAGAACAACGCGCATGAGAAAATCGAGGGTCTGGTCACCGAGGGCCTGAGGACCATATTTTCCAGTGATCTTTCCTTTCATCTGGTTCCCGGGGTGCGGGCCAAGACTCCGGTAATTGACTTCACAGTCCGGTCCGCCTTCAAGGATCAAGTTGTCGAGACCAACGTGTTGGAGGCCCGAGGTGGCGGCCTGGCCGCGACAGTCGGTTTTCTGTTGCAGGTGATCCTGCTGCTACTCACGCCGGGACGACAACAGACCGTGATCTTCCTTGACGAGTCTTTTTCGCACGTTTCGGCTGAGTACGAGCCGTTGGTGGCCGAGTTCCTCGGGCAGCTCGTGGAGAAAACGGGTATCCAGATCATCATGGTCACCCATTCGGATGCTTTTAATGAGGTGGCGGACACGCGTTACCGCTTTGAGCTGGTAGAAGGAGCGACCAAGGTCAAACAACTCTGACATTCAACGCTCGCGCCTGATGAACGCGGCGGTACAGTTGCCTGGCCTCCTGCCTTACTTGAGACGGTCGGCTGGAGAAGTGGTCGCGCCTGGCGTCTAACGGGCGCGACCACACTTGTTAGAGACCACTCGCATTGGATCTTGGTTCGGCGCTCACGTGTGGCTTCTTAGATGTTTGAGCTGTATATATGACATGCCAGCATCTGATGATATTTGTCCTGGTGTTTCCGCTCGGGTGATCGCGGATTCAATCAGCCGCGCCGGTGCGCGGCTGACCACCATGGAGGTCCGGTTACACCGCTTCGTACTACCCGAGTTCAACACACACCGGGTATTTTCGCGCAACGTTGCCAGCTCTAGGGCCACCCCGGTTGCTCTCTCGCTCAACAGAGCGATGCATGATCCCGCGTTGCCAGTGTCCTGGGGCCTGGAACAGGCCGGCATGCAGGGAGCGGACGGCATCAGCGCCGAAGAGATCAAGTACGCCAAAGAGCTGTGGCTGGCGTGCCGGGACACTGCGGTATACCACGGTAGGCTCCTGGCCAAGCACCACATCCATAAGAGTCTGGTCAACCGGCTACTTGAGCCTTTTCTATTCGTCAGCCTGGTTGTCTCATCGACTGAGTGGGGCGGTTTCTACGAGCAGCGGTGCTCCGCATTGGCGCAGCCAGAGATGCGGCTGGCCGCTGAACGGATGCGGCAGGCTCAGAAGTCCAGTGAGCCCGTGCTCCTGGACTACGACTCATGGCACATGCCGTACATCGACCAGGCCGCGCTTGAGGAGTTCGCAGAAGAGCCGGCGAGACTGCGTGAGATTTCCGTGGCTCGCTGCGCGCGGGTCTCATATCGAACCTTTGACGGAAACGTCGACTATGAGGCCGATATGGCATTGTACAGACGGTTGATTACGGCGCAGCCTCCGCACGCCTCTCCACTGGAGCACGTAGCGACACCCTGCCGTGGATCGAGTCTCGGAAACTTCATCGGCTGGCGGCAGCTGCGCCACAGTGTCCTTCCCGGCGGCGTCCGTTCGTGATTGACCGAACCAGAGAACAGATACAGGCGTTTCTCGACGCGAATCTACACAGATTCGATCTGCCAGCCCAGTACCTGGGGGACGAACCAAACGCCAGACGCAAGGACTGGGATCAGACCGGCACGCGAATGTGCCTGATCTCCCCATGGGGATACCAGGCCGCAGCCGCCAACCAGTCGGTACCAGCCGTATACGCCACAATCAATGACTCTGCCGCCGGGCACCTATGCGACCGGTTCTACCAGCCAGCCACACCCCGGGACCTGCGGCTACTGGAAAGAGCGCGGATACCGGTATTTGGAATAGAAACCAAGCATCAGATCCGGGACTTTGACCTGATCGGCACATCCATCTCATATCCACTGCTAGCGATCACCGCTATCAAGATGCTCACCATGTCCCATATACCGCCCCGATGGTCCCAGCGCGCGGGCGGGAAGTGGCCCATGGTGATGGCGGGCGGGCAGTGTTACGGGTCCCCGGAAATCCTCGCGCCGGTGCTCGATTGCTGGTGGCTCGGAGAGGTTGAGGACGAGCCCGGCAATCCCGGCCTGAGCGCGGTCTGTGACACCATCGCGGGCTACAAACAGTCCGGAGTCTGGCAGGCCGACAGGATTGACTGCTACGCAGACCTGGCCCGAACCTTTGATTTCCTGTACTTTCCACGATTCGTCAAAACCCACTACGCCTATGAGGATCTCACCGCGCGTGATGTAGGCCCGGCGCCTTCGAAACAGGTCTGCGGGTTGTCCACAACCACGCCGGGAATTCGGCTGAACCACAACCGCAGGATCGTCAAAGATCTCGACCAGGTCCCAGCGGCGGTCAGGTCACCGCTGCTGTACTGCGATCCGGCGATGGGTTCAGGGGATCTTGAGGTAGCTCGCGGTTGCCCCGCGTGGTGCACGTTCTGCGGTCTGACATACCGGCAGAAACCATACCGGCAGAGGTCTGTGGATAAACTTGTGGATAGCGCGCGTGCGCTGGCCCTGAACATGGGATGTACCCGGGTGGCACCGTTCTCTCCCGATATCCCCACCTACACGCTGCGTAAGAATCTGATCCGCCGGATTCTCACTGAGGTCTCGGATGAGGTGGACGCGCCCTCCATGCGAGTGGACGACTTCGTCACCGACCCGAACTATGTGCTGCTGCAGGTACTGGGCGGTATGGACTCTGTGACCCTGGGAGTTGAGGGCTCAAGTCAACGGATGCGCGACCTGGTTGGTAAGGGAACCTCGGACGCGGACATCTGCCAGGCGATCTCTATGGGCATACAGGCCGGTATCCGCAAATTCAAACTTTTCATGATCTCCAACCTGCCTGGGGAGGATGAGGCAGACCTGATCCAGGCACTGCGCCTGGCCAGGAAACTCGCGGACATTCGCGAGTCGATGGCGCAACCCACGGTACGGATCCAGTTCTCCTGGACCCCATTCATGTTAGAGGCCAACACTCCCTGCCAGTGGTTCGCGCCTCAGATCGGCAGCAGGATCCTGGGAGACGTGTGGGAGGAGTTCAGGGCCCTGAAAATCGACTTCAAGGTCGGATCCAAGGCGGAACTCAACAAGGTCACCTTCTACCAGCTGTGTCAGAGAGCCTCCCGGGACGTTGGCGAGGCACTGGTTGACACGATGCTCGAATTCGACCAGGCCTGCTGGGGCGGGGTACCCAGAACCTTCACCGAGCGTCTGGAACATCATCTGCGCTCGCGTGGTTTCCACAACGGTCTGGCCGACTGCTTCAACGAACGTATCCACAGCGACATGTTCGGTTGGGAGCACATCAACTGCGGTGTGCCCAGCGAACTGCTGTGGGCGATCTACGTCCGGATGCGGGAGCACGCCGAACTGACCGAGTCGCAAACCTATGACTGCCAACTGGATCCCGCGCATCGGGGAAACGAGTGGCTTGAGCGCTGCGACACCCGCTGTCAGGGCACGAAATGCAAGGCCTGTGATCCGGTGGATCTGGCGCTGCGCTCGACCTATCTCAAACGCCGTATCGATGAACAGGACGTGGACCCAACCACGGTCAGAACTCTCGACCAGACAAGCCAGGTCCAGCGGATCCGGATCAGGGTCAACAAACCAGCCCGCTGGCGATTCGTTGAAAACGCCCACTGGCGCTTCGCGGTCCGCCGCGCCGCCTTCCGCGCTCTGGCTGACCTAGCCGCCGACTACCAGGTGGCCAAACGGTCGATCAGGTTCTCAAGTGACGAGATCAGGCACCGGACCTGGGTTTTCGGGGTCGACTATGTAGAACTCGCGTTGACCAGATGGTTGGACCAAACCGAGCTGGACCGGTTCGTGGCGGCCCTCGGAAAGCATCTGGCTCCCTGGCTCGAAGTCGACCGGTTCGTCTCAGGCCGCCCGACCACCAATATTCGCTCCGACACGGCCTGGACCCTGTACACGGTGCAGCTCGACGAGCAACTGTCGGTGGCCAGGGAACATTTGCGACGTTGGAAGTCCGCGGAAACCATACCCATGCGACTGCCCGTGGTGTCCGGGTACTTCGCACCCGCCTCAGAGGAGGTCGACGCCCGCGACTTCGTCACCGACCTGTGGTTACGACCCCAGGGCAGGGAACTGAACCTACGAATGCAGCTGACCGGGCGGGTGGGACCACACAACGTCATGGCCGCGTTCACCCGTGCCGCCACGGTATTGGAGGTCACCCATCTGCCAGTCAGGCGCCTGGACGCCTTTAAACGGGGCAACTTCCTACAGCAGGACTTCGAGCTACCCAACTGTGGCAACTGCGGTCTGGTGATCCCCACGAACCTGATCAACGACTCCTACCATCCGATGTTCTGCCCCAGATGCCTTGACCAGACCGCTGTAGGGGTAGAAGGGCTTTTAGATGTGTGAAGACGCAGGTCAGCGGGCCGTTTGCGACGCGCACGGGCGCAACACCAGTCCCCTTGATCCAACTGACGATGTTCTGGCCCTGTTGGCTGAAGTCTGCGCTGCGGGGTGTCGGTGTACCGGATCCACCCGCCAGTCGTCCGTAGAGAAAGGTACGCCCGGCTCACCGACCCTCACCGGCAGCTGACCTTGGGCGTGAATCCGTACCTTCCAACCTGGATGGGGTTAAGCGTTGATGACACAACTACGCGACGGATCGATGGTCATAGACCCGCGTCTTGACCGGCTGGAGCACTTCGACCACCGCAGTCTTCAGTACCCCGCCTCCGATCTTTTCGCCACCTCCGTGGTCACCACCAAAATGTGGACCATTCCCGAGAGCGAACCGGTCATCGACCAGGGGCCGGACGGGGCTTGCGTCGGATTCGGGGTAACCAACGAACTGCGGTTCGAACCGGTCGCCATCCCGGGCCTGGACGCCAAATGGGCCAAGGAAACCATCTACTGGGGTGCGCAGCACGCAGACGAGTGGCCCGGCGGTTCCTACCCGGGCGCCGCTCCGCAGTACGAGGGCACCTCAGTACTCGCGGGAGTGAAAACAGCGGTGGGTCTGGGCTACTACACCCAGTACCGGTGGGCGTTCTCAGAAGACGACCTGGCCCTGACCATCGGACAGATCGGCCCGGCGGTCATCGGTGTTCCCTGGTACTCGGGAATGTTCCAGCCGAACTCCCGTGGCTACCTCAACCTCACCGGAACGATCCAGGGCGGTCACTGTGTTCTGGTCATCGGTGTGGATGTGAGGGCCTCCAACTACACCATCTACAACTCATGGGGGCCGACCTGGGGTGACCGGGGTCGAGCGAAACTACGCAGGCAGGACATGCGCAGGCTACTGACGCAGGGCGGGGAAGCCTGTGTCATCACGGGGCGCGCGAACCCCAGCAGCAGGTGAAATCCGGCGTGGAATCCCTAGCCCTCAAATACAGACCCACGGACTTCACGGACCTGGTGGGTCAACGACCGGTCAACATCGTCCTGGAACAGATGATCAAAACCGGGAAGATCCCGGCGGCCCTGTTGTTCTCCGGCTCACGCGGTACCGGGAAAACCACGACCGCGCGGATCTTCGCCGCCGCTGTGAACTGCGAGAACCAGCCGGGGCCCTGCGGGTGCTGCCCATCCTGTAGGGCTGTCAGTGAGGGAACCTCAGCCGCTCTGCTGGAAATAGACGCCGCTAGCAACGGCCTGGTTGAGGACATGCGCGCCCTGCGGGAGCAGCTGCGCTACGCCACAGTGGGCAGATACCGGGTTGTGGTCCTGGACGAGGCCCACTCGATGTCAACCGCCGCCTTCAACGTTCTATTGAAAACCTTGGAGGAACCACCGGGGGCCACCGTCTTCATCCTGGCCACCACTGAACCCGGGAAGATCCTGGACACCGTGGCCAGCCGGTGCATGGTGTTCAAATTCTCCCGGATCAGCATCAACGCGATCACTGAACGTCTGGTCTACATCGCGGCCATGGAAAACATCGACATTGAAGGTGACCTGCTGCGCCTGCTGGCCCAGCGTGCCGATGGCGCGTTGCGGGACGCCATCATGTCGCTGGATCAGATCGCCTCGGTGGGTATCCGGACGGTGGAGGCCTATGAGCTGCTCATGGGCGAGTCAGACATCGGAGCGGTCCTCTTGACCTCGATGGTCGGTGGAAACCACGCCCTGGCCTACCGGACCCTCGACGGGCTGATTGGAAACTGCGCGGATATCGGCGTGGTGTCCACAAGCCTCATCGGGGTACTCAAGGATCTCCTGATACTCCACGCGGGAGGGTCTCTGACGCGCGCGGGGCAGGAACTGGAAACCCGGCTGCGGCTCAAAGACCTGATCCCACTGGCCTTGTGCTTCGTGTGCATGAACGCGATGTGGGAGTACAAGACCAAGTACGCGCATCTACACACCGAGGATCAACGTTCCGGCCTTGAACTACTTGTGGCCCTGTTGATGGAGAAATTCGCGACCGTGGTGTCAGCGGACCGACTTCCGGCGCCCACGGTCCGCCGGTTGTCACTAACAGAAATGGCGGCAATTCGTTGAAACCAGCGGCGATCGACCCACCACCGATTCACGATCTTCAGTGGGAGGGCGTACAGGGCAAAGTAGCCTGGGACATTGGCGCGAACGCTGGCCAGACCATCGAGCACCTGTTGAAAAGGTTCGAGCAGATCGTTGCCTTCGAGCCCGCCCAAGAATGCCAGGTCTGGCTGTCGGGTTACAGCGACCATCCGAACGTGACAATCGTTCCGATCGCGGTAACCAACCAGGACGCGCCGGTAGATCTGCTGGTACTACCAGACCAGATCGAGACCGGGCAGCTGGTCACCAAGGGCACCCATGGTATGGAGTGGTCACAGGCGCTTCCGGAGGGTATCCACCGCACCGTACCGGGGTCGACTGTGGATACCCTGGTAGCCACCTACCCAGTCCCGGACTTCATCAAGATTGATGTTGAGGGTCACGAATTGATGGTTCTTGAGGGAGCCATTCAGACCCTCACATACTGTGGGCCGCAACTGCTCATCGAATTCCACGCACCGGAGCTGTATACCGGGTGCTTGGAGCTTCTGAAGCGGGTCGGATACGACCCGACAACCATTCGGCATCCCTGGTATGAGCCTGAATCTCAAATGTGGTATCAGCACGGCTGGCTGAAGGCCACCGCCAAGGGCTGACCGATAGTGAAGACATGGCGGAAGATCTGCGTGACCTGGATGCGGCCTTTGAGCTCCCGGACATAGTTACAGACGACAAGTTGCGAGGACTGTATGAGGTTCTCGTGGCTCGTATGCGCGCGGAGGCGCGTCATCTGCCCATGAACACCGTGCAGCAGCTGCTGATTGAGCGGATCGCGTTCAACTACATTGTGCTGCGCAGCAAGGAACGTGGTGAGCTCGGCGGTTTCGCCACCACAAATGTTCAGAAGGACTACAACGCGTTCTGGCTGACCATGACCGCCGAGTTCAACCGACTGCTTGGCAGGTCTGAGTCCATGTCCGGGGCAGACCGAAAGGCGCTACTGCGGGAAATGCAGCAACTCATCATTGACACCGTGGCGACGGTGCCGGATGTGAAAACCCGCACTGATCTGCTCGAAAAGATGGCCAACGCCTTTGAAAAGGCCGGCATTTAACAGCGAATCCTAGATCACATTTGTGGGAAGTGGCGTAGGTGATGGGCAAGACAATCTTCCATCGCGATGAGCTGGAACTTATCGTCGCATTCGCCGGCTGCACTCTGGACGAGAAACCCGGCTCGAACTGGGTACAGTCCTCCGGGGGACTTCCGACCTACATCTGTGAGGTAGCGCGGGCCATCAAGCGTTCCGGGCGCACCACCGCGCAGGCGATCTCCATAGCGGTGTCCAGGATGAAGAAGTGGGCCACCGGGGTTGGCGTCAACACAGACACCCAGGCGAAAGCCGCCAAGGCCCTGGCCGAGTGGGAGGCCCTACGGGCCAAGTCCCACGCCAAGAGCGCGGCCAAGAAGGCCGGGCACACCCTCGCGGCCACCAACACAGACGATCTGGTCCTGTATCTGGCGGCCACTACCGACTTCAGCATGTGTCAGGTTCGCTCAGCCTTCGAAGCCCGCCAAGCCGAGATCCGCCGGACCTGGATGGAAGAGAACCCGGACGCCCACGACGAGGCCGCTCCACCAGCGCTTTGGGTTCGGGAGGTCTGGACCACTTACCTGATCGTGGGTGAGGGCTATGGGTCCGGCGGGAAGCTCTACAAGATCCCGTACACCGTCGACACCTCCGGCGAAGTCACTTTCGAAGCTCCGGCCTTGGTGAAGACCGAATATGTCGTCATCGAGGATTCAGCCCTCGACGGCGGTGAAGAGCTCACCGATGAAGAGCTCCAGAGCCTGATGGAGATGAGCGATGGCCGGCTGCAAGTCAAAGGGCAAGAAGAAGTAGCACTCAGTAACCTGCATAGGGTTCTGAGTCTGGCTCAACCAGGTAGCGCCCTGGCCAAGGTTCTGGCTCTGGCCGCTGATCTGACACCGTACGGCAAGGTTACCTACGCCGATCCCGGGTACCAGGCGGACAAGCAGAAGCGCTATCCGATTGACACGGCCGAGCATTGCCGGGCCGCCTGGTCCTACATCAACCAGGAACGCAATTCCAGCAAGTACACCGCCACTCAGCTGCGCACCATCAAAAACAAGATCAAGGCCGCTGCGACCAAATGCGGTATCACGATCTCAGATGGTGAGGACGGCTCCGGTGACAAGACGCCAATGATGAACGGATCGTGACCTGTGGTTGTTCGGTCCCTGCCGGTTGAGATCGAGCAGGTCATCTACGCCGGTACTGACTTCTTCCGTCAGTACCGGTGGTTGCCTGACGGCGTCACACCCCAGGATTTCACCAGCTGGACCGCTAACTGGCTGATTGGTCCGAACACCGGTGTGGCCACGTACCAGTACACCACCACAACCGGCGAAGTAGGACTGTCGGCCACCGGGATCATCACCCTGCACCTGGACGACACCATTACAGACGCCATGACTGGATCAGCTCTGATCTACACCCTGGATCTGGTAGATCCGGTAACAAGCTATGTTCTGCGATTCATGCGCGGTCGGGTAACCATCGTGCGTGACCTGAGTCCACCGGTGCCGAGCCCATGACCGGCATCGTAGAAATCACACAGCCGCTAACCGAGATCGTTGAAATCGTCGGCGTCAGTCAGGTTCTCTATGACATCACCGGTCCGCCGGTAGGCACGGGATCAACCGGCGCGTTCGCGTTCCAACACATCCAGGACACGGCTGCAACAGTCTGGACCATGACACATTCCCTCGGATGGAATCCGGCGGGGATCGTGGTGATATCTGATGACGGCTATGTGCTTGACGGCTTCGGTGTCCAGTACCTGATGCCGAATATGTCATTGCGGCTTTCATTTGATATCAGCGTTGCTGGTGTCGCTTATCTATCGTAAAGGAGCGAGTTGTGACCGCGCGTAAGCTCGCAAGCAATGTCGACGCCAACGGCCTGAAAATCACAAACCTCGGTGCGCCCACCGCGTTGTCCAACGACGCGGCTCGCAAGGTGGATGTTGAAAGTGCGTACAGCGCGGCGATCAGCCGGGCAAACCACACCGGTACGCAGACCGCGTCTACCATCTCTGACTTTGACACGCAGGTGCGCACCAACCGGCTTGACCAGATGGCCGTGCCCACAGTTTCACTGAGTGTCAACAGCCAGTACATCACCAACGTCAAAGACCCGTCGTCGGCTCAGGACGCGGCCACCAGGAACTATGTCGATAATCTGGTATCCGGTCTTACCACAGGCCAGGTGCTGAAAGGCGCCGTCGTCGCCGCTACATCGTCGAGCATTGATATCGTCAGCGCCCCCGCCACCATTGATGGAATCACACCCAACGCGGGTGAGATCTTCTTGCTCTACGGGCAGGCCACCACCACCCAGAATGGTCCCTACGCGTGGGCGGCGGCGGGCTCCCCCATGACCCGGGCAACGAACTGGGACGCCGCAGGTGAGGCTGTCGTCGGGTCTTACTGGATCGTTGAGCGCGGTACCAAGGCCGACAAGTTCGCGCTCATGACCAATGACACCTTCACGCTCGGATCATCCTCACTGACTGTCGTCTTCTTCGGCTATGACGTGGTCACTCCAGTTGAGGATGACCTTGGTGACGGTGGGTCAACGTCTTTCACAGTGACGCATAACTTCGGTACCCGGGCTGTAAGTGTTCTCGTATACCGAACCGCAAGTCCCTACGACGAGGTTGATGTGACGGTGGAGCACACCGACCTGAACACAGTCACGATCCGCCCGGATTCCGTCTGGTCCTCCGACGAGTTCCACGTTGTAGTCGCGAAGATGTAGGGCACAGCAGCCTAATTGGAGAAAGCTAAGCATGAGTGCGCGCCAGCAGCATTCCTATACAACCTTTGTCACAAAGGCGATCGCTGACGGAGCAACGAGCCCGGATCCGGGGGTTGTTGGCGCGGTAGCTCTATCCACCACTACCGGGACCCTGATGCGGTGGACCGGTACGGCCTGGGATTCGGTAGGCCAGCCAAACGACGCCACCCTAGACGCCTTGGCCGCCCTGGGAACCGACCCGGGAATTCTGGTCGAGATCGCGGCGGACACCTTCGCCAAGCGAACGCTGACCGCAGGAAACTACATCGCGATCACCAACTCGGACGGAGCCTCCGGCAACCCAATAATCTCAGCGGATCTGTCCGACCGGGTTCCATACACCGGGGCCACAGGAGCCGTGAACCTCGGAGCTCACGACATCTACGGGCAGAACCTGAACTACAACGAGGGCGCTCTGTCGGATCCGACCATCACGGACGCCACCGGATCGGCGATCGCCCTGACCTCGGTGGACTGCCTGATTCGGGCCAACGCCGACTTCAACTCAGACGGTCGTCTCTACCGCAAGACCGTACCGGCCACCAGTTCCCTCGCGGTCACTGATGACGCTGTCAACCACATCTACATTGATTGGAATGGCGGCAGTCCGGTCTACGCGGCGTCCACCGACCGTACGCTTCTGAACCAGTCCAACCGGCTGCCCGTTGCCCGGGTCTACATGGAGTCCGGGAACATCGCCTATCAGCTGACCTTCGCCTATCAGGGCAGGTCAGCCGCGATTCGACTTGTTTTGCGGTCTGTCCGTACCAATGTTCCCGTCGGAGCGGTTCGCGAGTCAGGGCTCACCCTTAGCGAGACCGCCACCAGAGTCGTCAACGTCGCATCGGGGGCGGTCTGGTTCGTACTGAACCATCTGACCCTCGACACGGCCGTGATGGCCGGTTCCGGGGTCACGTCAAATCTCCACTATCACAGTGCCGGGGTTTGGACGAAAAGCGCGATCACCCAATACAACAACACCCAGTACGACGACGGGACCACACTTCAGACCCTCAGTAACAACAAATACGGGGTCAACTGGGTGTTCCGATCCCTCACCGGCAAGGAAATCGCCATTGTTCTGGGGACCGGCGACTACACCCTGACCAACGCGACGGCTTCTGACGTACCGGCGACCCCACCCCAGTTCAGTGAATTCTTCATTCTTGTCGGTCGGATCATCGTCCAGAAGAGCGCCAGCACCGCCACCCAAGTAGACAGTGCCTTCAGCGTCACTTTCACGGGCGCCTCCGTAAGCGCTCACAACGACCTGTCCGGTCTGCAAGGCGGGACGACAAACGAGTACTACCACCTGACCAGTGCCGAGAACACGGCAGTTTCAACACTCACCTCAGACCTGGCTGCGAAGGTGCCCTACACCGGGGCCACCACTGACGCGGACCTGGGAACCCACAGTCTCTACGCGGCTAACACAGCTGTTAATGAGGGTCTCTACACGGACCCGACCATCACTGATTCGGCCACCGTCGGATCCTACATATCGATCACGTCCGTTGACGTTCTCATCCGAAGTGACGCCAGTTTCGACGGTGATGGCAAGCTCTACCGAAAGACCGTGGCGGCCAATACCGCTCTGGCTGTCACTGACAACGCGGTGAACTGGATCTACGTCACCTGGAACTCCGGTACGCCGATCTACGCCGCCACCACCGACCGGGAGCAGATCAACCACTCAACCAACATTCCGGTAGCTCGGGTGTCCATCCGGTCAGCCAACATCTTCTTGCAGTTGTCCTATGGGATGCTAGCGCGGTCCTCAGCGATCAGAAACGTCGACCGGATCATGCACATCCGAGGCGCCTACGGTATTGAACGCGAATCCGGGCTGGTGGTCACAGAATCAGGCACCCGGGTCGTCAACGTTGGTGCGGGCTACATCTGGTTTGGTTTGAACAGAATCAGTCTGCCGGCGATCTACCAGGGCGGGCCGGCGACATACTCAGACGCTCACTACCACGTCGGGGGCGTTCTAACTGAGACAACGGTAACCAGTTACAACAATACGCAGTATGACAACGGTACCAATCTTGCCACACTCACAAATGGTCGGTACGCGGTCAACTGGATCTACCGGAACGTCGCTGCAAACGATATTGACATCTATTATGGCACGGGCGACTACACCCTAGCTCAGGCTCAGGCGTCCACCCCACCGACGCTCACCGGGGAGCACCAGTATTTCTACATTCTGGTAGGCCGCATCATCGTTCAGAAGAACGCGGCCACCGCGACCTCCATTGAAAACATAACCAGTGTCGCGTTCGACACCTCAGCCGTTGGTCAGCACAATGACCTTGGCGGCCTACAGGGCGGCACAGCCGACGAGTACTATCATGTCACGAGCGCGCAGAGCACAGCAGTATCCACGCTCAGTACCGATATGGCATTACGTCAGCGGGTAAAACGCCTAACGGCTTCTTTCTCATCGTCCAATCAGTACTATAAGGCTACTATTTACATCACTCGTAGTACTTTTATTGGCGAGCTCACTCTGAAAATAACTGGTACCACGCCAGTGTTTGGCGAGCTTGTTATGTCTTACACATGTAACTGCACGGGAGGAGCAGTCGGCACTGGGTCACGTGTGGATTGCGTGACACAGACAGGTAATATTGGTCAGTTTATTACCTGCATGCCTGTAGCCTGGGACTCTAGTAACTCCAGATGGAAATTTACGCTGTGTAATCTGGATAGTTTGTATAGTGTTAACTATGTGATATCTGTTACCGCTCAGTCATATGATGATGATACGGCGGTCTACGATTACATAGGCATCACTGCGGTGTCTGGAACAGATGTCACCGAACAGCCAGTAGTCTCGGGTGGGATCGGAGATCAGGTAGGCCACACTAGATTCGGTGGCCTCATCACTAACGGCACGGGATCGATCGGAAGCAACTATAACTTCGCAGGCTCCTACTACGACAAGACTGATACGTACGTTGGGACCGGCTCGTTTAGGTATAATGCGGCGCGCGGCACATACTATAGCGACGAATACATGCCTGTAAATCCCGATTTGTATTACATAATGCGCGCCACAGTGAAAGCTGGCGACGTAGGCGGCGGTAATTTTAATGCAGCCAATAAACAATACTTCGGTCTTGCCTTGTTCGATATGGACAAGACTTTGATCAGTAGTGTCCACTGCTTGAAGTATGCCGGGTCGACGGATACAACGCTCGCCAGCAATCTAAATACCGGCGATACTACAATGACCCTCACGGACGCGACTGGTTGGAACAACACGGCTAGTGGCGGCCACGCGCGTAATATTATCTGGTACGGCTACGCCAGTGCGACCGGCTATACGTATCCCGACTACACATACTCCAGGACCACAAGCTACTCCTACAGTGACTACGGCGCGAACGGACTGTGGGCCGCCGGGGGAATCAGTGGTAACACAGTTACGCTTCGCAGCGCTTGGGCGGGACCGAACCTAGCGGCTGGGTTAGCGGTCAGGAACATGCAGGCCGGATCCAGCTACAAGTATCTACTGGCTTCAAACCTCACCTTCGCTAACGCCTGGACCACCCTGTCTGCCACGATAGGCGGGTGGGATACCACGGCTACGTGGCCGGTTGACAACTTCGCCTACGGGACGGCCTACGTAAGAGCTGCATTGATTTGCAACTACCACAACACGGCGGATACTAATGTCCGTCTAGCTCAGCTCTATTTTGGTCCGACTTCTTCCCGGAACCTGGAAGTATCCACGACCTACACCCCGGCTTGGACCGGCTCAGGAAGTAACCCGGCGATCGTCAACGGTGTCCTTACTGGAACCTGGTCTCGAAACGGCGATATTGTAAAGGTAATCGTCTATATCGCTTGTGGCTCCAGCACCACTTATGGATCAGGTACCTATTCCATAAGTCTGCCATTCGCGGCTACTTCTTCGTTGTACTACGGATTTGGCAGTGCGGTGCTGAGTGACTACACGGGCGGCACCTACGCCTTCACCTCGTGCGCGGTAATGCTCGCCACAACAACCACGATGCGTCTGTACCCGACCGGGGCCGCCGTGGCGTGGGCCGCCACCACGCCGTTCACCTTCGGGTCCGGTGACAGCATGCGGGCGGAAATCACCTACAAGGCCGCCAGCTGATGAGTGACTTCGCCAAACTGATGCGTGAGGCGGCCGAGCAGACGGCCGCCGACGCGGTAGCCGCCACACTGGCCACCACCGCTATTTTCGCGGAGGAGCCGGTAAGTCTGCGGATCTTCGTTCAGGACCGCAACTACCTGAACAACCCACCGCTGTCCGAGGTCCAGTACGAAGCTGTCCGTCACATTGAACGGGTCTACTACCAGGGCACCTACGAGTTAATGGCTCGGGAGTTCGAGGCCGGCAAGCAGATGGGCCGCTACCACGTGGGCACCTACGCCACCTGGCGCGATGAGCCCTACTGGTCCAAAGCCACAAGGATGATCAACTTCGCTACCTTGCAGTGGGGTAAGGGCGGCGGCAAGGACCACATCTGCCGGGTCGCCAGCATGCGAATCGCCTATCTACTGCTGTGTCTGGCATCCCCACAGGAGTACTACGGACTACCCGAGCAGGACACCATTCATCTGCTCAATGTGGCCTCGTCCTCCGCGCAGGCCCAGCAGGCCTTCTTTATGCCCGTTGTGCGGGCCGTACGCAAGGGATGGTTCACCAACCGGTGTGAGGCCAGGCAGAACACCATTTCGTTTGAGAAGAACATTGAGGCCGTCTCCGGGCACTCTGACGCTGAGACCCAGGAAGGTCTCAACCTGATGCTCGGCATCGCCGACGAGATTGACGCCTTCAAGTCCAAGAAGGAGATGACCGTCCGCAGGGGCGGTTCCTCACGGGAGCCCACCAAGTCCGCTGAGGGCATCCTGAACATGATCCGCACGTCCGGGGCCACGAGGTTTCCAGACACCTTCAAACGAGTCGCGATCTCCTACCCCAGATACCTTGGTTCCACGATTCAGCGGCTGACCAAGGAAGGCCAGGCGGACATCGATGAGAAAGGTATCGACTCTAGGCATTACGTTTCCGGGCCCCTGGCGACCTGGGAGGTCAATCCCCGGGTAACCGGCAAAGACGTTTTCGCCTCCGACTACGCCGAAGATCCGGTCCTGGCACGCAGTAAATACGAATGTAAGCCCTCACGCGCGATCAACCCGTATTTTCGTAACCATCAGGCCCTGGACGCCTGTTTCGAGTACGTGGAGACCGAGCCGATCGCGGTCTCCTACCGCAGGGACACCGCGAGCGGTATGCCGGTTTGGATTCCCAAATACGAGTTCTCTTCGAATTTCATACCTGTCCGGGGTGCCGCGTACGCGATGCACGCGGACATGGCGATCACAGCGGACCGCGCCGGCCTGGCCATGGCTCACGTGGTGTCCTATTCGGAGCATGAGACCTTCGGCGAGGATGAAGATGGCGCCCCGCATCCGATCCGTGAACTGAGGCCCAACGTCAAGGTGGATTTCGTCATCCACTACTCAGCGGACGCCTCCGCCGATCCGGCCAGGGAGATTCAGATCCGGTGGGCACGACAGTTGTGCTTCGAGCTGGTTCGGCAGGGTTTCAACATCCAGCGGTTCTCCTTCGACGGCTTCCAGTGCCTGGCCGGCGAGACCCAGATCTTGCTGCACGACGGCACCCGCCGAGCGATAGCGGACCTGGTTGGTACCGCGCCCTTCTGGGTTCACGCCAACTCCGGGGGCAGGACCGTACCGGGTCTGTGTACCCGGGCCTGGAAGACCGGTCGCCGGGACGACATGGTGACCGTTGAGGTCAGCGACGGATCAAAAACCAGGGCCACCCAGGATCACCTGTTCATGCTCGCCGGTGGTAACTACCGGATGGCCGGGAAGCTCGAACCCGGCGACAGGCTCATGTGCGTTGACCCCAGATACGCTATAGAGCCCGCGGACCCAGACACCGGGTCTGGGACCCCGGGGCTCAGAGTGGTTGTCAGTGTCGAGCCGGCTCCGCCGTGCGACGTTTACGACCTCACAGTCAGTCAGTACCGCAACTTCGCGGTGGCGCCCGGGTTCTTTGTGCACAACAGCACTGATTCCATGCAGATTCTTGAGGCCCGTGGGATATCCAGTGAAAAGATTTCCACGGATCTGCATGAGAATCCCTGGCGGAATCTGCGGGACCTGGCCTATGAGGGCCGCCTTATCATTCCGCGTCTGGCCGGCCTGGACGTGGCCAAACCGCCACCGAGTCTGCTGCGCACAGAATTGCTGAGCCTGACCCGCCTACCCACTGGCCGCATCGATCATCCGTATGACGGTTCGAAGGACTTGGCGGACGCGGTGGCCTGCGCGGTTTTGGGAGCGGTAATCATCGGGGGATCCGAGGAAGAGTCATCACCTCGCGCCTACTGCGGTGGACCCGCCTTCACAGTTGGTAAGCCAATGAGCATGCCACTCGGCACAAACTTCGCGGATATCTGGGACTTCGGATCGTCAGGCCTGTTTTAACCACAGCCGATAGAACCGACCAACGCCGGATTTGATGCGGCGTTTGGACTGAAGGGGATCGAACCCATGACGCAACCGCGTAGCGAGGGCGGTGTGCAACCCAAACCACCCTTGGATGTTGAGGTTGGGGTCAGCGCGTACCTGCCGTTCGTCACCCCATACCAGGACGTGTGGGAAGCGCTGCGTGATGAGGACATCACCGTTAAGCAGCTTACGGCCATGCGAAAGTCTGATGGCCAGGCGTGCGCTCTCTACCGGTTGATCACCCTACCGATTCGCTCAGCCCTCAAAGGTGCGACATTCGTTCCGGAGAGCGTTGTTGAAGGTGGCCAGGACGAGGCCGACTTCATCGAGCAGATGTTCACCCTGCCCGCCTCCGGTGGTGGGATGACGGTTCCATTCGGTCGAATCATCGCGCAGATGCTACTTGCGATCTTCGACGGGTTCTCAGCGTTCGAGATGGTCTACCAGGTACCCAAGATGGGACCACTCAAGGGCAAATGGACTCTACAGAAGCTAGCTCACCGGCCCAGTGACACTCTGACGTTCCTGCTGGATAACCGCTCGCAGTTCAACGGACTTCGACAGCAAACCATGTATATGGGTGAGTATGTTGATCGAAAGATTCCGGGTGAGCACAGTGTTTACTACGCAGCCAACGAAGAAGAGAAACCCTTCTATGGAAGGTCCTACTTCCAGAGTGCCTTCTACCACTGGGACAAGAAGTTCAAGCTGTACGTCATCGCTCACATAGCCGCTCAGCGCGCGGCTGTTGGCACCCGGGTCGGGACACTACCCAAGAACCCGAACCGCGAGGAAAAGAGCGCGTTCCAGCGGGCGTTGGCTGACCTTGGTGTCGCCCAGTGGCTGACCATGCCAGATGACTACAAGATTGAGTCACTGCGTGAGGCCTCGGGCTTTGACTTCCTGGCTCTGATCAACCACCACAACTCTCAGATGTCCAAGTCCGTGTTGGCCGCGTTCTTCGACAAGGAACAGGGCGGCGGGGACTCAGCGAAACTTGTCGACTTTGGTTCCCAGTCAGACGCTCTGTTCCTGCTCATGTTGCAGACAATCATGGGTGAGATCGAAGAGGTAATAAACACCAAGATCATTCCACGGTTCATTGACTGGAACTTCGGGTCCGGCAAGTATCCGAAGTTCCAGTTCGGGTCCCTGTCCCAGGAACAGCACAACGCCACCCTGGACCTGTTCAAGACCCTGGCCACCGCAGGGCAGAGCCTCACGGTTCGCCCAGAGATGGTTCACGAGCTGGAAAAGCAGATCTCCGAGGAACTCGGGCTTGAGATCGACTGGGAAACCGTCGAGACCCAGATGGCCCAGGAGAAAGCCGATCTGGCCAAGCCGGAAGCCCCTGCGGGCGCCGCTGCCGGGATCACTGAGCCGGCCACCGGTGGGTTCCTGGACGCCGCGATCACCAAACCCAACATCCCAGCTGAGTTCATCCCCGCTGACTTCGCGCTCACGGACACCGACCCGGCCGCAGTGGCGTTGGCGGATCTGGCCTACGAACTGCTTGGTGAGGTAGCCGAACTCACCCGGGGTAGGCCCAACAGCGGCGGGCCGAAGTTTGTCAGAACGGCAGCCGGGGCCAAGACCTACGGTGTGCCCATTGGAACCGCCATCACCCGGGACATAGCGGCTCGCGCCGGTAAGCACGGTCCTGAGGGAGCACCGTACGGGGGCGGCGCCAAGGGCGCGGTCGGTGCGGCGGGCAAGAAAGCTCCAACCGGCCCTGACACCCGCACCGGGCGGCAGGTCCTAGGTGGAGGACTCGGCGCGCAGGCCCAGAACCTGGGTTCTGTCAACACCGCGCCCGCCAGTTCATCTCATCCCACGCGGCCGGCGGAAAACCTACCAGCGGTCAAGCAGACATTCACAAACCCAGAAGTCCCGGGCGCGAAGCTACTTGACTTCGGGGACGGCACCTACGCGCTACAGGACGCCGAAGGACGGGTCTCCGAACGTCAGAAGATCCAGATCAGTCAGTTCCTGAGTCTCGGATGGAAGACCACGCACGCACCAGTTCCCGCGAAGCCCGCCCCTAAGGCCGCTAAATGAGTGTGACCCCCGAAATCCTCGACACGATCGAACGGAAGCTCCAAACGTCCGTTCGTAACGAGCTTCGCCAGATCACCACCCGCTATCTGGGTGCCTACAACAAAATCTCCACAGCCAATCCGCAGATGGCCGGGGTGCACCTGACCAGCGATCTGGAGTTGAACCAGGAACTTCAACAGACGCTCGGCACCGCGCAGACCAGGGTGACATCGTCGATACGCGCGGGTTGGATCGCGGCAGCCGCCCTGGCCCTGAAAGACTCGCAGGCGCAGGACAAAGCCGCAGGAGCACCCGGGGATTTCCTGGACGCCGTGCTGAGCGATGTCGCCAACGCCTTCGCTGTGGCGGGTCTGGCGATCATCGCAGCCGCCCGGGACACCCACGACGAGGGACGCGATCTGACCCCCACGGCGCGGCTGCTGCTGGTCCGTAAGGCCGTTGAGGACGCGGTACGCAGACTGAGTGTCTCCACTGGATCCGCAGCGGCGGTCACCGTTCGCCGGGCTTACCACGACACACAGATCCAGGTGGCCGCCACCAGCAACACCGATCAGCTCACCTGGGTTAAGAAGTGGCGGGTCAACTCCCTGAATCCCTGTCCGGCCTGTGCCGCCCTGCACGGGACGATCATTGGAATATCTGAGGATTTCGACGGTAAGGCATCCACAGACAGCACCTTCAAGGTCCCGGCGGTGTACCACAATCTCGCCGGACCACCCAGGCATCCCAACTGTAAGTGTTCCATTGACATCGAACCGGATGTCAACTCCGTGGCCTTGCGGGATGAGGTGTCTGCTTCAACTCCCGGGCGGTACCGCTGGTTGTCCGCCCAGGACATACGTCAAATGTCAGATGCCCGCTTCGGCACGCTGGCGAAGTTCCTTGAGCGTGCCGCGCGTCGCATGAAAACCCTGCTGAAGAAGATTCGTGATGATAGGTGAACTGACCCAGTTGCGTTTCCGCGCCGACGGCCCGGATGTCTACGCCACGGCTCTACTGAGGCTCATAAGCTACGCCCGTACCTCAACTGACGATTTCACATTCGGACCGGTCAGCATCTCAGACTGCGTGCGCGATGGGATCAGTCTGAAGGGCCCCGATCTTTTCGGTGCTGTGGGCGTACTGGCGGCTATATCAGGCCTGAGTCAGGTTGAGGCGTAGCCGATAACACCATCATGGCCGACGAACTAGTCATCGTGCCGTCCGACGGTGACGGTTACGTGAACCTCGCGCGCACCAAGACGGGGCGCCTATTCCGCAAGCATCTGCTGAGCTTCGGTAATCTGCGTCATCCCACGACCGGGGCGACCATCACCATTGATGATGGCTTCGCTAGCAAGCTTCAGAAGAACTTCAACGCCGGTGTTTGTGACATCGTTCAGGTTCCACTGGCGAACGCCAAGAACGAGCACACCGAGGACCCGGAACGCAACATCGGCGAAGTCGTGGATGTTGAGGTCAAGGACAAGAAGATCTACGCGATCATCGATGTCCGGGACGAAAAGCACGCGGATCGGATGGGCAAGACCTACCTGGGTGCCTCCGCGATGATGCATCTGGATTACACGGACAGGAAAAGCGGCGAGAAAGTTGGTCCGACGCTTCTGCACGCCTGCGTCACCAATCGCCCCTACGTGACTGGGCTCGATTCCTACGAGGAGATCGTAGCCGCTACATCCGATACATCTGAGCGAGCTGTACTGCTCACAACCGATACGGCTGTACTTGACGCGCTACCCGAGGAGACAACGGATATGCCAGAGGCGCCGATTACTGAAGAGACGACTCCGGCCCGGTTGTCTCTGGAAGAACTGCTCACTGTTCTGAAGAGTGAGCACGACATTGATGTGGCTGGTCTTCAGGCCAAGGCCGCTGAGAGTGTTCAGGCCACCGCGCTTTCCAACGCGCTGGTTGAGGCCCTCACCGAGGCCGGTGTTGTGAAGTTCAGCGCGGCGGAGGGTGTGAGTGTCACCAGTGAAGACGTTGTCGGAGCAATCACCGAGCTGGCCTCGAAAAACGTCGCGCTTACCGATCGCGTCAACGGTCTCGAACGCACCGCAGCCGAGGTTGAAGTCCAGGGTCTGATCGACTCCGGTCGGGTGATGCCGGCTCAGAAGGATGGATTCGTCGAGCTGCGTCTGACCAACCAGGACATGTTCACCTCTTTGGTGCCGACTGAGCCGATCGTGAAGATGAGCGCAGAGGCTGGGCTTACTCCACTCCGCGACGAAGCACACGTCAAAGATGTTGACACCGAGGTCGCTCGGCTTTCGGCCCTGCTAGCCCCAGTCAGCTCGAAGTAGTCCCACTTCATCACAGGCAGCAGAGCCAGAGAAAGGCGAGCCGGGGGATATGACCAGCAACGCGTACCAGTTCATTCCAGTTCCGGGTTACACCCAGGGAGCCACGGGTACTGATCCTGAGATCCTGTACTCGACTGCGGCTCACACCCAGAAGGGTGTCACCCTGGCGTCCGGGCAGGGAATTCTGCCGGCCGGGTGCCTCGTTGGGCGCAAGACCGCAGACAAGAAGTACTACGTCTACAGCAACGCTGCCTCAGACGGCACCGAAGTGTGCCGGGGGGTTCTGCGCCGGGGTGTGGACACCACCTATGGTGACCAGCTGGGCAACATCGTCATCATGGGCATCCTGAAACTCGACATGCTCTCCGGGGCGGACGCCAGTGCCCTGACTGACCTGGGTGCGGTTACCGACTCCGTACGCAACACCTTCAAGTTCTAGACACAAAGACGCGTGGTAGGCATTGGGCGTCGTATCTGTCCTTGGCGGGAAATGGATACGACGCCCGACCGTAAGACGTGGATTCGGAAATACCTGATCGAGCTTGCGCGCGAGTGCCAGTCGACGGGGTTCGCAAAGTTTCGAACCGATGAAGAACAACATAGGCCAGCCAGGTGTTCCTTAGGGAGGCGCAGGCCGGGTCCTGATTTGGGACCGCCGATTTCCGAATAGAGACTCCGTAAGGAGAAGGTCGTGCCGGACATCAGCCTGCTGGAGCCTATGGTTCTGCGCGGGGTCGTCGAGAAGTTCGTGGCACCCGAGACCCTGGTGATGCTCGGGCGCCTTCCTCAGACCCCTTGGCCCTTCCCCTCGGTGACTTGGGACGTTATTCGCGGCAGCCGAATGGTTGCCAAGCCGAACGTGCCCAACTCCGAGGCGCACATTGTTTCCCGACTGGGACGCAGCATTGAATCAGCCGCGTTCGTGTACCTGCGGGAAAAGAAGGTCTTCGAACCGACTACGCTCCACTGGTTGCGGACCCCGGGCGAGATCGCTGCCGTCAACGCCGAAAAGGCAGTGCTCCGGGAGATCGCCGACCTCAACCAGCGGTTCGACAACTACGCCGAGTACATGATCTGGGGCGCCATGACCGGCACCCTGACCCTGGACTACCCGGACGTGGTTGCCACGGTCGACTACAAGCTCCCCGCGAGCCACAAGGCCACCGTTGCCGCCAGTTGGGCCACCGCGACCCCAGCTCAGATCGTCGCTGACGTGCGGGCCTGGAAGCGGCTGGTAGCCCGCGACGGTCGGGTCCCGGCTCGTGAGGCGTTCGCCACGGAAAAGACTCTGGCCTACATCTTCACCTCATTCGCGACCACCGGTAACGCTGGTCTGAACTTCGACGGCGCGGCGCTGATGAGCGACCGGATGAAGGACCAGTACTTCACTCAGGGCACCCTGCCGGGCTTCATGGGCCTGGACTGGAGCACCGTCGAAATCGTGTACGACACCGACGCCGGGGTAACCACCCTGTTCGTGCCGGACAACGCGCTGTTCCTCGGCAACTACACCGATCAGCGCCCGATCGAACTCATGATCGGCCCCACCGCCGACGATGAGGCACCAACCGGCTTCACCGGTAAGTTCGCGAAGACCTGGAAGGACAAGGACCCGTCCGCTCGGCAGTATCTGCTGGAGTGGAACCTGCTTCCGGTCATCACCCGGCCAGAGCAGATGGTCTACATCGACGATGTGACCACCCCGTAGTAACTGTCTTGAACGCGCGGGGACTGACCTCAACCCGGGGTCAGTCCCCGCGCGGTTTATTCGACTCCAGTGGCGTCTTGTTAGCGTTAACCATCCCGCCGGTTCCCAGTCAACGCAGTCACTTTTAACATTCAATAGCGCCCGATTACCCAGACACGACTAAATGGGTGTGTTACAAGAATGCTTAGTACGATACTTGTGGCTGTGCTTGGTCTTGTAGGCGCCATCTTTTCGACTATTCTTTCCTATCGCGCGGCATCCCAGGCCAACCGGGCCGCAGCGGAAACCGCCAGATCTGCGGAGCGTCAGGTGGAGGGCGAGGCCTACAGCCGGGGTCAGGTCATGTACGAGAAACTCCTGACAGAGGCGGATCGGCACCTGGATCGGTTGCGTTCGCAGATCCAGCTTCTGAGTGAGGAACTCGAACGTGTCAGTAAGCAACTAGCGGCTGAGCAGACCGCCAATGACTTGCTGCGTGTCCAGGTTCGGCAGTTGCATGAACGTTTGCAAACCATGGAATCGCATCTTGGTTCCCCGGCTGGTGACGCCACCACCGGGTGTGACTAGGTCCACTGGTGGATCCGGACCTGGATCAACTGTAGGTAGAAGCCATATAGAGCGCATTGGAAGGTGTACTCGCATGGCTCGTAAATCCGCAGAATCACCAAAGCGGTCTCAGGTGGTTGACGTTCTGGCAGACCCACCCGGCACCGTATACATCCAGGATCCGCTACCCCTGATGCCCGAGCCGGCTGAGATGCCCCGTCCGGCGCCCGAGAGCCAACTGAGTCCGGAGCAGCGCAGGATCCGCGAACTTGAGGATCTGCTGGCCCGTGAGATGGGACGCAAGGATGTAGAGCCCAGCGTTGATCCCGAAATCGTGAACGGCGCCGAGGAAAACATCATCATCCATATCCTTGAGGATGGATTCACGGCTCTCGGTAAGGTCTGGTACCGGGGTGAGGAACTGGAATTCCTCCCGGGTGGCGGTGCCTATCAGGACACCTGCGACCGTAATGGTCGTAGCTGGTTGGAGTTGCGTAAGGATGATTTCGCTCAGATAGAGCGGTGGGGCCGAATCATGTTCCGCAACGGCCCGTGGCCCGGGAAATCACTGGCGGAGATTGAGAATGTGAGTTTCGAGCCGCTGAATTCGATTAGCGGCGCAGACCGTGTGGCTCCGACCGCCGATGAGATTCGTCAAGCAGCCTCGAAAGCCGCGCGTCGAGGGCGGGCGGCTCCCAGGCTGCAATTGCGTTAACCAGCAGGACGGAGACAGCAATGCTGACCGCGCCGAGTGTCGCAACACTGGCGACCTTTTCAGGGAGGGCCGCAGCCTCCTATTCGGCTTTTGCCACGTCTGCGTTGACGCAGGCCGCATTGCTGTTCACGCTCACCACTGATCTGACCGCCTACCCCACGGACACCGATCAGCTCGACCTGGCGGTCAACGCCATATGCGAGATGGCTGACCAGATCTATCTTTCCCAACCCTACGCGGCCGTGGCGGCCAACCCGTTCGCCTCAGAGACCATCGGGTCCTACTCGTATTCGAAGGCCACCCAGGCGGTAGCCAAGGCCAAGTCCCGTCAGAAGACCGGTCTTCTGTGGTGGGATCTGGCCATCGAACTGCTCAGCCAGGCCGACACTTCCTGCGTCGACTCCGGGTCGGTGTCCGCGCTGGACCGGGACAGTGTCTACACCTCTGATGATGGAGCCAGGGCGATCCTGGGACCCGCGGACATTGATCCAATTGTTTACGGCGAGTATGTGAGCGCGGAACTCAACCCCCGGCCGGCGGGGGTGTAGTCATGCGGCATCTCTACAACTCACAAGCCGCTGTGTACCGCCTGTCCGGTGGGATTGTCAACGGCACCCCAACGCTGACCTGGTCGAAGATAACTGGAATCCCTGACACCGTTCTCGGCGTCGCCGGGGAAATGATGTGCCGCCTGGATCTGGGTTTTCTGCGGCAGGGTAAGGACCAGCCGATGCCGGCTACCGCAGGCCGCGCCGCTGACCGGGTTGGTGTTCTGTTCTACGACAGCAACGCCGAAGTCAAGGCCGGGGATCGTCTGGTGATGCTCTCCGGTCCGGTCGTCGGCACCTTCGAGCTACGGGCGATCCCAGACCCCGCGATCGCCTACGCCGAAGCCCACCACCTTGAGGTGCAGGTCGTTGAGGTGTCCCAGGACCTGGTTGGGATCTTCCCGGGCGCTGTTCCAGAGGAGACCCCATGATCGGTTACCACGTGGAGGTCGACACCTCGGACGCGGATTCCGAGCTGGACCGCCTGCGGCACGGGCCGGATCAGCGATGCGTGATCGACCTGGAAAGTGTGCTGGCTGAGCAGTTCGCGGCCACCCAGATGTTCGTGCACATCATCACCGGATCCCTTCGGGACTCCGGTCAGTTCGACGGCCGCAAGCGGGGCCCTGAGTGGACCGGGGAGATCGTCTACGGAGACAACGACCCCAAGGGTGTCAACGCCTCGCAGGAACGCGGGCGTGACCCTGAGCTGGGCTACGCGCCCAGGGGCTGGCTCAAGGGCTACAACGTCACCGGAGATCCGAATGATCTGCACGACTTCTTGAGGCCCGTGTATCCGCTGGAGGAAGGCTACGAGCGGGCTGTTGAGGAATTCTTGAGGGGAACCACACGATGACCACCCCAGTAAACGACGATGACCTGGTCCAGGGCTGCGTTAAGTGGCTTCTTGATGAAGATGACGTTCACCGGGTGCTCGGTGTCTTCCCTCAAACCAATGTTCCATGGCTCTACCAGCACACGCTGTGGAACCGGATCGAGGGCACCCAGTCCCAGGCCGCAGTGATCGCCCGCGCCGGTGGTTGGGCTGGTGCGAACGACTACAACACCCTGCGCTTCCCCCGCCTGTCCTTGGAGATCTACGTCGACCCGATCCGGGACTCCGGGGGAAACCAGACCATGCCGGGTGAGACCAACCGGCGTATTGAGCAGGTGTGGCGGGTGTTTGACAACCTGCTGCACCGACCGTCGCCTGACACGGTCATGTGGGGCGATATCAGAGTGATCACCAGTACCCGTCTTGGAGAACCGACCGTCTACGTCGTTCCCGACGGCGATGGCTCACTGCGTTTGCAGCAGTACTACGCCATAACACAGGGATAGGAATCGAAAGTGAAAATACTCGTCAAGACCCCCATCAGTCCGTACTCGGGGTACGGAAATGATGGTATTGGAATGCTCACAGCCCTGATAAGGGCGGGTTTTGACGTTTATATTGATCCAGCTCATGTGTCCCCGCCGCTGCCAGAGCCGGTCTGCAACCTGCTGACCAAACGGCTCAAGGCCCCATTTGATCTCTTCATTCAGCATCAGGATCCGGGACTGTTGGACGCCACCGATGAGATCCGTCGATCTTCGGGGCTCACCGTGGGCTGGACGATGTGGGAGTACACCACGCTGGACAACCTGCGCGGGCGTAGTTCTCTGCGCAAGCGGACCAAGAACTTTGACCTGCTACTGGGCTACGACCCGGTAACCGTGGAGGCCTTGAGGCCATACGCCACAAATGCGCTTGAGAGCCTTCAGGGCGGCTACAGTCCAGGCCAGTGGACCTACCAGAGTCGGGACTGGAACAGTAGCCGCTTTGGATTCTGTATGCTCGGCCAGCTGCACCAGCGCAAAGATCCGTTTGTGGCGATCATGGCGTTCAAGGAGCTCAAGGACGAGTACCCAGAGGAGTTCGAAGGCGCCGAGCTGCACCTGAAGACCAACACCCCGGGCCTGCACTCCGCGATGCAGCAGTGGGTACCCAAACTACGGGTGCACTACGACACCTGGCCTGAAGAGCTCATGCGGGACTTCTACGGCTCGCAGCACTGTCTACTCGCGCCCAGTCGCGGCGAGGGAAAGAACATCCCAGCCCTGGAATTCCTGTCCACCGGCGGAACAGTGATCGCAACCAACTGGGGCGGTCACACCCAGTGGCTGTCAGGCCAGATCGGCTACCCCCTGGACTACATTCTGGCTCCGCTCGGTCCGGGGACGCCGAAGTGTTTGAACGCCAGAGCCAGCAAGGACCATCTGAAATCCCTGATGCTCCACGTCTACCGCAACCGGGATGAGGCTCGACGCAAGGGCGAGATCGCCTCACAGCTGATACCGCAGATGTGCTCGTGGGATGCCGTTGTCACCCGGCTCATGGACAAGATCGGCGCCGCCACCCAGGGCAACGATCACTTCATCCACGCCGCTCGGCGGACCAGTAAAAAAAGTTAACCAATAAATGCCGGACATAGTAGAGATACGGTGCCCAGCCGGGCCGCAGCGTTTATTCACCAAGTTGCGGCTCGGCCAGCTCGCGCACCGCTACAACATCGAAGACAACACCATCGAGTTTTCGTGCTCAGATTGCGCGCGGTTACTACGCAATCGCGGAAAAGGTAATTGTCAGGTGTTGCATCGCTACAACTTCGCCGGCCAGCTAGTTGAAACACTAGTTGAGGCCAGAGGGTCTGTTATCAGTCCAACCGATTAGTCACAGGACGCCGTCCGCTGCGAGCACGAGGTGTGTTGTGACTAGCAAGATTGTTGAGGGTTTCTCCCTCACCCACGCCGCAATCCTGGACGGCACTACCGGTGCCGAAGAGGTAGACGGCGATATCTATGGTGTGCGAACCGGCACTATCGCGGCGGACACTGGAAACTATGACAACACCGGTGACGACTCCGTTCTGTCGTCCTGGTTCTGGTTCAACTTCGCCACTGTCACCGTCCAGGCCGGCTACGTGCCGTTCGAAACGATCGCTCTGCTGGCTGGGGCCACGGTAACCACCTCCGGGGCTAGCCCGGCCGACTACCACAGCATGCCGCTGTGGGAGGAGACCTCACTCAACCAGCCGCCGCGTCCGATGCTGATCCGGGTGCCGGCCAAGGACAAGGACGGCGTCATCCGGACGCTCGACTTCGTTCTCTACAAGGTCCAGTTCGGACCCTTCAACTTCGATGGCCCGTCCTACAAGTCCGGCCTGCTGCTCAACTACACCGGCCGCGCGGTGATGAGCGACAAGGACGAAAAGGGCACCACGATCGCCACCCGCGCGATCGGGCGCCTGATCAACCGGCCGGCCATCTAGCGGTAAGCCAGCAAACCACCGCCTGGGAGGGAAGACCCAGGCGGTGGCCCACGTCCAGAAGCCTAGGAGGCAGCAGTGGCGGAACTTGACGCGCTCGACCCAATTCCAAGCAAGATCACACTGGGTTCGGGCACCACAGTCATTCTTGAGAGCCTGAAGGCTCGCCAGTTCTTCAAATTCCTGCGCATCATCACCCACGGTGCGATGCCCTTGATGCAGGATATGTCAATCTTCGACCTGGACCCGAACACTGACACCCAGGCGTTCGCGGGTCGACTGCTTTCTGTGATGGTCCTATCCATCCCAGACGCCGAAGATGAGACCCTCGACTTCATTCTGAGTATGTGTAAGCCCGAGGGATTGATCGAGGGCCGCAAGGTCAGTAAGGCCGACAGCGAACGTAACGCCGCCCTGTGGACAGACCTGGCCCTGGAACTGGACAACCCAGAACTGGATGACCTGGTAACCATCATCGAAGCCGTGGTCAAGCGCGAGTCCGCTGACATTCAGGCACTGGGAAAACGCCTAGCGTCTCTGCTGAACCTGGCGGAGAAGACGGGGCAATTGAAATCCCGGCGCCGCAGTTCACCGAAGAAGACCGCAGCCTCCTCGGAGGTTTCGCCCGAGCCTTCGACCTCATCGCCAGCGAGTACGGATGGACCGACGCAGTAATAGCGGATCTGACATTAGCGAGGCTCAGGCAGTGTGTCGCCGCAATCCGTGAACGCAAGTTCTACGAGCGCTGGCAACAACAGACCTGGACCGTATGGCAGACCAAAACCATTTGCACTTTCGTAGCGGCCAGCGTCCCAGTGGAAAGCGAGGGAGCGGTCAACCCGCTTCTTGAGGCGGCGGAGCAAATCGGCCGCCAACCCGATGAGAAACAGCAACAGGGCGGCGGATCAAACGCAGCGGACCCAAAGCCCGGCAGTTTCGAGACATTTATGGCTAGCTTCGGGTCACCCAAGCGGTGGGCCGGACGCTAAAGGAGGGTGAGCCGGCGTGCCTGAGGTGCGGTATACGGCCGTAGCCGATTTCTCACAACTCCTAGCCGAAATCGCGGTGGCTCAGGCGGCGCTGAAGTCACTGCGGGATGACCAGAATCGCGCGCGTACCGGCGGAGCTCAGGCCGCTGGTACCAATGCCGCCCAGGACAAACAAACTCAGGCGAACCTGAGGCGTTTGCAGCAGGAGGCAGACGCTGAGGAGCGTCGTGCTCGGGCCCGGCAGGCGGCCACCACCCGTCAGGCTGAACTTGACGACCGCCGTGAGAGGGCTCGGATCCTCGGCGAGTCGAAACTGGCGGAGCAGGAAGAAAAGCGGCAGCGCGCCCGGGAGATGGGCGAGTCCAAGCTTTCCGAGCAAGCTGCACAGCGCACTCGTGCTCAGCAGATGGGCGAATCTAAGCTCGCCGAGCACCAGGAAAAGCGGCAACGCGATGAGGAAGCCTTCGAAGCCAAGCTCGCGGACAGGGCTGCCCGGCGGGCTGAGCGCGCGCGAAGCGCCACACTGCGTGACGATGAGGCTCGGGCGCGTAGTACCCGTAACGCGGATATGGGTGATACCCGGCTCTGGGAGGCCCGCGAGCGGCGTCGCCGTTCGAGTTTGCTTGGGGATGTCAGGCAAGGAGCGGCTGAAGACGCCAGAAATCGTAATCAGGTTCTGGGTCAGGAACGAATCAACCGAGCCACACAGGCTCGAATGCAAGCCGCCCACACGGCCGCAACCGCGTATGAGCGGCTACAGGCTACTCAGGAAGCCCGGCAACGTAGAACGTTGCTCTTTGAAGAGCAGTACCGGGCGGTCCAGGAGCGCAACGCTCGGATCAGGGCCCGTGCGGCTGAGAGCCCGGCCGGGCGTGACGCTGAGCTTCGTCGGGTCATGGATCTGCGTCGTGAGGAAGAACGACTTCTACAGGTCCGCCGCAGGATGGAGGAAGGTCGGCACCCCGGGTCATTCCTCACCCGGATGGTTCGTGAATTCCGTGAGGGTTTCCGGGTCTTCGACCAGGGTGAGGAGCGGCTAACCAGGCTTCGTAGGGCTGTGGAAAACAGCCGCCGGGTCTTCCAGGAGAGTTTCCTCGGGCGGCTGATCTCCGAATTCCGCGATGGGTACGCGGTATTCGATGACGGTGAGAGCAGATTCACTCGCCTGAGTCGCGGTTTTGAAAAAGCCCGGCGAGTGATGCGGGATAGTTTCCTGGGGAACATGGTTTCGGAGTTCCGCGAGGGCTACCGAGTCTTCGATGAGGGCGAGTCACACACAACCAGGCTCACCCGGGGTATGGGCAATGTTCGCCGCGCCATGTCTCAGCGAATCACAGAGGGCAGCGGAGGTCTGGTTGGAAGTCTCGTTCGAGACTTTCGCTTCGGCTACCGTCAGGTGGAGGACTTTGAAAATCGCATGACCCGGTTCCGCCGGGGCGTTGCGATGCTCATGCACGGCGGCGGAGGAACCGGTGGAACTACCGGCGGTCCGCTGATTGGTTTCTTCGAGGGCTTCAGCAGGGCTGGAAACAAAGCTGTCAACGTTTTGGGCAACGTCTCAAAGTCCATGCTCAGTTGGCGGGGCTTGATCGCCCTACTGGTGGCCTCAATCGGTCCCCTGATCGCCATGATCGACGCCCTTGGCGCCGTGATCTTGGGCCTGAACAATGTCATGGTCACCGTAGCCGCTTCGACAGCCGCCCTGCCGGGCCTGTTCCTGGCTCTGGCTGCTGCGGTGGGCGCGGTGATGACCGCCGTCATGCCGCTGGTCAATGTTTTCAAGCTCTACTCGGCCGCCCAGAAGGCGACCACCGCCGGTAGCCGTGAGATGGCTCAGGCCCAGGCGGACGCGGCCGACCGGACCCGTAACGCCCAAAGGTCCTACCGCAGCGCCTCCAAGGCTCTGGCGGACGCTCTGTACCAGGAGCGCCAGTCCCAGGTGAACCTTAACGAGGCCCGCCGGGACGCGCTTCGCAGCTTGCAGGATCTGCGGGCGGAGGTGGCGCGCAGTGGTATGGACGAGAAAGCGGCCACCCTGTCACTGGCTCGCGCCCAGGATGACTACCGCAAGGCCCTGGCAGACCCGACAGCCAGTTTGCTCGACCGGGAAGAAGCCCTACTGCGGGTTCAGCAGGCTGAGTGGGATCTGCGGGATGTCCAGCAGAAGAACATCCGGGACAAGGAAGACCTTGTAGTCGCCGAGCGACGCGGCGTTGAGGGATCCCAACAGGTCGTTGATGCCAAGCGGGCTCAGCAGGACGCCATTCTAGGGGTCAGGGACGCCACTGAGCGCATGGCGGACGCCGCCCAGGACCTGGCCAAGGCTCAGGCCGAAGAAGCCGCAGGCGGCTCAGCGGCACTGAAAGCCCAGCAGGCCCTACAGGACGCGCTTGACAAACTGAGTCCCTCAGCCCGGAAATTTGTGCTCGGGTTGATTGACATGAAGTCGGCCTGGACCGGAATCCAGAAGGCTGTCTCTGAGAAACTGTTCTCCCCGCTGGTTGGGCAACTGGAGAACCTGAAGTCTCTGGTACCCACCGTATCTATGCTTCTTGAGGACGCGGCCGGCGCGATGGGTGACGTTGCCGCCAAGGGCATCGCGATGCTCGCCTCAGGTCCCTGGAAAGCTGACTTCGCCAAGCTCAGTAAGAACAACGCGGTCCTGCTTACCAACATGGGCGACGCCGCCCTGTATGTGATGGACGCGCTGAAAGAAATCGCGGTCGCCGCGATCCCCTTCACCACCTGGGTATCCGAAGGCGTTCGAAACATAGCGAAACGCTTCCAGGAATGGGCGAAGGCTGGCAGGGACAGCGGCAGCATCACCAAATTCCTAGAGACAACCAAAGATCGGCTACAGCAGCTCGGCCGGATATTCGGCGATATCTGGCACACGCTAGCGGGCCTCAGTAGCGCGTCCCAGGAATTCACCGACTGGATGCTCGATGGTCTAGAGCGAATGACCCAGCGCTGGTCGGATAACGCTGACGCGCAGAACGCCACCGGTTCGGGGCTCAAGAAGTGGTTGGAGGAGGTAAAGCCACTTCTGAGCTCTATGCATGACTTCCTGGGCAAACTCGCTCAGGCCTTCATGGACATGGGTAAAGATCCCAAGAACATGGAGGAAGCCAAACGCATCCTCACTGTTCTGAGCGACAAGGTACTGCCAGCTCTGGTCAAGCTGTTCACATCCCTGTCCCAGAACGAGGCGATCTCCAAGATCTTTTCCGCCATAGCATCAGGACTTGAGGCGGTCAACCGGTTCGTCAACGCCGGGGGCGGCCAGGCACTCGGGATCTTTGCCAGCGGTCTTGAGCGAGTCGGCGAGTTCTGGAAATTCGTTCTCGACAACCCAGTGTTTGCCACAATTTTGAGCTCCGCCGCTACCGCGATGGCCCTGTTCGTGACATCAGCCGCCATCGCGAAGCTCACCGGCCTGACCTACCTGTGGACCTTCCTCAAGTTCGTTCTGGCGTCGAAATTCCCAACCAGCCTGCTGAGCCGAATCTTTGGTGTGGCGCCGAAGATCACGGCGGCAGGTCAGGCGGAGGAGTCGGCCAGGGCCGCTTCGCAGTTGACGGTTCTTGAGCAGATCTACGCTGAAGCCAAGCTGGCTAACGTTGAGCTGGGGCGCCTGGTAACCCAAGGTTTGAAGAACGTCGCCTCGGTGACCTACACCGCGCAACTGGCACAGATCATCGCGATCCTTGAGGTCTGCTGCGCGAACATGGCCAGGATGGCCACCGCCGCGACTGTCGCGGCTGCTACCGGCGGACTTGGCGGTGTGGTCCGTGGAGGGGTGGCTGCCAGAGCGGCGGCGCCCGCTGGATTGGCCGCCGGATCGCGTTACGCCTTGCCGGCTGGTTCAGCGGCGGGGCGCCCGGGGACCATCTGGGTTCCCTCAACAGCTGGCTCTCCCATCCGGACACCACCTGGGGCTTTCCCAGCTTCCAGGGTCATTCAGGGCGAGGTCGCAGCGGTTGGCACCGCAACCGGAGCAGCTCAAGGCGCTGGACTGCTAACCAGGGTTGGCACCGGACTGGCGAAGGCGGCGAATCCGCTGGCCTTGATAGGTCTTGGTTTCGGTATGGCGGCGGACACCGGGATGTTTGGCGGGCGCGGTTCAAAGGGAAAGCAGGCCGGGCAGGCGGGTGGTGCCATCCTCGGGATGGCTGGAACCGGCGCGCTGATTGGAACCATGGTTGGCGGGCCGGTTGGCACCGTCGTGGGTGGTGTGCTTGGTGGCGCGGTCGGTGCGGGCTACAGCCTGTACAAGGACAAGGGACTACGCAAGACCGTCTCTGAGATCCCGGGACAGATCGGAAACCTGGCCAGCAACGTCGGGGACACGCTGAGCAAGTTCTTCAGCAGAGACTTCCCACGGGTTGTGGCCGGAGCCTTCAACTCCATCAAGCACTGGTTCACAGACACCCTGCCAACCTGGTGGAGTACTCGGGTAGTCCGTCCAATTAGTGACTTCTTTACAAAGACGCTTCCCAAGCTGCCCGGGTCGATACTCCACGCGATATCGAATCTTCCCAAGGTCATTGTCGCGGCGATCGGTTTCGTGGCCGGTTACTTGGTTGGCCGGATCGTAGTTATCGCCAAGCGAATCGGTGGCCTCTGGGATGCGTTCTATGACAACGTTCTGAAGCCCGTGGGCAAGTGGTTCTCCGACCTGCCGGGAAAGGTTCGCGACTGGTGGAACTCGTGGACCTTCGCGGAAATCTGGAACAAATTCTGGGACACCTGCGTCAAACCGGTCCAACAGTTCTTCATTGATCTACCCGGCAATGTAGCCGCATGGTGGAACTCCTGGACTTTCGAGGGGTTGTGGAACAAGTTCTGGGACACCTGCGTCAAACCAGTGCAGAGATTCTTTACTGATCTGCCTGGAAACGTTAGCGAGTGGTGGAACTCCTGGACTTTCCAAGGTGTCTGGGACAAGTTCTGGGTAGCAGTGGTCGCACCAGTCGAAGGCTTTTTCTCAGGGCTCTGGGGCAAGATCGTCACCTGGTGGGACTCCTGGACTTTCCAAGGTGTCTGGGACAAGTTCTTCAAGCAATTTATTGAGCCGGTCGAGAATTTCTTCAAGGGCCTGCCCGACAAGATCAAGGGCTGGTTCGGCGATATGTGGGATATCCTGGTCGACTGGTACCACAAGGGCTACAACGCGGCCACTGGTAAGCAGTCCGGCGGTCTGATTGAGGGCGCCGGGACTGGCAGGGTAGACAACATTCCGCTCATGGCCACCGCTGGCGAGTTCATGGTCCGCAAACGGGCGGTCGACAAGCCCGGCGCCAAGGCCCTACTGCGGGACATCAATGAGGAACGCATTGACCCGGCCACTTTGTATGCCGCTCTGGACGTGGTCAACAAACCCGGCTGGTATGAGGGTCCAAAGGTCCCGGGTCGTATGTACACCTTCTCGAATGTCACCAATACCAGTAGCACCAGCACCACCAGTCGAGGCATCAACGTTGGCGGGGTAACCATCAACAACCCCGTCGCCGAGACCAGCGGTCGCTCACTACGCAACAGCCTTCAGACCTTGCTCTACCTGCATAACCAGTAGGAGGGATCATGACGCCAACAACCACCGAATACTGGGATATCGACGGGCAGAGTCTCAACGAGCTCGCCTGGAACATCGCCACCGTGGGTGGGTCGCGTTACGACCTGCCAGTCAGGCGCGGTGAGAACATGACCTTTGCCTACCGTCCCGGGTCGATACACCGCGCGAAACTGCCAGACGCCCGCACCATCACGCTCGTCATGTGGGTCGCGGGTGTGATAGACGGCGATATAAGCGTGGTAGATCCAGCGATCGCCTGGAACGACAACTGGGACCTACTGCGGCGCACCGTTTGGTCGGCAACCGGATCCCAGGTGAGTCTGACGAGGCGGTGGTGGCTCACAGAAGGCGAGATCAGCAGTCTGGTTTCAGCCACGGCCAAGGCTGAGATAGCCGACGCCATGAGTCCCACCATGACCGGTAGAACCCGCGCCGACTTCACAATGACTTTCCTGCTGGCCGATCCGTTCTTCTACGGATCCACCATAACCACGGTCCTTGATGTCGCGACTCCAGCGGTCATCGCCAACCCGGGCCATGACACGGCCATGTATGACAACTTCACAATCACACTCGCGGGGCCCCTGACTAATCCGAGGCTCACCAACGCGACAGCCAATCCAGATATCTGGGTCCAGTACACGGGCACCATCGCTGGCGGTGCCTCGGTCACACTCACCCCGGGTGCCTTCACAGCTGTAACCGGCGCTGGAGTGAATGTAATTAACAACGTGACTCACGCTGGCTCAAGACACTGGATGGGAATCCTACCCGGCAACAACACCATGACCCTGAGCGCCAGCGCGGGCGCCGGCCACGCGACCGTCGCATTCAAGCCGCCATACATTTAGGAGGCTGGGATGGCTGACACCTTGAGTCTCTGGCAGGCATCCGCCGATGAGGCACTCACCGCCGGGTATCTGAATATCGGAAACGTCGCCAGAGCGTCTACCGCAGATCTGGTGTTCCGGGTCCACAACGAATCGTTGGTCTACACCGCGCGCGACATTCTCATATCTGTGGTGTCGACTTCGACAATCGCTGTCCCGGATCAGCAGTACATGTTCTACCTGAGCGATGACGGCCTGAACTACACGGCGACCCTGACCGTGGACTCAGTACCACCGATAGGAACCTCGCAGGTCATCACGCTACGCAGGATTACCTCATCCACGGCGCAGCTGGGCACATTCACGTTCCGGGTAGAGGCGAAAGCCGGAAGTTGGATATAGGAGCAACCGTTGACTGTCACCGCAACCCCATACGGAAAAGCCGTACTCGCTCTGGGCACCGGGGGATTCAACCTCTCCTCGGACACCCTGAAGTGCATGATAACCACCGCCTCATACACACCGAATATTGACACACACGATTTTCGTGATGATGTGACCAACGAGGTCAGCGGCGCTGGTTACTCCACCGGAGGGGCCACACTCACAACTGTTACCTGGACCTACGACTCGGCCAACAACCGGGCTGTACTCGCCGCAGACGCCTTAACGTGGAGCACGGTCACATTCACCTCCGGACGCTATGCCGTGATCTACAAGTCGACTGGAGACGCGGCAACGGACCGTCTGCTGTCCTACATCGACTTCGGCGCTGACCAGAGCCCGGCATCGGCGAACTTCACCCTGGACTGGACCGCCAACGGCGTGTTCCGGGTTTCGATTGTCTGATCCATGACCTTCTTCGAGAACACCGCTCAAGGCGGATCCCAAGGCACGACTCCCACAACGGGAAACACCGGGGGCAGCTCTGGAGATGCCTTCAGCTACGTTCTCGTTGACAGCCCCATGACTTGCACGTTCGACAACACCCACACCGCTTACTCATACAAGATCGTGCACTCGGTCAGCGGTGGGGCTGTCGAACTACAGTACGATCTCGCGGCGGCGTCCAATACCTGCAACGGCCGGCTACAGCTGTATATGACGGCCTACTCCGATGTCGGTGTGGACATTCTTCCGGTGCTAACCGTCCTACGTGACGGGGCGGCCAACGAGGTCCTATTCGTCCTGAACTCCTCTGGGATGCTGTCGGTTGATGAGATCGGCGGCAGCAACATCTGCGTGTTCACCACCGCTCTGCCATTGGATCAGTGGTGTCGGTTCGAGTACACGTTCAACTACTCATCCAACACCTACAACGTCGCCATTTTCAGCACCGCGACTGGAACCAGCCCGGCTCAGACCCGTAGCGGGTCCTACACCTGGGACACCGGGGGCCTTGAGTTCGTGTCCGCTTTCTGCGGGACGACCTACGGCTACGAGGATCTGACGATCTGGGCGGACAACATCTACTTCGGAAACGGCTCAAGCCTGCCGGGTCCTCACATTGACTCTGTATCTCTCACAGTCCCGCCAGCCTCAGCCGAAGCCAACAGTCCGACGATTCCGATACCAATCCCGACCAACGACATGTTCGCGGAGCGGTTCGATGTGAACATCTTGGTGGGTACCACCTTCACCTCTCCGGAGCTGACCAACGCCGAATTCACCATCGAAGCCGGCGAGAGCTCAGTGCCCAACGTGGTGGGCTACCGCAGTGGGTGGTGGGAATATCTGCCACTGGTGAGCGGCTCGGCGACCTTCGACACCCAGTCGAGCGTCAGCTACGGCGACGGGGTCAACACCGTAATCGCCCTGTACACCGGATCGACCCTTGGAACGTTGAGCCACGTCGCCTCAGATGACGACTCCGGTACACCCACGGGTACGTCACTGCTAACCCAGGCGGTAACCGGAGGCACGGCCTATCAGATCCGGGTAACCGCGTACACCGACGTGGCCATGGGCTATGTGCTCCACGTGACGGGCCCGCTAACCAACTACACCGTCCCGGCACCACCGGCTTCCAGTAACGCCGACGCTCCACCGGTGCTCAACAACTTCCCAGTCACCCTCGACGTGCCGGTGGCGGGCACAACCAGTGAGGCGCTACCGCCGACCTTTTCGATCTATTTTCATCTGGACGTACCGGCCGCCTCGAACACAAGCTCAGCCCCGGGGATCTTCTTCTACTCACTCCAACGGATCACCCTGTCGAACGCGATCTTCAAGAGCAACTATCCGATCTTTCTACTGAGCTTCAACAGGTACGGCGTGTCTGACTGTGACATTCGTATCACCATTGAAGACGGAGTGATGACGCCGTTGCAGGTCACGGCGACCCCGCTTGGACTCGTTGGGAACATCCCAACCAAGATTCCAGTCACCGAGGTTCTATCCGACGGCAGCTACACCTGGTCGTTCGAATTCGAGGACGCCGGTGTCTGGACGGGCCCGGCGCTGAGTTGGCCATTCACGATCAACACCGCCTCGCTTGACCCTGACACCTTCCAGGCGGGCAGTCTCACGGTCACCTCGGACGCCCCGGATCCCATAGTTCTGCACGCCGTACCCATGGGTGCGCTGGTTGGTCAAACAGTCACGATTCACGGTATCGCCCTGCCCGTGGCCTCAGCCTATTTGCTTCTGGGGTCGCAGATGGTGACCATCAGCGCCTACCGATCAGTGGCCGCCACCGCCAACGCGCTCACCTCCGCGCGTCAGATCGACGTACTGCATGGCGTAACGGATGCGGAACATGTGGAAATTGATTTCGTGGTTCCGGACATAACCGGTCCTGGCGGAGCGCTCTTGGTTGTGGAGGCCTAACCGTGGCGCAGAGCAACTCTATATTCTTCGGAACCTATCAGGGGCCCCTGGCTGACCAGACCGGATGGTCAGTGAAAATCAAGTCCTACGAGGATTACTCCACCGTCGTGGCGGAAATCCGCGAGTTCTCTGAACTGACCTTCAGCATTGAACTGAATAGCGTGGGCGCCGGGAGTATTTCCATGGACTGCGCCTCCCCGTTCTGGGCGACCACCCTGGGAGACGGCAATTCGGCGACATATCTCAAGTCACGCGAGTACCTGTTCGAGGCCTACGAGGATGGTGTTCTGCGGGCGCAGTGGTTGGGAACCAACGCTGAGGAATCCATTGTCGCCGACGATGGAAGCCAGGCGTGCTCGATCTACGGCCCAGGCCCGGGGCAGGTTCTCAACTGGGCTAAAGTCTTCGCCCCGGGTTATCCGACTGAGCTGACCACCGTTAACTGGCCCTTCACGGACACCACCCCGGCCATGGAACGGTTCCTGTATCTGCTCAACGCCGCCAAATCCAGGGGGACTATCACCTGGGTCACGCCGATGTTCACCAAAACTCAGGACTCCGGCGGGGTCAACTGGTACGACGTTGACCACCCGTTCACCAGTCTCACCCCATACGCCCCGGATATGGGCAGCGATCTGATCACCGAGCTGAATAACGCCACGGGGCAGGACCTGGAAAAGTATGTGGGTATGCGGGCCGAGTGGGTCATGTGGCCCAATTTTCTGTTGGATGTCAGGCCAGAGATCGGTAACCACCGCGAAGAGCAGGTCATCTTCTACGAAGCGGCGGTGTACGGTGCTGACCGCACGGTGGTCCGTGAGGAGATGGCCAACGTTGTCGTGATCCGCGACAACTACGGGAAGATGAGTGTCGCCGAGGACAAGACCTCAATCGCGAACTTCAACCGGCACGAGAAATTCGAGATTCGCGGGGACATCACCCAGCTGGCCCGGCGTGACGCGATCGCCAAGAATCTTCTAGCTCAGTACAAGGACGAGCGAGCATCCTGGACCATCACGGTCCCCTACCGCACAGACAACCGCTGGGTTTTCCGGGACTACCACATCGGGGACTGGATCGGGTTCTCGCGATTCCACCCAACCACTACGAACACCGTGGAACCATTTCGAGTCTGCGCGATCTCCATTCAGGTCGCTGGCGACGCTGAGCCCGTGGTGGAACTGACCCTGGAAACCCTGCTCGACGCTCGGCTGAAGAAACTCCAGCAACAGCTGACCACGATCATCAACAACAACTGGACGAATCCGGGGATCGTACAGCCAGTGGTGCCCCCGGCCCCGGGAACGCCTGTGGTCTGGGACCCGGGTATCGGCTACACGCCAATGCCTGGCGGTGGAACCGGAGGTCCGCATGTTTGGATCCAGGCCACTGACCCGGGTGAGGCCGCCGCAGTCGGTGACTTCTGGGTGGAGACCGCCTAATGGCTCCCGGGGACAAGTCGTTCCGCAGTCCAAGCGGCTCCTGGATCGCGCTCCCGCTGTTCCCGCCCGGCTCCGGCGGCGTGAAGAGTTACAACATCCGGGATGACCAGTCGCAATGGCTGACGTTCCACGGCACGCACACCCCACCGTGGAATCTGTACGCCAAGAAGGCCGACAACACCTGGCAGCATCTTGTAGAGCTGCTGCCCCGCGATGACCTTGTGTACGCAGCGGTCTCCGATGGGCTTTTCGGTCTGTGCGGTGGTCAGATCGGCCGGGAGGTCATGACTGAAACAATCGGCGATGACACGACTATATTCAGCTTCGTGCTTCAGCCGTACCTGGTTGCCAGTGGTTATGGTCTTGAGGCTTTGCAGAGTAGATCTAAAACACTCATGTATCACTTCGACGGGGATGACTGGCTTCTAGACCATACTCAAGACAATCGTGTCTACGAGATGAGCTGCCTGGATGTGGCGGCCTGCACGGAGCAGTTCCATCTGCTGGGTGAAACGTTGGGTGTCCCGGCCGAAGACATGGTTGTCGCCGGTATCAAACTCAAGATCCGTGCTGGCGCCTCCGCGCGACAGATATGGGATCATGTAGATATCTCAGGTATTCCTTGGCCTCCCACTTACTCGGGCCTGTTCGGTATGTTCGGATACACGGTTGGCGTCGGTACAACCAAGGCCTGCACAGCCATGCCCGATCCCACAAGCATTGGGCAGCCGAACCCCTACTCTGTGCGCGCTCCCGTTGATACGAGCACCTTCTACTATGACCTGTTGTGGAACGGCGCCGGGTTCACCGAATCACCAGTCTTGGTGACGCCAAACATGTTCAGTGCCAGTGACAGCGTCAGCATCTTCCATGTAATACGAGGCAACCTGGACACGGTAACCGTAGGGGCTGACATAATTTCGGACGGAAATCCGTTTATGTACTTTCCACCCGACCTGGAAGAGATTTCGCAAACCTACTACTCATTCGAAGAGCAAGTAGGTATCACAATCGAAAACTGTCTCATCTATTACGCGTTGCCGGGTGTGACCATTCCTGAGGAAGTGTGGGCCGTCGATCCATTCTGATTGGAGTCGATCATGGAGTTTGTTCCGGCCATCGCGATGCTCGCTCTCATAGCCAAACTCATCGACACAGTAAAAATGGCTCAGGCCCGGGATTTCAAAGGACTCACAACCCAGGTCACCACCTGGATCTCAGGAGTGCTGGTTCTAGCGCTGGTCTCCAAGACACAGTGGGCTAGTTCCATTGTGATCGGGGACCGAACTCTGGATCGCCTAGACCTGTGGTCTGTAGTTTTCGTCGGCCTGGCCATGGCTTCTGGAGCGTCCCTGTTCAAGGACACCCTACGCAGCGTGAATATGTCAGGGATTACCCAGGACACTCGCTCCGGTAACTGCGGATCAGATGGCGGACGCGTGGAAAATCAGTGAGTATTGGGCAATGACCCGTATATCAAAAAACGCAGTCGCTTCGACCCCACCTACGGATCTCAACCAGTTTGGTCCCGTGGTGGAGGCGGCTTTGGCGGCGTTCAATCAGGATGTCTCCTACGTTACCGCCATGGCGGCTGCCGCTCGGGTAATCACGCGCAAACGTGAGGCTTGGCAGGTGAGCCAGAACCTGAGATCCGCATAACGGAAAGGAGAGACTCAAAAGCTGTAAAAATAGTGTGTCCTCAATCATTGATGCCAGATCGATTCCAGAAACTAAACGACACGCGGCGGCCGACCGTATCCGCGCCATGAAAGACATATCACTACCAGACCTTGAGTTTTTCAACACCTCTCCATGTTCGGGTCATGTTTCCCTCGCTGAGGGTATGGCTCAGATACCGCCGTGCCGGCGATGCGGTGTAAACCTGCGCAAGCACCAGAAGATCGGGGTGGCGTGGCTGTACATGCGAGGTCGCGGCCTGATCGCAGACCAGGTGGGAACCGGCAAGACAGCCCAGGCCGCCGGGCTTCTGGCCTGGTTGAAACAGACGGGGGAGCTGGCGTCTGCGCCGGCTGTCATCGCGGTCCGTCCCTCTGTGCTACGGCAGTGGGTTGAGGAACTGGCCCGGTTTGTGCCGCAGTTGCGGGTGGCCACCGCGACCGGGGACCTCAAGACCCGGATGGTGACCTATCAGCAGGACTGGGATGTGCTGGTAACCGGGTTTCAGATGTTCACCAAGGATCACGAGCTCCTGGGCTCCAGACCGATCGGCACGGTGATCATCGATGATGTTGATCCGCTGCGTAATCCGTCCAACAGCACCGCGTATGCGCTAAAGAAGTTGGCGGCCAGGGCGGCCAGAGCGGTGGTGCTGACCGCGACACCACTTCAGAAGCGGCTGCCTGAGCTTCACAGTGTTCTGGAACCGGTGGGCGCGCTGGACATCTTCGGGTCAGCCACGGCGTTCCGGCGTAGGTATCTGCGTGAGGACCTGGTCAGGATCTACAGCCCGAAGCACGGTCGGGCGGTGAAGGTCCGGCAGCTGGTGGGATACCAGAACCTGGATGAACTCAAAGAGAAAATAGCGCCTCTGGTGCTGCGTCGCACACCCGCGGATATTGATGATGTTGATCTGCCGGCGATCAGTTCCCACAACGTGTTCCTGGACCTGCACGCGGCGCAGAAGACCAGATACGCCGAGCTGCGCAAGGGTGTCCTGCGGATCATCAAAGCTGAGGGTTCCTCAGTAAAACAGACCACGGCGGCGGAGGCGTTTCTCCACGGGGCGCAGATCTGCGGAGGCCTGGCGACCCTGGGTGAGGCGGACGGTCCTGGGGCCTCGGTGAAACTCGACTGGGTCGTGGATCACCTAACGGGTGATTTGGCTGAGGAGAAGGTTGTGGTCTTCTGCCAGTTCACCGCGACAGTTCAGGCCCTGATGAGCAGGCTGAACGCGAGCGGTGTTGATCATGTGACCATCTGGGGTCGGCAACCCGATCGGCAGGTCAGGCAGGCCGCGATTGACAGGTTCTGGGATGACCCCGCCTGCCGGGTTCTGATCGGCACCAGCGCCATTGAGCAGGGGATGAATCTTCAGGTGGCCAGACACCTGATCAATGTCGATCAGGTGATGAACCCAGCCCGGATGCAGCAGCTGGCTGGGCGTATACGCCGTGATGGCTCCACGTATCAGACGGTATATGTCCACAACCTACTCGCCAGAGCTACCCAAGAGGAGAGCTACATGGATCTGCTCTGTCGTGAGCAGGCATTGGCTGATCACGTGTGGGACGAGGCCAACCAGCTGTTCGAGGCGCTGCATCCACTGGCCCTGCTGGAGCTGATTGGCAAGAGTGGTGAGGGAAAATGAGTTCATCTCTGCGGCAACCAGGTAATCCAAGGCCAATAAGCATGCGGGTTACCCTGGACCGTTGTTTCAGTCTTGGTTCCTGCCAGGTTCACTCCGTGCACAAACCGAGCCCGCATGTCACCGAGGTTCATCACATCTGGCCCCTGGCCTACGGGGGTCCGAACGTCGCTGAGAACACCATCGTGGTGTGCCCTACCGGCCACACCAATATTCATTATCTTCTTTCCACGTTCATAGCTGACGGCGGAAACATTCCTCACCAGCATTTGCGGTTGTACGCCCCATCTGAACGGCAGCTGGCCAAGCTGGGCTACGAGCGTATGTGCCGAGGTTCAATGTAGATGGTTGATTCGCGCATGCTCCCGCTGATAGATCAATATCTGGGTTTAGCTGAAAGCCTCGCGCTACAAGCCTGGCGGACGGCTCCGCATGCGCTGGATCTTGACGAGTGTCGGTCGATCGCCTATCTGGGTTTGGTGGACGCCGCAGACCGGTGGTATCCGTACTGCCAGCGGCGCGGCTATGACCCGGATCGGGTTGAGTACTTCAAGCCGTTTGTTGTGCTGCGTGTCCATGGATCCCTGATCGATGCGATGCGTGCCTCAGACTGGGCAACCAGGTCACTGCGAACCAGATTCAAGGCTTTACAGGAAGCCGGCCAGGACCGGGGTGCCTCCGAGGCGCAGCTGGTGGAGCGAACCGGGATGACTGTACGGCAGATACGGTCAACCCTGCGGGGTATGGCGCAACGTCCTGTGTCGTTGGAGGCCGTCGAGCTCGACCCGGCCAGCGGTCAGGACGTTGAGTCCTCAGTGGTGGTGCGTCAGATCCTGGGACAGGTGGATCAGACGATCAGGGCTCTACCAGAGGACCAACGGGTGGTTGTCGCTCTGCACTACCACCGGGGACTGCAACTACAGGAGATCTCAAGAGCCATGGGAATAAGTGAATCGCGTGCCAGTCAGCTCCACGCGAAAGCCGTGCTAACCATTCACGAGGCCATGGTGCGATCGGTGCGGGCGGGTCAGGAATGCTAAGTGATGGAACAATCCGACAACTTGTCAAGGCTGGAACTATTGGTCTTGATCCATGCATTCTTGAGGCGCAGTTACAGCCGGCCTCGGTTGACGTTAGGTTGGACCGCGAGTTCCTGGAACACACCAAGAACAACTCGAAGATCAGTGTTCCCGCTGGTGAGGGGCTTGTGTTCACGCCTGGCATGTGTGTGCTCGGATCAACGATGGAGCGCCTGACGCTCCCGGCGACCATAGCGGGAAGGGTCGAGGGTAAATCAACGTGGGGCCGGAAGTTCCTCACAGTCCACGTGACGGCTGGTTTCATTGATCCCGGGTTCGACGGGAACGTGACACTGGAGATGTGTAACCTGTCGAACTTGCCGATCACCGTGTACCCGGGGTCACTGATCGCACAGTTGAGTTTTCACTATCTGGACCGGGCGGCGTTGCGTCCCTACGGGCATCCGGCGCTCGGATCGCACTACCAGCATCAGCGCGGGGTGACCCGCCCGTGGAACTGACCAGCCGCGAAAAGCATCTTCTATTCGGATTCTGCGCGGCAGTCAGTCTGCACAAGAGTTGGTGTTGCAAGTCAGCCGAGCACCAGGGACCCCACAGATCACCGCGTATTCCGACCCCGGATCTACCGATAGATGAACGTAATCCCAGGTGGGTGTACTGGGAATGCTGACACAGGCTGAAAAGATGGCCGGTAGGCACTTCCGGGCGCACATGCAACTGATGCTCGACGGTCTGTGGTCCACGGATCCGGCTGTTTTCGAGGTTCCTCACTACCTGGCGGTCATCCGGCACATCTGCCCTGAACAGGGCTGGATCTCATCTGCCCTGGCTTGTAGGGAGTTCTACCAGCTGTGTGGGGCCTATCCGGAACTTGAGGTGGAGGCCGGGCGGTTCGCCTTCATCTGGCGGGAGGGTAAATGCCGCCACTGTGGGGCCACCGGACGATCCAGAACCGGTTGGTTGGTGGACACCACAGTCCGACCACCACTGATCAACACCGTAACCATCTAGGAGATTAGATGAGCAGTAATCCAGGTCTGAGCATGCCGGGCATCCCGTCGCACCCCACGGTTCGCAAACGGATCCCGCCCGCGTTCCAACGCCCGAGCGTGAGTGTGGGCGCGGCGGAGGTGAGGCGCGAGTGGGCCACGGTCCCCGCGAGCACACTCCGGGTCGATGACAACCTTCCAGGGGTGGGTCTGATAACCCAGATCGTCACCACTACCAGTCAGACTCCCAACACCGTGGTCATCTACGGTCTGGACGGCGGCCAGATGACATTCTCGGCAGAGGATGAGGTGTTCGCGTTCACCGCGTCTACCGGTGAGTCGGTATAACGTCCGCTTGGATGCGGTAGTAATCCGATGAGCACCGCATCTGAGCACTGCCGCACCGTACTGGCTGGCGTCATCCCGGACCGTCGTGACCTGCTCGATATCGCTCTGGCTCACCTGTGCGTCGACCACTTCCCAGATCTGACCCTGCGGGGGATGTTTGGGATGATTGAGCGTTTCGCGCAGCGAACCAATGGGATATTGACCCGCTCTGCGGTGCTTGATTTTGTCCGGGCCGCCCGCGTTGACGCCGGCCAGGCCGCCCTGTACCTGGAAACCTATGACCTGCTGGCGTCCCGGGATGTCTCCGAGGTTGATTTCAGGTGGTCTGTTGACCAGGTGCGCTCCATGGCGGCCGAGCGGAAAACCGCAGTCGCCCTGACTCAGGCGATGGAAATCCTCAACCGGGGCATCACAGACGAAAAAGGTCAGGAGCTTCAGGGTCACGTCGACGCGCGAACCCATCTCCTGCGAAAATTCGCGGATATCGATCGTGATCTGGCGATGCAGGACGCGCCCGAGGGCGACATGCGTATCGAGGGTCCAGACATGCTCGCTGACTACGCCGAGAGTGAAAAGGCCCGCAAGGATCAGCGGAATCTGGGTATCAACTTCGGCATACCCACCCTGGACGGCAAGCTCGGTGGTCTCCAGCGCGGTGACCTCGTTCTCGCGGTGGGGTACACCTCCGAGGGTAAAACCAGTCTGGTGGCCCAGCTGGCCTGGAACGCCGCGATCAGGCAGGGCCGTAACGTGGTCTTCCTGACCACGGAGACGCTCCGGGCCCAGGTCCGCAGGCGCATCATCGCCCGCCACTCCTGTTTGGAGCACTTCGACATCCGAGGTGGCCTCAACAGCCGGGCCATCAAAAACGGCTCACTTGATGAGCTCGGCAAGCGCCAGCTGGCGATGGTGGTGGACGATTTCACCAAGAACCCCGGCTACGGGCATCTGTACATCGCTCAGGTCCCCCGCTCGGCTACGATCGGCTCGATTGAGTCAAAGCTGGTTCGGCTCCAGACTCAGTTTCAGGTGGATCTGGTGATCATGGATTACCTGGCTCTGCTGAAACCCGAGCGTAGGCGCAACTCCGACCGCGAGGAACTGGCGAATCTTCTACGGGAGTCCAAGCAGTTGGCCACCACATTCGCGGATGGCCTTGGAGTGCCGTTCGCCTCGCCCTGGCAGGTGTCCAGGGCCGCGAGGCAGGAAGCCGCGCAGAACCAGTGCTACCAGTCATCTGCGCTGTCGGAGACCTCAGAGGCCTCCAACTCACCGGATGTGATCGTGAGCCTGTTGGCACCGATGGACAATGACCAGCGCACCGCCACGATTCGGATGCAGATCATGAAGCACCGGGATGGTGAACGGGCCAATCCGTTCGATGTTGTGGTGGACTACGCGACAAGCAGATTCATCGACCAGGGTTCACCCAATCGGGTTGGATCCAGCAGTGCTTTGGATGATCTGGCCGGTGGCCTGTAACGGGTAGTTCTCATCCGTGTAGAAGGCACATGGCAGAAAGTGACCGACCGCTGTATACGATGACCTCGGGTGAGGTCGCTCGGATCTTCAGCGTGGCTACCGTGACGGTCGCGTCCTGGGTAGCTCAGGGAAAATTATCAGCTAAACGGACGAAATCAGGGCGCTATCGGTTTAACCGTGAAGAAGTAGAGCGTCTGGTACAGGAAGCAGACGAGTGGCCAGAGGTCTGAGTCAGATTGACCTGGCGGATCAGAAGGTCTCGATCTTTCTGGTGTGTCAGCTCATCGGCGTCCTCATGCCCAGCGGATACGATCTGAGCCGAAGTCTGAAGGTTCGTTGTCCGTTTGGGGCGGTGTACCACAAGGACGGTGGCACAGATCCATCATTCCGGGTGTACCCGGACTCGAACTCCGCCTTCTGCTTCCGGTGTGGTGTCTACTGGACTCCGAGTCGCCTGGCCGCGATGGCTTGGGACTGCACTCCGGCGAGAGCCGCCGCGCAGCTGCTGCTCACCGCAGGGCACAAGGTGGCCACACTTAGGGAGGTCTGGCAGCAGGCCGCTGTGGCTACCGGCCCGCCGAAGACCGCGCAACTCGCAGAGGCGCTCAAGATTTTCTGTGAGCGCCAGAGCCCAGACTGGTCAAAACGGCAATATGAGTTTCAGGTAGCTGGAACCCTGGCTAGGTGCCTGGAATTGTTGGAGCTGGTGATCACTGACCAGGATGCCGCCAACTGGCTTGTAGCCACCAAAACAGCGATGCTTCAGGTCCTTGGTTTACGTGCGTCCAGTGGCTAGCTACACTCGAACCACAGCCTATGAGGGAGCATGATGAACGGTGCGCAGGTACTGCCCCTTGAGGGCTGGCTGACCTTCAATGAGGCGGCCTCCCTGCTTGGCATCACAAAGCAGGGGATGCACAAGTTCGTCTTCACCACAGGTGTCATCAATGTGGATACCGAGGTTCGTCGAATCGGGTCCCATCCGCTGCTGGTCATCCGCGCGGAAGCGGTGCGGCGGGAATTGCACCGACGCGGCATAGAAACTGAGTAATATTCGGCTTCCCTTACCTCTCGCGGTCTCCCGCAAAGGCGAGGTCGTTCGTTGTATCTAAAGGTGGATATGACAGCGATTACCGCCTGACGTATACGGGCGCATACGGGAGGTCAGCCATGACTTTGTGCTCCGGCTCTGAGCACCTCACTGAGCTAAATCTAGTCAGGGCTCTCTATGCACGCGATGGTGCTGAACCGTGTGCCGGCCCGCTGCTCACCATTGCGATTTCTGGTAGGAGACTGGAATTGCTCTATGAGTCTCTGCTAACGTCTGCGCTACACGGCAAGTTGCAGAGCGCCTTGGATCTTTACTACCCGAATGGAATTGCCTACAGGCTCTGCGCCGCTCACTGGATAGATGTAACCTACACGGCTGGGTGCCAGGCCCAGATATGCGATCGCCCGGACTGGCAGCTCGGCGCCACCCTGCTAATCAGGCAGATCTGTTCCGAGGGCGGATGGGACCCCAAGGAACTCTCAAATCTTCTGGCCTGGCGCAGGGTGCGACAAAACTGATCAGCCTAGATACCAGACATCACCGGGTGGGCTGATCCTTCCACGTCTCTTATAGGAGGCAGCCCCAATGACAGGACCGGTCGGTCCCCCCATTGAGTGGATAGCGTCACTCGATAGTGTGGACTTTGAGCAATTCGCTCAGGTCATCGGTGCACTTGGCGATGGAGCCGCGCGGTTCCCGAGTCCGTTCAATGTTACGGATTCCGCACTATTAGGTGCTAACGTATTAGTTGGATCCGCTGCGGTAGCGTTATTCGAAGCGCTGCGAACCCGCATGGGCATTAAGGTCCGCATCTCAATCTCTGAGGTCGCGGACCATGACGTATTTCCATTAGAGCGGCAGCTGCTGGATTGCCTACTAGCGCCCGTAGCCGCCGCTCACGTGCTAGATGAGCTAGCGGCTCATCTTAGAGGAGAGGACTGGGATGAAGCGGACAGTGCATGTTCTCATTGATGATATTGATGGCTCGGAAGGCGCAGAGAGCATCAAGTTCAGCCTAGACGGGGCTGACTATACGATTGATCTGTCAGCGGCCAACGCGGCTGCTCTGCGCGAGGCCCTGCGGCCCTATTCTGAGGTAGCAAAACGTGCCCTACGGGGACTGAGCGTTCCCAGGCGGCTGCACACCGGGAATCTGACGCCGCTATCGGCACGTCGGATGGAGAACGCGGCCATCCGTGAGTGGGGTCGCACGAAGGGCCTCACCATCGCGGACCGGGGCCGCATACCACAGACCGTGGTAAACCAGTTCCGGGCTGAAAAGGCCGTAGAAGCGGCCTAGCCAGACACAGCTATGGGGGTCCCCAGCGTCCTAGGGACCCCCACGCCATCCTCCCCCAGTGGTGCCCAGGTTCAATCTGGCACCTTAGGTGTTGTCAGAAGGAGCCTGGTCCAATGATTGGCCATTTAGACCAGGAAGGAACAACACCCGCCGCCGATGCTAGCAGCCATCTGAATCTGGCCGTGATCCCCGTATGGGTGAATCACTCCACCACAGGGTGACCGCGTGGCGCGTTGAGCGCGCATAAGATCCGTGACCCTCTGTAGTAGCTATATGCGAATCATGGTTGTCGGAGATATCCACGGTGATCTGAATTTTCTTCTGGATCGTGTGTACCCAGCCGCGCAGCGCGGTGGTGCCCTGGCGATACTCCAGCTTGGAGACTTCGGCTACTGGGAGCACGAGTCCAGCGGAGTTGCGTTTATGGATGCCTTGGCCGAGCGGGCCGATGACACCGAGATACCGCTGTTCTGGCTCCGGGGTAACCATGACAACTACCGGTTGGCAATGGAGCGCTACGGAGCGAACCTGACCGCTCAGCGTTTCGTGCGATGCCGCCGTCATGTGCTGCTCATACCCGATGGTCTGGTGTGGACCTGGGCTGGTAAGACGCTGCGGGCGTTTGGTGGGGCCTACTCACCTGACAAGCTGGCCCGCCTGGACGCCGAACAGCGGGCCTACCGCAAGAGCGTGATCCGTGAGAGTGCGCGGCGGGCCGTGGGAAGACCACGAAAGAACTTGCCCTCCACCGCAGAGACCCTCTGGTTTTCTGATGAGGAACTGACCGATCAGCAGTATGTGGAACTGCTGGAGACCCCAACGCCCGCGATCGATGTGATTGTCAGCCACGATCGACCGTCCAGTGTGACCATCCCAGGGGTCGCGGTCTCGGACGATCCGGAGTGGAACCGCAACGCCACCTGGTTGCAGCAGGTCCTCGTCCACCACCATCCCGCGACTTGGCTTCACGGGCATATGCATCGTCGGTACATGGACACCGTCCGCAGTGGTGACGACGACTGCTGGACCACGGTCTTTGGTCTGGCCAGCTCAGATGCCTGGGTAGCGCACCCGAGCGAGGCATGGTGCTTTATGGATCTAATTCAGGGTGCTCCGGTCAACGTGACACAAGGCCAAGTCATCCCACACTAACGTATTAACACCTTGGGGTGAGACATACCCCAACATGTCATCAAACATCATATGAGCGACTAGTATTCGAATCGTTACTTACCAGCGAGGCCCCGCAAAGGACAAGCCGCGCACGGATCCGCTTAGCCGCAGTGGATCTTACAACTGAATAGCGCGCGTCCATTTAAGACGCGGTTCGGACAGACGTAAATGATCTTGGCGAACGGGGCGATCACATGCCGCTAGGCCGATGCGCGGGTTGCGGGCTGACAGCGGCAGCGACCCGGGTCAAACATCACGTACGTATCTGCCCTGAATTTCTGACACTGTTCCAGACCGCTCGCCAACGCTGTCTGGATCCAATCTCTGAACATTCCAGGTTCACCACCGAGGAAGACACACCGGAGTGCCGCAGTCAGCGTCGCAATAACCGCTTGGCCGAGCGGTTTATCGAGCTGCAAGAGCTGACATCGAGGCAGATCGCGCGTTGGCGGACACCCGCCGACATCTTCGCTAAGTGAACCACGCGTATACACAGGAGCCACCATGATTGGAACCGCTGAGATACACACGAGGTTCGAGTGCCCCGATCCAAACTCTGATCAGCTCAGTCGGCAGGAAACCCTGCGTACCTGGTGTGCCGCCATGGCAAACCACATAGACAACTTGTGTCCAGACAGCCGTGAGAAGTCAGACGCGCTGACAAACCTGGACTACGTACTGTTCCAGGCCATAGCCGCGATAGACCGCCGCGAGCCGAAATCGTGACAGCAGAACCCCGTGATCCCGCCGAGAAACGCAGGCAGAAGGTTGAGAGATTCCGAGAGAACCTCGCCGCTCGAATGGACGAGATTTTCAAGGGACGAACCTTCAACATAATCAGAGAGGTTCATCTGCCTGAGGGGCAGGTCTTCCGTAACGTCATGGGGAAGACCGGACGCCACGGCTACATAATTCAGGACCGGGTCAACGGTGAGAAATTCGTTGTCGGCTGGAACATGCTGGTGCAGATCCACGAACGTTATCTCGGGGTGAATCTGCCCACCGGTCCGCGGATACACCCTGGAAATCCCATGAGACGACTGAACTGAGCAAACACGTAACAGAATAAGTGGCCAGGCTCTTATATCGCGGCAAGGGGCGTTGGTGGGCGCAGCTATAAACGGGGTGGACTACGTATCCGCTCCGAGGGATTACGCTGATCTTTTTCGAATCTACTACGAATATGTGGTCGCTGTTGTCAGGCGGGCAGGGATTGAGGCATCCCGCGCCGAAGACGTGGCCAGTGAGATTTTGCTGAGGTTCTACGAACGTGACTTCCTGAGCAAATTTGATCCCACCCTGGTTTTCAAATACGGAGGTGAGGACCGACCGGCGCGGTTCAAGAGCTTCCTAACCAAGTTTGTACTCATCTACGCGCGTGGTCACTTCGACAAGCAGCAGCGCACGGCGCACCGGGAGATCCTCGTGTGCAACAGGCCCATGGGAGATCGGGACACAACCGACTGGTTCGAGATTTTCGGTGGCACTGTGGACGGTGCCGATCTGGAGGTCTTGGAAGCCTTGGAGGAAAAAGACCTGGTCCAGCACCTACGTGCCTACGTGGCCCAGGTGCCTCGCCGATCGAGCTTCGACGCCTGCGATCTGGTGCTGCTGTTTGACGCGGTCATTGACCAGATCCGTACCCAGGGCAGTTGGGATATCGCCGCCCTACGAGCCCACTTCGGGATCTCCTCAACCGCCATGCACTCATGGATGTGGTGGCTGCGGGCGAATCTCGCAGATGCCCTCGGCCGCCCCGTGCCCGCCAAACGCCCGAGACGGACGGTCAAATGATCATCGGACATGAGCAGATACGCAATGTTCTGCGCGCGCGTCTTCCCGTGGTAACCCTGCTAACCGGGCCACCCAGTATCGGTAAACGCACGCTGGCCAGCCACCTGGCGGATCATCACCAGGTCAACGCTGTTGACCGTCAGGTGATCAGTGCGCCCCTGACCGCGAGCCAGGCGCGGAAGGTCGTGGCGTTCTCACGTCTCGCCCCGTTTGGACCCTGGAAACTGATCACCATAGACGTGGATGGCGCGTCCCCGGCCGCCTTGAATGTGCTGCTGAAAACTCTTGAGGAGCCACCGCAGTACACGAAGTTCATTTTGATCGCCTCCTTTCCGGTGCTCCCCACGATCGCCAGCCGTTGCACGGTGTTTCCACTGGGCTGTCTGACACCGCAGGAACTAACCCAGATTCTGGTTCTGCGGGGAATGCATCCACAGCAGGCCCTTCAGGCCGCTGTGCAGCGCAAGGGTCAGATCGATCTCAAATCCAAACTGCTCAGCGCGGAGCTGGTTGAGCGTGCCAGCTCGCTACTGCTGGCTTTGGCCTCGGGAAACCGCGATCTGTTCCACACCCAGTTCGAGAACTACGAGGCCGGGCTGTTCTCGGCTTTGCAGCAGCTGCTTGTGGAGGCCATCACTGGCCAGTGGTGCTCTTTCAGCCAGGCCCAGGCCCACGGTTTCGACCGTAATCCAACCAGGGTCAAGTCCTTGCTCGCGGATATGGCCTATCTGCGTCGCTCAGCCGAGCGACTGGCACTACGCAGCGCACTCGAACCATACCTAAATCCGGGCAGTTAGGAGAAACCCTTGAAAATCCTGTCGTATGTGCTGCTGGTGGTCGGTGTGTCCCTGGTGGGCGCGGCCGTCCTTGGAGCACTAGCCGTTCTGACTCTGCCAGCGATCATCAAATAGCACTGGAGACACCGATATGACACAACGCGACCCGGTACCCACTACCAGGGCGGCGCTACGTGAGGCCCTGAACAAGGCGCTTGACGACAACCGAGACAAAATTCAGATCCTGGCACGTATGGGAGCCAGCATTGACCCCCGCATGGTGCTCATGACCCGTCTGGACACCCTGATTGATCTGATGCTGCTGGATCCAAAGAAGCGCCTGCAATTTGACCTGCTCTTTGAGACCAGGATGGGCGGCATATTGGAGGCCGCGATCTCTGAGCGCCGCAAGGTTGAACTTCTTTCCGGGGTGAGTCCGAGCGGCCAGGGCGCCGCGCCGCGTCTCATCGTTCCGCAGTGAGCACCTACACCCAGTGGCGGGCCGCCGCAGATCGAGGCGAGATCAAACGGATCACCTGGGTCTGCGGTGACCAGCCGGCGCTTGTTGAGGATGTGGTTGCCACCATCCGTACCAATTTGCGGCTGGAGCCGACAGATCTGTGGACGCTCACCGCTGGTCAGGACTCGGACCGGGATGTGTGGGCCGCCGCTCACCAGTACCCGGGTGCCGTGCCCACCAACCGGCTCATCGTGGTCAGGCAGGCCCAGCGGTTCAAGATCTGGAGACCCCTCGCCGGGTGGTTGGACGCCTACCGGGCGCTTAAGGGTATCTACCTGATCTTCGTGTCAGATGAGGCTGACTTCACCACCGCAGGTAGGACTGGCGAGCTTGTAGCACATCTACAGGTGATCCGGGACCGGGGCCGGATCGTGCGCTGCGCGGCTCCAAACCATGATGATTGTCTGAAATGGATCAAAGCTCAATCGAACCTCACAGACGAGGCCGCTGAGCATCTGATCGACCGCGCCGGTGGAGATGTCCAGATCATTGGCAATCTACTCAGAAAACTTGAGTTATTCGAAAACACCGCAAGTAGTGGTGCGATAGACGCCCTAGTCGATAGAGAACCAGCTGACACCTTCAGTGAACTACTACTCGCTAACGACAAACGGGGCGCTCTAATCGCCGGCAGCCGTGTGAGTGAGAAAGACATTATAGGTATCGTCTCAGCGGCAGACAGGCGGCTTGATGTCCTGGAAAAGCTATGGACGGCCAGTCACGCCGGATTAGCTGTAAGAGATATTAGAGGTATCAATCCATACCTTATCCGTAAGTACTCGAATCTCGCGAGAACCTATGATCCAGCCAGAGTAGCGAAAATTCGAAGGCTCTTAGCTGTATGTGATAGAGCATTACGGTCTGGTGTGTCTGATGGCGTAATAGAAGCATTGATAGCTATGTGGTAGGTCGGAGGATCGTGAGCAGTCTTGAAACCAGGCTGGGTAGTTGCCGCGCACCAGCTAGTCCACAGATGGACAATGTGTTACCGGTGATGCCTGGCGGGGTCTACCGGGTCTATGCCCTGGAGTGGACCTGCCAGATGGTCGCCGTGACAGGGATCGATGAGGACGTAGACGAACTTGTCAGCAAACTGGCCAGGCGTAGGGATGAGCACTACGCCCGCCGAATCAGTTTGGACCGACTGCGGATAACCACAGCCCGACGCGGTAAACAAATCATCGGGCAGCTACAAGCCCTCGTGCCTGTGCGGAAAGGAGAGTTCAAAACCCTTGAGCAGGCCGAAGAGTTCACCAGTGGTCAGAGCCTGTCCGGGGTAGCCATCGTTGAGCGCGGTAGCGCCGAAGAGAAAGCACTCCTTGATCAGGAAGACCCAAAGTGAGTGAGAAGACTCCCGAAGAGATCAGACAAGAATTCCTGGCTGACCTTGGCACCATCTCGGATGTCGCCGAAGCCTTGGACGTTCCAGTCATCCGGATGAAGGTCTGGATAACCAGACGTGATCGCGTCACGAGCCCCGCGCCACTGCGGAAGTTCGGCCGGGTCGCAATCTACTCGATCAGTGAGTGGAAAGCCTGGCACAGAGTCTGGACAGTTACCCGTGGAGAGGACACCTGGTGGTACTCGACCAACGAGCCCAAGAACCAGAAGTCAGACGAGAGCTTCTACTAGATTGCCTGACCACTGCCATCATCGCTGGTGCCAGTGAGCTCCACAGGGCGTGGTGCACCGAATTCAGTGAGGACGGTGAACCTTGCGCGAAGATCACAGAGGCAGACGTGGGTAACGCGGCGAACGTGATCCACTCAGTGATCCGGGTCGTTGGAGCCTACGTCAGCGACGCGCATCGTGTGGTTCTGGGCAGCGTGGGAGACCACCACTGAACCGACAGAGACAGCCCAGGGTGACTCCTCCGCTGGGCTGTCTCATGGCACCGGCTTGGAACCTCCATCAACATACCTCGGCGTGACGCGATCAAACGCTAACGGTGGAACATTCACTCGGGCGTGTGGTTACCTTCGTGGCAAGTGGCAGTTCTGCCCACTAATGGGTGAATGAGCATTTGAGGCTGAGTCATCGACTCCGAAGATCGTGCTTTCATGAACGTACCACTCTAAAACGATTTCAGTGTCCAGCCAGATTGGAGACCTCAGCGTGCCCAAGCCGTCCGAGGCGAACTGGGACCAAGCCGCCTGGCTTGCCAGTCAATACGACTGCGGTCATCGCCTAAGCCATACATCCACGACACTCAGTAAGTGTGGCAAGAACATGAGAAATGCTCGCGAAACTACGGTGCTAGCGTGCCATACGTTCAAAGTTCCTTTGTGTCAATACTGCTTTAGTGGGTAGGGCAGCCCGTAACCTGGGCAGCATCGCATCGTTTCCGAGGGTAGAAAACCTTAGATTGGATCCAGATGCACACATTAGGTAGGACGGCCTTCTTTGGCCAGCGGTGGGACTCGCCGTTGCTTGACCTCGATGAGGGAAGCACCATAGAGCAGGTCGCACCGCCAGTCGGGCACCTGTGCATGGTGTGCGACGAACCCATCGAAGACAGTGACCGCGGATTGGTACTACCAGTCATGTACGTCGTTGGGCAGACGCGCAGCGACGATTGGCACCCCGTGCACATTGAGTGCAGCCTGCGGCTGGTGCTCGGCAGCGCCAACCACTGCAAAAAACTCTGTGCCTGCTACGGGCAGGATGAGCAGGAGTGGACCGGCACCGCGAGAGAGGAGGCCTGTGAAGTGATGCGAATCGTCAACGAGGGTCGCGCCGCCTCCGGCCACGCACCCCTGTAGCGGGCAACGATGACGGTTAAACGCTGCCCGGGGTGCAACACCCCAGTGGAATGGTTGAAGACCAGCTACGGACGCCGACTGCCCTTCAACCATGAGTTGGTTGACAAGGAACAGCTCGGCGACACCGTTGGCTGGGTAACCGAGATCCGAACACGAAAGGGTCGACGATTCGTCGTCCTGGTACCACTGGCAGGGGTTTCCAGCGGCAAGCGGGATGGAGTCAAACGCGCCGCGATCCTCCACCAGTGCGGGCACTGGGACGCCACGATCCTTGAGATACTCAACTCTCACCCAGGAGATTCAGCATGAAAGACACCCTAGTGATAAGCGCTGGGCCGGACAGTTCCACGGGCTACGTCGACCACGACGGGGTACCCATCACGGTAGACCAGTGGTTTGAGTTGTACCGAGATGAAAACTACCGACTGATCAACGAATCCCAAGTCGGGGATCACATCATCAGAACTATGTGGCACGGCATTGTCGAGCCGTGCCTGGGCACTCGCCCGTTCGGCACCGCCCTACTGTCGGTGTCTGATGAAACCACCGTGATACGGGAGCTAGCCAGGTACAGCACCATTTCAGAAGCTCGCGATGGCCACGCCGCATTGATAGCCAAGCCGCAGGAAGACTTCTTCCCAGAAGCCTGAGGAAACCATGAACGCCCGCCGGGACCCACCAGACACGTACTGCCCCAAGCACCCGTACCACGCCGCCATATACCCGTGGCGGGCCGAGCGGCTGTGTGTGATCTGCTACGGGCGTGCTACCCGGACCACCATTTTCCGGGATGAGGAAGCCCAAGAGCAGATAGGCAAGCTCATTGGCTTCACCCTCAACCACATTTGGGCCCAACACCCCGGCAGCGCGTTAGATCTGCGCTCCGCAGCGGCCACAGGTTGCTGCCCGATCTGCTGCCCGGGGTGCTGCGTGCTCGGTGAGTTGGTGCAACTTCGGGACCTGGACTACTGGGCCCGGGTAAGCCTGGAACACATGGTCTGTTCGCCGTGGTGGGACCAAGAGAATGAGCGGGTTGATCGGATGTGGCTTGGCTTCGCCTGGGGACACGCGACCTCGCAGGCCTGTTCCCAGGCACACACCCTGGCCCAAACAAGACAAATAGTCAGCATAATCACGCTGCTGTTTGAGAGCGTAGATCCGGACGAACTATGACAACTAGTCTTGAGTTTTGGACGGTGATCTAGTGACTGCGCCTCACCGAGTACGACCAGCAGAAAGAGACTGCATCGAGTGCCCTGTATGTAAGCTTGTTTCTTACCATCCAACAGACAGAGCCTGGGGTTATTGCGCCTCCTGCAAGGACTGGACCTCCGCACCCGGGGCGCTGGCGCACCCAGACTCGATTTTTGAGAGCTGGGGTACGCAATGGAGAGGCAGCACAGCTGGCTCGACTGCCGACCGGCCCTAGTGGCCACGGGCGACGACCGCACCAACGACAGCGAGATGGCGAAAGCCGTCCAACGCTCGTTTGACCGTCTAAATTCTGCGGAACGTATGAAGTGGCATCAGTTCATGTGCCACAACCGCCACACACCGGAAAATCGAGCGGTGGTAGCCGCCATGTTCGTACAGATACGGGCTGAGCGGGGACTCTACGGACTGGAGCAGTTGAAGATTGAATTTGATCTTGACGACCTGGTTATGAGCACCCAAGGCGTGCCAGTGATACCTAGCTGCCTCGAAAGGCCACAAGATGTCAAAAGCCCTGAATCTAGCCAAGAGGTGGCTAGGTATCACTGTGCAGAGTGTGGTCGCGAATGCAGGCCCTGTCAGCCGCCGGGGCCTGAAGCGCGTTTACTGTGCCTACCATGCCTGCGGTGGGCGCTACTCCACCAGGAATAAGCGCCCACCCGCCTCCAAGGCTGGGAAGCGCTAGACCAGGGGGTCTTCCGCAGTAGGGAGACCCCCTGAGGGCACCTGAACGGCCTCCATCTGCCTGAGCATCTCAGCAGCCATAGCCATCGCCCTGTTGAAGTCATGACGCCGCCAGACATGACAACAGGTGAAGATCGGCCAACCGTTCACCGTGGTCGCGGCGGTCTCCGCATCAGACAGGACCCCGAACAGCGCGGTCTCCCGGATCTGGTCATCCGTCCAGTCCTGAAACGCACCAAAGGCGATCGGCAGAAACACCATGTGCATCAGGTCGACGGGGATCGCCTCAAGCGGATACACCACGTCTCTGAGCATGCTCAGGGCCAAGTCTCTGATGGCCTCGTCTGGTTGATCGCATGGTAGCTCGACGTTCATATCTGGTTAACAGAAAGTCCGGACGCGAGGTTACGGAGCGTACGTCCATCGGAAGAGTGAATGCGGCGGGGCTGCTTCACTCTTCCGGAGTACACAGAAGGCCGGTGACCCCTCGTGGGTGCCGGCCTTCTGCATACGATCAGGACATGGTTATCAAAGAAGAAGCTACCGCAGAGTTCTGCTGCCGGGCTGAAACGAAGCCTGAGATCTACGTAGTAGAGACGTGGCTACGAAGGAAGAGTGCATTGCAGAGTTTTGGCGGCGGGCTGTTGACCTTCACTTAGCGAACTTGGCCCGGCGCGCGGCTGTCCAGGACTCCAGCAGCTCTACTTCCCAGGCTCCGATGACACGAAGGCGTCGGAGCGTTAGTGCTGCTGGTTGTTTAGATCGTCCTCCAGGCTCGACTCCAACCAATCCTACGACCGTTGATAGCGCACGTCCGAGTTCTGGTCCTGAGGCTCCATCTAGCAGATGATCTACTGCTTGTAGATCATCAAAGGTAACCGTAGTCGCTCGGACGCTTGAGCTCTGGTTCTCACTTTTCACTCTTAGTAATTCTTCGAGTGTCCTATCGAATGGCCGTTTGGCCATTTCAAATTGATCAGTGGTTAGGGACCCTGTAGCTACTAGCTGGGCTAACCCAGCTATAGCTTTATTTGCGGCTTCTATCTCGCGCTCAGTATCACTAAGGTTCAGTTTGAGTCGACTTCTCTGCTGATGGATATTCTGAGCTTCTTTGTTAAAGGTGGCTGGAACGCCTTTAAGTAGTGTTTGCAACCACAATCTGACAGCTTGCATGGCAATCTTGTCACTGATGTAGACAGGCACATCAGGATGCTCGGTTACACCTCGCAAGCATCGCCAGTTCATGTATCCGTTCGCGTAGGTGGCATGCATTGGGCGTCCGCATACGGCACACCGCACTAGAGAGCTTAAACCAGTCCTCTGATTTCTTACCCGAGGGGCAACTTTTGACCGACGTTGACGTTCAGCCTTAAAGTCTTCCCACAACTCTTCACTTATAATAGGTGTATGGATTCCCTTACGCCAAACCTCAAAGTGGTCCATTCTAAACTTCTTGATTTTATTAGCCGCGCGCTGCTGATCTATCTGTTCTTTCGTTCTCTCTCGTATTAAGCCAGCCGCAAATCCATTTTCTAGGAATTGCCGCGCTCCCGGTTCTGACCAAAGACCGCCAGTATTGGTTTTTAGTCCAAGCTTATTAAATTTCCTGGCTATTGTATAAAATGAGTCACCGTCAAGGTATGACTGGTAGGCTTGGCGTATTACCTCAGCAACCACATCATGCACTACGTAGTGTGGTTGTTCCTTGATGCAGTAGGCACAACTCTCACTGTTTTCGTGAAACTTCTTTTGAGCTAGACGCTCGCGGCTTACATATATGTATCCAATACGATTGAGGCCGCTGTGTGGCAGTTGCGCCTTGCGTCTCTGATCTTGAGAATCACGCCACGAATCACTAATTAGATCTGAATTGTATTCAGCGATTCTTAATAGAATGTCTCTACCTAGGCGACCCGAGGAAGTCTTATCGTCATGTTCCTCGGTGGCAGAGTGTACTCGGCCGCCGACTGCCATCACCTGAGCAAGATACAGTTGGGACTGAGCACTGTTTCTGCCCCATCTGGACAGTTTCCACACCGTTATGCTTTTAGCCAGTCCGCCCTGTAAGCATTTAATAGCAAACTCAATTTTACGTTTGGCAAACGCTCTACCCGTTTTATTTATATCAGTGACTATTTTTACAATTCGCTTATTACTTCTGACCGCGTATGCGTTGATCGCGTCAAACTGAATATCCGGAGAGATAATGTACTCGCGGTTTGTAGTCTTTGAGACGCGCACGTACGCGATCGTTGGCTCGCAGTCGCACGCGCCCTCGTGGTGGTGGGCCGGGACGATCTGCTCCCACTCAACCTCGACTGCCTCAGGCTCAATCATTCTATCAGTTTACACTGCCCAGCTAAAGCCGGCTTAGCTTACCTGATAGAATAAGGGTCCATCGATAGCATAGCGGAGCGACCAGCAATTATAGATAATAGAGAATTGTTATAGCGCTCGATATGTATGCTGATCTTGAGCTTAGAGGTCTTCGTCTCGCTCTCTAGCGCACATGCAATATCGATCCGGGGCTTCGACGCCCAAGATCACTAGATGCCTACTGTCCAGGTTGGACACCAAATTTTAACCGTTGTGCGGAGTGCAGACATTGATGCAACTTGCACTTTTGCCAGGGTCCTTCATGTTGTGTTAACCGGCGGCTACGCTAAGGTAATGAGGGACCTTGTAACCCGGCTGAAGGGTCGCCTGCGGCAAGTTGCGACCATCGCTCTGATCATCAACGTGATGGGCCTGCTGGCCCTCGGAGTATTCAACGCGGCGACCCGAGACCCGGAGCCCCGCCGGATGCTCTTCCTAGGCTTCGTCGCGGGCGGCTTCTGGATCGCCATGCTCTGTTACGGAGCCATGGTTTACCAAGCGCGCAGAGAACGTGCCACACTACGCGAGCAGGTACGCGTCATGTCCATACGCGAGGCCGTTGAGGCCGACCTGGAGCTCATGAGAGCTCAGTTGGAGACCCACCTAGCCGAGTTCGAGTATGAGGCCGTAGCGACCCCCTCAACGGTCCTGGTGCTGTCTGTTTTCAAGGACACCGACGGACTGCTCAGTCGGAACTGCCAGTTCGCCATGGAGCCGCAAGATCTAGCGGATTGCGCGGCGATCTTGCGAAGGACGGCCTTCGATCTGGAGGCGGGGACCATGCCTCCCGGGCGGAGCCTCAACTAGCCACTGCGGTAAGCCGGGCAGATCCAGAGTGGACCACACCAACGGGACCTAGCCCGAGCCGTGATTACAGACAGTTAGATCTGACCAAGTCCCCAGGGACCAGCGGGATAGCTGAAGATACACAGCTGGCTATGGCTTGATGATCTTATGTATACAGATTCTTTGATTAGGTGTATCCGAACAAGATCAATCTGTATTAAACATTGTTTTTGTTGGTCAGTGATAGCTACGCGAGGAGCTCTGCTCAACGCGCTCCAAAGCCCGGGTTAAAACCTGGTAGATCCCCTGGCCTCTACAGACCCTCACCGCGCAGCGGTTGCCTCTGAAGCCGGCCAGTGAAACTCAGACTCGCCGCCACGCGAACTTCGACCCACCTTCGGGTGACAGCTCGTAACCCGGTTCTGGGTAACTCGTTGTCACCACAGCAAGCGAAGAACACGGTTGGTTGGGAGCTGGTTGTGTCTGAGGTGGACTTCGAGGTCTACGCGTTCCGGGTCTTGACGGCGTTAGCCGCTGACGACCTGCACGCGCGGGTGTTCTGGCAGATCGCGCCTGACCCGCGTTGGGTGGACTTTCACATCGACGTGACGGATGTCTTCGCCTGGGGTCCCCTGGACACTCAGCGGATAGATCCGAGCCAGCTCGATCTGTTGGAGAGAACCGTGACCGAGGTGCGCCACCTGGCGCCCACTGGTCTGGGCTACGCGCCGGTGTTGTTTGTTTGCCGGGTGCGCGATCAGCGCCCCCAGGCGGAGGCCTATCCGGTTGAGAAAGAGCTCTGGGCTTTGGTTGACGCGGCTGGTCCAGACAGGGGTGATAACTCAGCACTGCGTCCAGGGGCCTGTAGGCCCCGTGAGCGCCATTTGAGGCGCTTACCATCCCCACCTACCTGGAGCCAGCTAGCAAGCGCTGAGCGGTCCGTTGTGGGCACCGCGCGGGTGCCTGGAATCAGAGGGCCGGGCGTTTGCCATGGGCCGGGCAGCGGCGGCCAGCTTTTCGGCCCCGGCCAATGCGAGGTCTGCGGCACACCACTGCCGCTACGGACCATGCACGGCGGTGACGCCGCATGAAGCCCAGGCGGCCACTGCGGCGGATCAGCCCACGCGGTCTGACGCGGGTGGACTGCCCGGATCAGATCAGCCTGCTTTTCTGCTCAGACCACGAGCCGGCCCACCCAGACGCCCCCAGGCCCTGGGCTATCCGCCGGCACGGCCAGCACTGGCAGGTGCTGCGGCACATCCCGCACGCGCGGATCCAGGATCCAGAGGTGACGATTCGCGGGGCTCGCTATCAGCCGATGCTGCTCTGCGAGGATCTGGGCTCGGCGCTGGATCTGGTGGATCAGATGCTGCGGGCGGCGAGGTTGCCAGAATCGGCCGAGATAGCGGCTTGAGGTAACCGGGTCCGGTGAGCATGGTTACCTCAATTCGACCAAGATGAATGCATAGCAGCTGTGTATCGTACGAGTGGTTTTAGGGCGGATAAGTTGACTATGTACCTTAAGTTACGCTTAGTTTCTGGCCATGGACACCCCAAGGCCGGCTGAGCCGGACCCCGAGAATCCGGAGCCAATCGTTTTCAGCTCCATCTATGGATCGGTCGGGACATACAAAGCCCACAGACTTATATTCAAAGTTATGGTTGTCTGTGAGGACTGCGGGGCGACGGCCTGCGCGCCGGACCGCGCGTTGGCGGTGACTCGACTGCATCACCATAAGAATCGAAACATTCTTTGGCCTTGATTCGGGACCTAAGTCACACCCCATTATGGCCCAAGCGCCTAGTCTATTGGGACTTTTGTATATGGGCGAGATCAGAGCCTCTCGGGCTCTTCAGGTGGCGTGTCCGTTTTGTGGGTCAAGGCCGCAGCAGCCGTGTGTCTATACGGTCCCTAATGGAATGACAATCGATTTCGATCACTGCGTGAAGGTTAGTCAGCGTCGACTACTAGCACGCTCTGGACTGCCGACCAGACAACCGCACAAAGAGCGGATACAGCTAGCACATTCACTTATGTCTGTGGACACGAGAGGTTCAGCCGAATCGGCTACCGCGAGACAGCGATCCCGTATCGCCGCATGCGAGTCCGAGTGGGACCGCCTAGAGGTTCTTCGGTTGCGATCCTGGCTGTCCATGTGGGCTCATATCTTGATCCACCCACAAGAGTGAATGGTGACCTTCCAGCTTCATTCACAGACATATTCCGTGTAGAACAGACGTGGAGCCCGGCCGCTAGGTGCACCGAAACCAGCCCTTCCCTGCCGGGCTCCGCTTAAGCCTCACTCATGGATCCGCAGTGCCTAAGGGGTGGACACTGTGGGCAGGGTGTGTGTCGCATTGCCACCGATTATGCGACACACACCCGAGGGCTTAATCACCCCGGGTTGCGACTCCTGCGGGGCGAATCGGACTGGCCGGGAATGGTAAGCCAGGTGGTCGATCCCCCGCCTGAGGGATGAGGGTCAATGGTCCAAATGATGGTCGGATCCAACGGGTTGCCGCTGCCTGCGGTCGGTAGTGGGCTGGGAATCCGTGTGGTCCGAACCGTTGGTTTGGACTCCACGCCCGGCTTGGCGGGAGGCTTGGTTGAGCTGGACGGGCTGCGGGTAGCAGCGGTGCTTCCAGCGGAGATCTCGGTGACCGCTGGTGTGGTGTCCACCTTGAAGTCAGGATCTATCCTGGCCAGCCGCACAATCTTGACAACGTTGAAAACGATCACGATGACAAGAAACACGGAAGCTCCGGCAAGACCAATCTGCGTTTTTCGGCTGTATGAGGCGATGGTGTCTCTGAGCCCACGAATGAAAGCCATGGAAACAATTGTGGTGTGCGGTCGATACCGTCCGTGGCTTTCACCGGATTGTGGGCGCGTCTACGGGTGCTCATCCGATCGGAGGAATTTTTCACATGGGTTGGCAGAAAGGCTTCACCGGGTACGTGTCATGGCCGCAGCTACCCAGTGATGAGTGGCATATCACTGGCGAGAATGGTATGTGGGTGGCGGCGCACTGGCCGTGCGATTACTCGCACGCAGCCTTCGCGACCGCGAACGGTGAGCCCGATGATCGCGGTGTGGTGCTGTCCTATCCGGTGGATCGGTTCGTCCGCTGTCACGGACCGCAGACCACAATCGCGCTACCGTTGCCGGACGCGCCGGTGTCTGCCACCTCCGCAGTCATGTATCCACTTGAATACAGGGATATGCGAGACCCCTACGACTGCGGTATCCAGGTGCTGGCATCCCTGATCCTGGGCACCTGCGCGGAGGCGTATGCGGACCCCAACGGCGAGTATTTCGACGCGGCTTTGAGCGACCTGACCGAGGAGGGTCGCTGCGTGGTCTCGATGCTCAATATGTTGTACGAGCGCGACGCGGTACTTGTGACCTACCTGGACACCTAGGATCCGATGGTTTGGTGTGCGGGCCCCGGCGGGCGAGGATCGGCAGGATCCCCCGGCCGGGGTCTTTCAGTGGATCGCGGCTCCGCTGGTCTGTAGAGGCGAGCATGGCTGTCAAAAACTACTCGCTGGTGTCATCGACTGAGCAGTTGGCGGATCTGTGTGAGACTCTGGCTCGGGATGGTCGGGCTGTTGGCTTTGACATCGAGACTGGTTACCACGGTGAGCCCAGGGCGGGTTTCGCGCTGCACCCGGAGACAGCTTTTGTTGTGGGTATCTCCATGACCAATGACACGAGCTGGGCGGTCTACGCGCCCCTGGGGCACGACTGCGGTGGGAACCTGGCCAACCGCGCTGCGGCGCGCGCGCTCTGGCCTTTGTTGAATACGGGTCTCGGTGTCGCCCACAACGTGGTGTTCGAGCTCCAGCACCTAGCTCGCTGGTTTAAAAAGTGGTTGGGCGATGACCCGGACTACGGTGACCAGGTTCAAGCTTCCGGTGGTTATTTCCCAGTGTTGGCCTGCACCCAGGTCGAGGCCTACCTGGCCGCTGAGTTCCAGCGGTTCGGGTTGAAGTTCCTGACCGAGGCCATGTTTGGCCACAAGATGCGTGAGCTGCACGAGCTGTTTGGAGACAACCTCACCGCGAAGGATCGCAAGACCCTGCGGTTCAATGTCCTGGACTTCAATGATCTTGAGGTTCGCGACTACGCCTGTGAGGACTCCGCGTGGTGCTTGGCCATCCACGAGCGCTACTACGCCGAGTTGATGCGGCTGCGGGGGTCTCTGTTTCGCACAGAGATGGCCATCGCTTCTGAGGTCATCCCGGGTATGCAGGACTACGGGGTGCCGTACGACTGGGGCCTGATGCGGTCCACCTATGAGGAGCTGGTTGACTTCCGGGACCGGTTCAACGCCGAGATCATGGCGGACCTATCCGCGATGGCTGATAGGCCGATCGCGGTGAACCTGGCTTCGCCGCCGAAGTTGTCAGCGATACTTTTCGATGAGCTGGGAATGCGGACCTCTGTCTACACAAAAGGCAGCAAGGGGGCGGAACCTGGCAAACGGAAGATGTCGACTGGCAAGATCGCGCTGGAGCGGCTGTCCCGCGAATACCCCGTCGTCAAGAAAATCGTCCAGTGGAAAGAAATGGCGAAGCTCGAAGGCACCTACCTTAAAAAGTACGAAACCTCATATAAGTACGCAGATGATGGTAGGACCCATCCCAACCATCACGCGGCTTTTGTCGTAACCGGTAGGTTCGCCGTCTCTGACCCTCCCTATCAGCAGTCACCTAAGGTGTACCACTACAAACTTCGCGCGGCCGAAGAGCTGGAGAATGCCCACGAGTCGGTTCACGGACCAAAATGCCGCTGTGGGGACACTGAGTACCAGCCGGAACCTTGGAGTGTGTTCCGCTTCAACTTCCGAGACCTCATCATCGCCCCTGAAGATCACTACATCCTGGGGTTCGACCTCTCGCAGGCGGAGTTGCGAGCGATAGCCGGCGAAGCCAAAGAACAGGCACTTCTGAAGGCCTTCGCCTCCGATCAGGACGTACACAGTCTGACTGCGGCGTTGATGCTGCGAATCCCAATCGAGCAGGTGGGTAAGGATCAGCGCTCCCTGGGTAAAACCATGAACTTCGCCCTGCTCTACGGCATGGGCATCAAAAGTCTGGCCGATCGGCTCGCTTTGCCCATCGATGAGGCCATGCGTCTGTATGACGCCTATTTCCAGGCCTATCCGGGCATCAAGTCCTGGCGCGAGCAGCAAGTCGCCCAAGGCAAGCGAAACGGCTACGTCATGAGCCGCTTCGGCCGCAAGCTACCAATCTGGGAGTACACCTCAGAGATCCCATGGATGTATGAGAAAGGCGACCGCGCCTGTGTGAACTATCCCATCCAGGGAGCGGCCACCGGTGACTACGTCAAAATAGCCATGGTCCGCGCGATCCGGGCACTGAAGAAACACGGCTTGGCTGACCGGGTCCATCTGATGATGAACGTCCATGACGCGCTGGAGTTCTCCGTCCACCGCAGTCTGCTGCCGCAGCAGGTGATCCCGGTTCTGCACGAGGCGGTGATCTTCCCAGTATCCGGATGGCCGAGCATGCGCGCAGACTGGCATCTCGGCCGCAGCTGGGGCTCACCGCAGGAGATCACCGTCAAGGACGGCCGGTTTTTCATTGGCACGAAAAATGATCTACGGGAGCTGGCACCTATCGTCAGCGAGGATGAGCAGTCCGGCGAGGAAGTGGTCAACTTCAACCCGGACGACATTGAGGCCATACACCGGGTCCTGGCTGAGGAGACCATCGAGGTGGCCGCTCAGACCGTCGTGGTCGCCCTGGGGGCGATGCCCAGCGAGGACGCCTATCGAGCGTTCCTGGCCTACCTGGTCGACCGGCCCGGCCCCAATCAGTTGATCCTGCGTACCCCTGAGGGTGATTTGCCAGTGACCCTGGACCCAGGCACCGCGTTGAGCCCAGGTGACATAGGTCAGGTCAGCCAACTACTCGGCCCGGTTGAGATCACCTTCAGCGCAGACAGCCTAGACATGGCTGACCTGATTGAGGGACTGGAGCTGTGACCGCGCGTAAAACGCAGCCTCCTTAGCGTAGAAGAGTTATTGAACGACGGAGGCACGATGCGTGTTCGCTATGGATGGTCCGGGGAACTGCGGTCAGGAACCTGGGAAAAGATCGACATTGAGCTGGATGAGACCGATCTTGAGCGGATCCTGTTAACGGCCGGACTAAGCCATCTGTATCCAACAGCGATCACGACCATACAGGCCTACATGGTGCTGGACACCGAAGCAGCCCTGCTGCTGACCGCGAAGGTCGCTCAGCGGTGCGGATCTGGAGACGAGAATGAGCGAATCGAAGCCCTCAAACGCAAGCGCACGGGTCTCATCGACTGCCTTCGACTCTCCGGATGCGATCAACCTGGCGATCAGTGAATGCATCGAGGAAGCCCTGACCTTACGTATGGGTGCCGCGATGCCAGACCTGGCAGCCGGCCTCGTGATCGCCATGGCTACCGTGGTCGATGTACGCAAGCGCCTGGACCGAGTTGAGGCCATCCTGGCCCGAACAATACGAATCCGTGGTATGGCTAAACGTAATCTAGCCATGGCTCAGGCGACAGCGGATGACGCGTTCGACAGGGTCATCGATGCCAACCGGAGCGCGGTAACCTCGCGGGGCAACGAGTACTCGTCCGCCCGTGAGCGTGCCGCAGAGGCCAACCTGGCCACACTGGATCTGATCCACAGGGCGAGGCACGCAGCGGCTAGCGCATCCATCTGTGATGACGCCGTGGAAGTGGTCAGACTCAGCTGGCGCGGCCTGGACGGCCTACGTCAGGATCTACAGACCATCATGCGTTCAATGGCTTTCGAATCGAATCTTGAGCGATGATGAAATTTGGACCGAATCACGCGGCCATCAAAATCACCTATGACCAGCTCCGCCGGGAACTGGGAATTCTGGATGACGTGAAGATCGTATTCGCTGCGGCGGAGGTGGACGGCTCTGGGGTAACCCTGGTATGCGAGGCGGGCTGGTTCAACACCAATCCAGATCACCTCGTGTACCTGCGATCACTGGAATATTTACGGTGATGCAAAGAAGGGTCCGCCATTACGGCAGACCCTGTATCGGGTGCCCAGATCCGCCACTTTCGCCGAGCAAATTCGAATGCAAAAACAATCGGCTTCTGTGTGCACCAGACACCGGTGGATACACACGCCGACAGATACTCACGAATATTCTCAACCTGTCAGCCCTGGGGAAGATATGACTACGCTGGAGAACAGAACAACAACTGGCAGCGAGCATCCTGTAACCAGTCACCAGGCCGCGCGCAGAGTTCACCTGAGATCCGGTACAGCCCGTTGCCAGGTTCTCATGGCGCTGGCCAGAGTCGCCCGCACAGATGACGAACTGACCTGCGCGTTGGGTATGAGTCCCAATTCGCAGAGGCCCAGGCGCATCGAGCTCGTCCGAGATGGATATGTCCAGGCGAGTACTCGCCGCAGGCAGAGCCACACCGGGCACTGGTCAACGATCTGGGAGATCACCGAGGCCGGGATTGAAGTGCTGCGCAGAAACGGTCTCCTCGAATGAGATGCACTTACTGCAAACGCCCGATCTCCTCAGGTGTTGAAAAGACCAAGATGATCGTCTCCTACCAGCAGGAGGATGGGTCCACCAGCATCTTTGGTTACCTCATGGCCGATGGACCGATATCCAGCGCCACAGGTCGACTCCTACAAGCCTGGCACCACAAGTGCTACCACATCGTGCGCAAACGTGTCGCCCGGGGAGGTCAGGTGACCGGTCGCGCGGCTGCCGGGGTTATCCCAGACGCCTATGACCCAATGGCCCAGCAGGACACCACAACCCCGGGCAGCGACCGCGCGGTCAGACGCATGCAGGATCTGCGGGATTTCGCCACTCAGCGGGGAATGGGGTTCGGAGACACCGCCCTAAGCGAGGCCTACCAGGCGCACCTCAATGGTGGACCCTATGAACACGTTCACGTTCTGCCGGTGAACATCCACCAACTACTCGCGCATCTGCACTATGCCCACGGTATCCAAGAGCCAGGATCCGGTATGCAATTCACGCACTCAGCCCTGCACGCGGGCGCCGCCAAGGATCGCCTGAACGCCAGTAAAGAGGATCTGGAACCAACACCAGAACATCCAATCGACTGGAGAACACAGACCACAGTCGAGATATCCGATCTAGGCTAGATAAACGGAGACCACAATGATCGTCGAAATTGAATCACCCTCACCAGTCGCAGCGGTTACACCAGTCTCGGCCTACGCCAAGCCCCACCCACTGTGTGTGCTACTGCGGCAGCTGCGGCAGGCCGCCGGCCTTTCGCTGACCCAGTTCCAGGACCGCTTCGATATCCCAGCTGTGGTGGTTGGTGCCTACGAGCGCGGAGACCGGGTCCCCCCGCTGCTCAAACTGGATGCGATATTCCACTGCTTCGGGTACCGCCTGGTCGCACACCCAATTGACGACAAAGCCGTTCAGCGGGTCCCAGACATGATCGAGGGACTACGCGCCATCGCGGATCAGCTTGAGACAGCCATAGACGGAAGTTTCCGCTTCCACGAGGCGGGTGACCTGCAACGCATGACTACTGACCAGTGATACATAGGTAACAGTCAGGTGAATCCGTGTCCAGCTGCGCTGTATCAGGGGTAGGTGCTCGGCGCAGCGAGGCCCATCTAGTGGGTGGCTAACAGGAGACACGCGATGCCTACGATCGAATTCAAACCAGAAAACAAGACAGAGATCATCACTGATTTTCCGAAACTAAAGCTAGACACCGGCGAGAAAGCCAGAATCCTCTGTATTGAACCAAGCCCAACGTATGCCTATGTACACACGCTACGAGCGCCAAAAATTGTAAGCGGTGTGGCCGAGCGACACACAATTAAGCGTAAAGACGGCTCAACCTTCACCGACTATGTGAAAGACTTCATCGGCCGCCCACTATGCCTCGGGGACCTCGGAGTACTGGCGGACAGGGGCATTGACCCAACCAACTGCCCCGCATGCGCCCGCGCCTCTCAGACCAGCGAGATTGACGCCCCAACCCGACGCTTCGCGATGCACATCATCCAGTACGGGGTAAAGCCAAACTCCTGGGAACCCCGCGCCCCGTTCAGCTGTGAGGTCGTGATCTGGGGTTTCACCAACCAGATGTTCGACAAGCTCACCGATATCCAGGCCCAATGGGGCAACCTGCGGGATCACGATCTTCTGCTGGGTCCCTGCACTGACCGGAACTTCCAGAAATTCGAGCTCATGGTGGCCCCGGATGCTCTCTGGCAGAAGCACGAGCAGATCCAGCAGATCGTTGTGGACACCTACCGGCAGAACCGTGCCAATGACCTGGAAGTGTTCTGCGGGCGCCGCGTGGAGCGCCGCTGGATGATGGACGACATCGAACGGATTGCGGCTCGCTGGCGCATCGCCAACGGCGAGGAATCAACTCGCGCGGATGGCACAGAGCTAGCGGATCGATCTGGCATGGACAGCGCCCTGGACGGTCTGCTCACGGGCACCGCAGTACCGGCGGTCGCCTCTACGGTGGCTCCAGTGGTCGACGCCAGCGTGGACATTGAAACACTCCTGGCGGCCCCGGCTACCACGTCTGGGTCGGTAACCAGCACGGACACCGATTTCGCAGCCCTACTGGGCGGTGGAACGGCGCCCGACGCCGCGCCGGCCCAGCCAGCGGAGGAGCCACCCGCTGTGGACTTTGAGGATCTGCTCAACAGCATCTGAGCCAAACACGTCAGGGCCCCATCTAGCTTTCGCCGGCTGGGGCCCTGAGTGGATGTCAGACGGCGGAGGCCTCCCAAATCACCTGTGGGATGCCAGGGCTGCTCTCGCCCGGTTTGATCGCGCTGGGGACCTTGTTTAGCTCGTACTCGGCGTCAATGGTAGCGATCCCCACCTTGACATTCCGGACGGCGATGTCCAGGCCATCTGGGTGGTATGGGTAGGGCATGGTAAGCCCGTATCCATACTGAACCCGGTTCACCTTGGTCTTCATCATGGATGCCGCGAACATCCTGAGCAGCAGAAGCAGATGTGTCTCTCGTTTGGCTGGGATGCGATCTTTGGTAGCCCACACGTCCTTTGACCACTCGCGCAGTGTCAACGCCGGGTCCCCGGCCTCAAGCAGGCTTCCCTTGTTTAGTCCCTGCCAGAAACGCATTATCTGCTCAGCGCCGTCTGGCCAGGCCAGTTCCTGGAAGAACCGGAAGACCAGGGCAGATGGAACCAGTAGGCGTGAGCCCCGGTATAGCTGATCTGCGCTGGTGTACAGATCCATAAGTGGGGTGCGCCTGGCTACATAGGTGTCAACATCCGTGAATTCATCGCGGTGTTGTGGCCAGGCCTTCCAGTTCAGCTGTGGGCGCACCCCGAATATCATTTCTTCGTACCGCATAGCGAGCCTAGCGGCGGAGCCAGTCTGCGATTTGCTAGCCCTGTTCCCAATGGCGAACAGGTCATTCAACGTCCGGCACCGTCCGGTGTCGAAGAACGCCATCATCCAACGTGGGACGCCCTTCACCACCATCATTCCGAATGATTTCTTCTGCCCGGACAGGGCGGTAAGCCGGTGCTTACCATTTAGAAGACAGTCCTTGTCATCGAATAGGATCGGTCCGTCCGGAAGCCATTGCACGAAGCGATCCGTCTCCATGAGCAGCTTCCAACGTCGTACATCCCCAGTACGGGTAGCGCGGTTGGAGAACTCCGTGACAGCGTCGCTGCGGCGCAACCAGTTGTCCGCCATGGACGGGGTCACCATCGGGTAGGAGATTTTGAACGCGGGCGCCTGCGGTAGCTGCTCTACCGGTCGGTACAGAAGTTGCGGGTCGAGTGTGTCTTCGTTCTCTGTTTTACTTCCCATCCCAACCGCCTCTTTCATCACTGGGATCATCGAAATCGATACTTTACGCAGAGATCTGCCAGCAGTCACGCTGCGCAGCGCATCTTAGAGCTATACGCAATTTGAGGATCGAACCGGCGTACATCCGCTAAGAGTGGGTATGGGAGACAACCGAGCCTCAGCAATTGTGAAAGAAATGCAGATTTGGACCCAATTAGGAGGTTCAAATCTTGGTATCTACGGGGATGAAAACCACTCCTACGGGTTCCACCGAGCGGCCTCCGAGGTCCCTCCGTCGGATTACTCCCGCGCCAACGACCCCGCTGGACCCAACAGCCCAGTCAACTGGGGTTGGGCCTGCGCCGGGGACTTTGGGCACCGAGGCGTCCCAGCTCTCCGCGCGGTGTTCCAAACCATCCTGGCTAGGCTCATGCGCGACGACGCCGATCTGAGGATGATCTGTGAGTTCATCGGTCAACCTTGGGCGGACCGCCCGGTTTACTACTGGGCCCGCTGGGACGGCGTCGCAACTCTGGCTCGCTATACCGGCTCCGGCCACGACACCTGGACCCATCTGTCATGGTGGCGATCAAAGGCGGATCAGGTACCGACCAACCTGTTCAACGCCCCCACTCCAACCTGGCCGCCCTACCCCGGTTACCTGCTGGTCTACAGCCCAGGAAAAGTGGATACCAACCTGGCGGTCTGGCAGAGGCGAATGCTGGAACGCACCTGGACCATCAACACCGACGGAATGTTCAGCGCGCTCACCCTTTCAGTGGTCAAGGCCTTCCAGCGGGAAAAGGGCCTTGAGGTGGATGGAATCATCGGTCCCATCACTTGGTCGGCGGCCTGGGCTCTGCCTGTCACACAACTCGAAGCCAAAACCGAGGCCGGATCTGCGGTAGAAGCATCATGACCGAAGACAACATCCTTGATCTGGCCAGGAACGCGTACACCGCCTACGGGCGGGTAACCGGCTTCAAAAACTACCGGGGCGACCCGATGCCGGATTTCGAAGACCTAGGACCAACAATCCAACGGGCCTGGCAGGCGGCGGTTCGGGATGTGCTCGAATCAGTGGCCACCGAGTCAGAATGACCACTGACGGGCCATTCTCCCTGCCAGTTCCAACTGAGCAGGGCCCGCCGCCGCTGTTGATGGCTGTCGACCTAGCGGCGGTCTACTCGGCCGCGTGCGTGGTCGACGCCAAGGGCGACATCCTTGAGCAGGTCGACTCCTGGCAGGTAAGCGAAGACCAGTTCCTGCACAGCCTAGTCGGCCCCTTCATCGACCCGCTTCGCTCGGCGCCAGAGGCGATGATCGTCGAGGATCTTCCGATCAGGCTACCTATGCGTTCCCTGGTTAAACGGGTATGCCGTATTCAGGGTCGGCTGATTGAGCTCATGAGCCAGGTGGGCATGCTGGATCGCCTCTGGTTCGTCCAGCCCTCGGAGTGGCGTCGCACGTTCGCGGGCCTTGAAAGCGGCACCGGACCGAACGCGGTCGTCGAGGTGGCCTTGCGTCTGGGTATCCGCGTGCCGGATCTCGCGTCGCGGTGCACCCAGACCGGGGACAAGGGCAAGGCGCGCAAGGTCTTCACGGATCACTGCGCCGCGTACCTCATCGCACTCTGGGCGACCCACACCTACCACCGCAGTGGATCTTTTGACACCGGCACAACTTCCAGATACGACACGGTGAGTACAGATGGCACGTAGGGAAACCGTAAACATTGCCGAGGTACTGGCGGACATCGCAAAAAAGCATGATCTTCCAATAGGCTCCATGTCTGAAGTGGTCCAAGACATCACCTGGTTGACCACCGGGAACATCGGTATCGACTACGTGGCTGGGTACGGGCTGCCCCGGGGTCGCAGCGTGGAGCTCTACGGACCACCGTCCAGCGGCAAAACCACAACCGGCCTCCAGACAGCGGCGGCCTACCAGCGAAGGATCATTGAAGCTGGTCTCGATGAACACATTCTTTATCTGGATTTCGAGCATGCCTTGGATGCCGAGTACTGCGCGAATCTCGGTCTTGACGTTGAGCACCCATCTTTCCTGCTGGCACAGCCTCACAGCATGGAGCAGGGAGCGGAGGCCGCCCTCAGGCTGATCGAGACCGGCCGAGTCGGCCTGTCGATCTGGGACTCGGTAGCGGCGATGGCCCCGCTCGCCCGCATTGAGGGCGAGTTTGACCAGCGGACAGCGGCTATGAACAAGGCCAGGCTCATGAGCGGCCTGATGCTCCAGCTGACACCTCTACTACACAAGACCGCGTCATGTGGGGTCTTCATCAACCACCTGATGGAGGCGGTCGAGATGACCGGCCGTCCCGGAATGCCGCCAAAGTCCACCACACCAGGTGGTAAAGCCCTCAAATACTATGCATCAGTACGACTTGAGTACAAACAGATCAAAAATGTAAAGGGTCGCGCGGTAGACAACCTCTCAGGCGATGTCACCGACCAAGCCGTCGCTACACACGTCCGAGTGAAATGCACGAAAAACAAGCTCGCCAACCCCTTCCGCGAGGCCGAGGTGCGAGTGCGCTTCGGGGCGGGATTTGACAATGTCTGGACCGCGCTTCAGATACTCCTGGCCCACAAACGGGTCATGCGGGAGTCCAGCTGGTTCCGCTTCGACCGCACCAAGGTCCCATCTCTGATACACCCGAAGATGATCCTCTCGGCCACAGGCCGCGCCTCCATCCAGGGTGAGGCCGGGGTCCTGGCCTTCGCGGACAACCACGCTGACTGGGCCCGAACCCTCGTTGAGCTGGCTCAACAGATCATCGAAGAATCCGGCTCAGCGTTGACAGACGGAACGATCGTCGATTTAGCCAGCAACGCCTCACCATCGAAGCTCGATGATGCCCTTATGGAGTCACCGTGATCACGGGCATGTTGCCGCATGAGGACGCGCAGACCATCCACGCCCCCGGGGAGTGCGGGTTCTGCGACCTGAGGCCCGATCTACAGGACCTGCGGGCCAAGTGGCATATTGCCTACACGCCAAGCGGGCAGAACGCCGCAGGCGCTCAGCGGCCCACCGGGGAGTTGCGGCACCCGAGGGACGCTGGAGATCAGCCACTGCCGACCACAGGTTCGGGCCCGGCCATCCACGGTCTAGTCGTGACAGACATCCTCGCGCGCCTTGAGCTCGGTGTACGCCGCTACGGCCAACCGCTGCGAGCCCATAACGGTCGCGACAGTCTGCGCGACGCATATGAGGAATGCCTCGACCTGGCCTGTTACCTGCGGCAGCTGATTGAAGAGACCACGACAACTTCAGGGAGCTGAAGGTATGAATCTGGCTCAGGCCTCATTTGGAGTCATGATGCTGGCTGCGGGGTTGCAGGCCACTGCGGTAGCCCTGCTTTTCCGGCAGACGGGCTACATGCGTCGTGCTGAGCAGCGCGCGGTAGCCCAGGCCGTTAAAGCCAGCTGCGCGCCCATGGAAGATTCGCGGGCCACCTCGATCATTCCCCAGGTCACGGACGCCGGGATCGCCGGCATTGCGGAGCGCATTAACCATCACCCAGCGGCTTACCGATGAGTTCTTGCGGGAAGACGCATAAGCAAAGCGCGTTGCGACTACGGAAAGTGAGTGTGCCTAACTGATCGTATAAGTAACCACAGGCCCGGCTACTCGTTATAGCTACGGAGAGCAACTCTCACGGGTGAAACCGTTCCAAGAGCCCGCGAGGAATTTAACAGGGTCTGGCCTGCGAAAACTACATCAGATGCCGCGATGGGCAGCCACCCTATTGGGTGACAAGGCGTATCAATCGATTAGGCGCTCATAGCTCATTCATGGTTAGACTGGCATCTCCCGGATTATTCGTGACAGGAAGGACCATTGTGAAGGTTTCACGCATCGCGATGGGCGCGCTATTCGGCACTGGCGTCGCCCTTAGCCTTGCCGGCGCGGCTCTGGCCACGCCGCCATCGCCGGCCCCCAGCTCACCGGTACCGGCCTCCAGCGCTTCCGCGCCGGTTTCTGGTCCAGCGTCCGGCCCCGCCTCAAGCTCGTCCTCTGCGGCCAAGCCCCCGGCCGTCGCGCAGACCTGCACCATTGATTCGGACGTTAACAAGTCCAAGGTCGAGGGCGGACTGACTTACGTCTGCGTCAACAACAACGGCAAGATCGGCTGGTCTACCGGGTCGGGTAGCACCAGTCAGACATGCTCGGTCGACGCGGACGTAAACAAGTCCAAGGTCGAAGGCGGGATTAATTACACCTGCCTCAACACCAATGGAAAGGTTGGTTGGAGCAAGACCAGCTCCAACGTCACGCAGAACTGCGCGATCAGTGCGGACATCTCCAAGACCCGCATTGAAGGTGGTCTCACCTACACCTGCGTCAACCTCAACGAGGGAACCGACAAGGCCCCCAAGTACGGTTGGAGCAAGGGCACGCAGGTTGTAAACCAGACCTGCACCGTTGACGCCGATCTGAGCAAGACCACGATCTACGGTGATGTCAACATCACCTGCGTCAACAACAACGGAAACAAGGTATGGATGCCGGCCGCCGGCCGTCCGTGCCCGGCGAGCACCGTCCAGGGCGTCTCCTGCGTCCCGAACCCCGCTCCGACCGCTATCTACGCCATCTGCCCGGTAACTGGTGAGATCTACCTGATCAACGGTCAGAAGTGCGTCTGCGGATTCAAGAAGGGTCAGGCTCCGACGGCTGGTGCAAACCAGACCGCCTCCCCCACCTGGGTCCTGGTCGAAGAGGCGGAGACCCCCGTCCTCAAGGCCAACACTGACAGCCTGCCGGTGACCGGCTCAAACACCCTGATCTACCTGCTGGGTGGTGTGATCATGCTGGCCGCTGGGGGCGGACTGGCCGTGGTCATGCGCCGTCGTCGGGCTGTTGCTTTCCGCGCCTAGTTGGCGCTAGCAGTATCCATCAGAACCGCCACCTCATCTGGGGTGGCGGTTTTGTTATGCCCATTTCCGCGGAAGTGCTATGCCGGTAATTGCGGTACACCCGGACGTAGAAAATCTATGAGACATCACTTAGCCCCTGAGCAGCTCATAGAGAAAATGAAGCCATCCCTACTCACCGTTGAGCAGGTCACCGACCGCCTCGCCGCCTCCGAACCGATCGAGGTCATCGACTTCGAGGCGGCCCCCGGGGTAACCATCACCGTTGAGGATGGATGCCACCACGGTATCGACGCGAAGCTCGGCGGGGACCCGATCAACGCCTACATCGAGCTCGAATCGTCACCCGGCAACTGCTACCAGCTAACCAAGGACACCCTGCTACAACTGGGATCCATCTGCGGTATCAGGCGCCAGTACACCGCCGCTCTGCCCGCCCGGCTCCTGGCGCCCCAACTCAACTACTGGTTCCGCGAGGGGCTGGCAGCCAAGGCTGGGAACACCAAATTTCGTCTGCTGATAACCGGAGGCACTGTCGCTGCGGTGACCAAGGGTAAGGTGGAGCCATTCTCCAACCTGCGGCTCCTGCACGAGGCGCTCTACGAACTTAAGCGTATCTACCCTGATGTCCAGCCCCTGATCGATCCGGCCTTCAGCCACAGTCTTCAGAGCACCCACATATACCTGATCATGCCAATACCGCACCTAGTCTTACAGACCTGGCAGACCGATCCATGGTCCATCGGCTTACACATCGGAAACTCGCTATCGGGTGAGGATAAGACCTCGATAGATGGATTCGCCTTCCGCTGGCGATCCGGGTGCGGGCTGATCGAGCCGACCATATCCACTGGGACCTGGGTGCGTCGCACCACGACTAACGGTGGTGAGGTCTACGACTGGGCTAGGGCCGCTATAACCAACATCGTCACGGATATGCGACTGGCTATCGACACGTTGCCTGATCTTCAGGGTCAACCAATCGAGGGCAAAGCCACGGATGTCCTGCGCGACACCTTCGAGCACTTCCACATCCCACTGTCCCAACGCGCGGCTATTACCGAGGGTTTCATCGCCGGGGATGATCCAACTCTTTACGGCCTGGTGGTGGCGGTCTGCGAGGCCGCTAGCAGGTCTGAGATCACTGACAGCCAGGCAGACAGCCTTATGAGAATCGCCGGTGATCTCGTTCGTCTGGGTGACGCTCGTTGCGGCCACTGTAACCGAATCATCCCCCATTAGAAGTACATAGGCTGGTTCACCCCTACGTGACTTGTAGGTGGAAGTTTGGCCCCGCTATGCTTTTAAGGCGAGGAAATTTAGGCACCTCGTAGGTCTGACGAGCGAGACCCCCGTAACGCCGCAAGCACTCGGGCGACTCCTCAGGACAAGCCCGGGGATTCCAATTGGAGCCCCCGGGTTTTATTCGCTTCAAAGCCGTTTCAATTCCGCTGAGGCGTTGTCAGATCATCTGCGTTAACAATTTGGTTGACGCGTGTCCGCACGCTGTGTCACACTTGGGGGACCAAGCGCTATGGGAGTTCTAGCAGTGGACCACGTACCGAATTACGCCGAACGGCGGATGCTTACGCTCGCACCACCCGGATACCCCGAAGCACAGACCATCTCTGAAAGATGGATCCGCGAGGTCTATCGGTACAACGCGAAGGCCTGGACCAGGGACGGAAAACTCTGGGACAACATCGGAGACCTGGTCTTTGGGGACCTGGCCGCCGGGCAGCCGCTGGAGTACCACGCGGCGGTTGTGTGGATCAGGCAGTTCGAGCCAGGGCATGCCCCTAGGCTCGGTCTGATCCTCGATCCGGGGCCACTGGAGCGCACGCGGCCCTGCATCTGGTGCGGGTTACCGGTTCGGTACTCCCGGGCATTCGATGCGTATGTGGACAACCACGTCACTGGTGGCGTTGGGAATCCATGCTGTCCAGATGGTATGACGCATATTATCGACCCCATGGAAAGCGACATATAGTGACACAGCCTAGTTTCCAGGAAGCCGAGAAACGCGCGCGGTACGCACGGACTGAGCAGGAGATCGCTGCCAGGCTGGCCAGGTACGAACGGCTCGGCCGGCGCTGCGACGGAGCAAAGCGAACCTGCCACAATAACGCAGCTACCTGGGAAATGGTTGTCAGCAATCACGACCGGGGAACCGACACCTGGTCTGAACCCACAACCATCAAGGTATGTGCGCGACATCGAGCACAGTTACTACGGTTTCAGTGGACTAGAGTGATCTCTGAAACGCATCTCGTTGAAAAATCCGAATAGATCGGTCGACTTTTTGTGACCTCGAATCATAGCAATCTAATTCAGTGGCGGGCGGCCTATGGGGTCACGGGCGGTAAGGCGCATCTGGTTAACCCGCGAACATCCACTATCTCTTGGTGTGGAATAGATACGCTGGATGGGCAAGACGCGTCGAAAAGGCCGCGCTGCAAGATGTGTCAAGCGGCTGTGCTTGCGTTTGTGGAGGACGTGAGCCGAGAGCCTGAACCAACGCGCATCGATAGATGGCTGGTCACAATTGAGTTGCCTAACAATCAACCGGGTACCCGCGAGATAATTCTGCGGAAGTTGGCTGTCCACGCTACGTGGCAGGTAACCGTGGTTCCGGCAGAACCAGGCGAGGCATGAAGCGCTCTTAGATCGGTATAAGGGCAGACCCCTGCTTGCCGAACTAGGAGCTACGCGTCGTGCTTGATGACTCAACAGCCCATCCGCAGGAATGCCCAGCTCTGCCACCACTTACCCAGTCGATGATCGCGCGGCTCGGCGGAGCTAGCCGCACCCTCGGAATCGCCGCCAGCACGGTCATGCTCCTGTGTTGCGGCGCTCTCGCCGGGCTCGTGGTCTCCCAGGAGACCAAGGAAGGTGTGCCAGCCACCTCGGGCGCACAGAGCGCGAATGCGCCCCGGCAGGCCGACCCTGGCTCCTCGCTAACTCAGAACTCCTGTGCTGGTGTCCCCGCATACGCTCAACGCACCGACGATGTCTGCGCCAACTCAGAGCGCGTGGTGACCATTGATGGTGTAAAAATCACGGTTACATCACTGGTCCTGGATGGCAGCCTACTTGGTGCGGACGTGACCATGGTTAACACCAGTAGCAGGGAGATGTCCTACAACATCTTGTACTGGGACATGCGGTTCCCGAACGGCGACATCAAGAATGGTGTCGATTCGCTGTTTGATGGCGGGACCTTCGATTCCGGCTATCTTGCGGCGGGCGGGTCGCTCACCAAGAGCCTGAGGTTTAAGTACGCCGGCCCCGGGCTCTACGTCCTGACCTACGAACCGATTCAGATATTCGCGAAACGTCGCGCGGTCTGGCCACAACAGATTAGTTGATCTTCACGCCGCGTAACCAAGGCACCCGGCGCGGTATGTGTGACGTGAATACGCCAACGAACCTAGCCGGGATGCCGGTTGTAGCCTCGATCAAGATCGATTCATTCGGTCTGCCGTGTGATCACGTTGTCGCCATAACGGTTTCAGACGACCACTTGTTCAACGTGCACACAGCACAACTGATCGATGACTTTTGGGAGGCCTACCACGGTGCCTACCGCCTACCGTGGGAGCGGGCGCTAACCGAGGCATTCGACCGGGCGCGATTCATGCCTCCGCAGCAGACGCCGGCCGAGAACACCACGACGGTGCGCCGATGAGCGGCTCACACACTTCAACCGTGCTCGCGCCGGAGACCATCGGAAGCCTTGAGATCTGGCTCATGGCGGCTCCCTGGCTCGCGCCCATAAACGTCACCGTGACCCCGGATGGCCAGAGTGTCACCGTGGAGATCCGCAGTAGCCAGGCTGAGGGGGACAACACCTACAGCCTGACCCTGGACTCTTCGGGAAATTCGTCACTCCGGCACTAGCCGGAGGCCCACCCGCGCGAACCCCTCAACGCTCGCCTCGGCTCCTAGGCGCCACCACCGCCAGATCGCATCACGGACCGCGTGATCAGTCACCGGCCGCAGTCGACCCGCCCAAACGAGCATCGAGTCCTCATTGACAGGCCATCTGCTGCTAATACCAGACATACCATCTGAGGCGATGGCCTTGCTGATATGAGTGGATATGATCTGACCGAATTCAGCGGATTCGCATTCTCCCTGTAGCACGTCGGCGAGGTAGCACGCCTGAGGCAGTGTGAGGCGAACCGATGCCACCTCAGCCTGAAGCGTCTCCCACCAGAGTTGCAGCTCAAGCCGCGCTTGGAGATCGAGGCTGGGCATTTGGCCCCTCGCGGTTCTATCCGCGAGCCACCCAGTCATGTTCGGACCGATTCGAAGCTGTAGCCGGTTATCCATGGTCACCCTCAATCCCTCAGTCTGCCGCACCGGTACCAGCGCCGCGCCCGTTCTGGTACGCCCGCTGCTGAACGAATCTCACTGGGTAGTCGATGGCCAGCGGTGCGTGACACCGACCGTCAGACGGCTCGTGTCGCAGTACTCGCGTTTGCGCATCCCAGAAGTGGGAGTGTTTTGACTCGAAGGTTTCGCGGTCTACCCGTGCCTCACCAACCGAGCCAGACTTAGTGTCGTGCGCTTTTGTGGTCTCGATAGCGTAGATGTCTCCCTGACGCAGCACCCGCTTGCCTTTATTGGCTGCTGTCGTCACATCAGTTGGTGTGATCCACCGCATTGCCTCACTGATGTTGGTGATGTTTCCGGGAATGCGCACTGCCCACATTCCCGCATCATCCGTACCACACAGATACGAGAGTTGCGCCCATCCACTTCCAAAGTTGCCTGAGTAGAATCGCCGCGCGCTTACGTGTAGCACGGTCAATCCGGGTTTGTGATCAACTACCGACAGCGGTATGTCTCTCGCACTGGACTTTGTGGCACCACTGAGGATGCTGGTTTCTCCGCCGCGTCGGCGTATCTCCATGCTGAACTTTGAAACCAGGCTCGCGTAGAACCTTTCCTGTAGATTTGGCGTAACTGAGACACGCCTAGCGATACCTCTGGCGATGCGAAGCTTGCCAATCGCAGTCTTTGACCGCTTTCCAGGTAGGCCAAGCTCCTTAGCGGTCTGCGCTACCAGCGCGGCGTTGGGCTGGTCACACCTCAAGAGAGCCAGAGCAGCCGTTTTCTCGTCGCGAGTCTCGGTGCTTTGTGTCATGCACAGAGAGTAAACGGCCTGTCGTACAAAGTCAAGCAGTTGTACGACACTGTGTTGATGCTCCTGACGGGTGCTAGCCACTTGACCAGGTGAAACATCGATCCTATGCTCAGAGCATCGACCCGCTATTGGAGGTACTAGCACATGGTCAAGTTCATCTGCATGAGCGCCATAGCAGCTATTCCGGCTAGCATCTTCACACCTATATTTGGCCCCGGAATTGGCTTCGGCATCTATCTTGTGGGCATGTTTAAGCTGTACTGATTTGAATCGCAGTGGACTTTCACCACTGACACGTGCTACTTTTTGAAATAACGGAGGCGGGGTTAGCCAGTATCTACCCCTCCACAACACGTAGAACTGGCAAAAACAATCACAGACACAGTAGGATCATAATGAGCAAAGACACAGTAGCTACCGCAGAGCTGAACCACGGTAAGGGAAAGAGCGTTGTAACTGGGCCGGTGCAAATCGAGTTCACGGATTTCAACCAGTGCTGTGTTTCCACACCGGCCTACCACTCGGACACCCGCCCGGCAGTCACCTACCGCGATCGGCAGTGGTTGGTAACGGCATGCCTGGAGCGCGGTGAGGATGGAGCCTGGTCCGCGACCTACATGACTGCCGCAGAGCGTAAGCGGTTCCAGCGGGGCACTGATGCGCCACCCACTTACCGCGCTGCGATTGAGGCGGCTGTCGTGAGCGCGGCATCGCGGGCCTGGACAGAAGAAATCGGGTACGAGGCCGGACGCGTCAAGATTGAGACTATGCTTGGCGTAGAGCTACAAAAACAACGAAAAGCGCGAGAGGCGTTAAGTGAGTTAGACGCCAATGTCGCAGCACTGGAAGAGAAGCTTGAGGCCTTTATCGCTGGAAAGTCATGCGCTGAGCGGGCGGTCTAATCACCTGATCAGACGACAGCACGCTAGGCAGCTCGGCGGGTAGTCTGAGATTTGTTGCCCAAGACTAAGCAGTAGTAGTCAGCGAGGTTCAGATGGTGTCCGATCCAGATCTAGCAAACTATGACATCATCCTGATCAATAGCTCAGCTGGGAAAGACTCACAAGCCACGCTGACCCATCTGGTCAACCTCGCTGATTCGCAACACGTCGACCGCAGCAACCTGATCGTGGTTCACGCTGACCTCGGTCGGGTCGAGTGGCCAGGCACCAAGGAGCTAGCCGCGCGACAAGCGGCTATCTATGGGCTTCGTTTCGAAGTGGTCAGCCGAGCGGAAGACCTGCTGGATCAGATCACAACCCGCCACCACCGACTACGCGCTAAAGGTGACACCACAACACCAGCTTGGCCGTCGTCGAAGGCTCGATACTGCACATCAGATCAAAAGACCTCACAGGTGACCAAGCTGATCACTCGACTGGTCACCGAAAAGCGAAACCAGGGGATCACCCGACCAGTACGGATTTTGAACTGTCTCGGGATTCGCGCCGCTGAATCGCCAGCTCGGGCTAAGAAGGCACCATTCGGACCGGACTCCGCAACTTGGTCTACTCCGCCACGAGTGGCCACCGCGAGCCGTGAAGGTCGTGAGGGGATTCGGCACTCAAAGCGGACAGTGGACCGCTGGTTTCCCATCTTCGACTGGTCAGACGACGATGTCTGGCGATTCATCCGGGAGTCAGGGGTTCCACACCATCCTGCCTACGATGCCGGGATGAGCCGCTTGTCCTGCGTTTTCTGTGTGTTCTCGACCAAACGAGAACTGATGTTGGCAGCGCGGCTGAACCAGGATTTGGGCCGGCAGTACGCCGACGTTGAACGGCTTGTGGGCCACACGTTCAGGCAGAACCTTAGCATCGCGGAGATTGTTGACCAGGCAAATCGGGAGGTGAGTACGGATGAACTTACCGATTCGAGCGACGAACACCGATTCGCTTGCTGCTAACGGTTTCGACTCTGACAGCCAGCTTGGTCAACTGACTGCCTTATGGCTTCTGACCAAGCGATCCCAGCACACCAGACGGTGTTACAAGCGGGATCTTACCGTTTGGGTGACCTGGTGCCTTGAGAACCAGATCCAGCCGCTTAAAGCCAGGATGTCACAGGTAGACGCGTGGATCATCTGCCAGCGGTCAGACGGTCTCGCGGAGACTAGCATCGCTCGCAGGGTTTCAGCGGTTTCATCCTGGTACACCTATCTGATCCGCAATACGGCAGATGACGTTAAGCCACTGGTTACCCGCAACCCTGCCCGCACTGACGCCCGGCCAAGCATCGACCCGGACGAGAGTCCGACCATCGGCTTGAGTCGGGCCGAGACTGACCGTCTCCTGGCCGCAGCCGACGCCGACGGATCAACGTCCGCAGCCTTGATCAGACTGCTACTGGTTACCGGGATTCGGGTCGGGTCCGCGATTGACGCTAAGATCGAGGATCTGGCATACGACGCGGGTCACCGAACACTGGTGATCACCGTCAAGCGTGGTAAGCGTAGACGCACTGTAGTTCCACCTAGTGCGTCTACCCGTATCGATACCATGCTCGCTGACCGTGGTGAGCCAGAGGACGGACCTCTGTTCACCACATCTGCTGGTAAGCCGATCTACCAGATGTACGTGTATCGCCTAGTGAGGCGATTGGCCAGGCAGGCCAAGATTCCAACTGCCAACGAAATCTCTCCGCACTCACTACGCCATACAGCGATAACTGAATTCCTGAACGCTAGCGGCGGAGATCTCCGCCGTGCCCAGGATTTCGCCCATCACGCCGACCCCCGTACCACTCGGCGGTATGACAGAGCTAGGAACAGTCTCGATCAGCATGGTGCCTATGTGCTAGGCGACCGATTCGCCTAGCAAGATCAAGTACCCGTGCTGCCGGGCTAACTGAATCGTGGCCGATTCAGTTAGCTTGCCATCGATTCATGATCAGCGACGGATTGACCACTAGTAGACACAACGGATTGCCGAGACTCTGTCGGGTATCCGGCTTCTACCGTAAACCGATTCGATGGTTGACGCGCGTCAACCATCAACCTAGCCTTGAGTTGCGAGGTTAGCCAACGGTTTCATTGGAGGCAGTCATGCCGGCACTAGAGCCCACTGTCGAGCGGATCATCATAGGTATGGTTGGACGGTACCAATTCACATCGGAATCAGTTAACGATGCCTACACGACCGGATACCGTCTTGGTCTACTGTCGTCGATCGCCGATGTGTTCTACTCCGCCTTGAGGACCCCCGGCAAAGACGGCATCATGGAGCTGGTTAATCAGCTGATGATGGAACGTCAGATACAAGACAAACTTGTCGAGCTTATGAGCAAGCACAGTGAGGCTGCCCTGATCGTTTGCGAGATCACCGTATTCATTCAAGCAGCAATAGAAAGTGAGCTGGAAAATGCCTAAATTGTCGATGGTTCCGTTTGAGACTGACATGGGTTGGGACATCAATACCGAATATGGCCTAGTCCAAATCAGGGTAACTGCCGGTGACGTGAAACGGACCGCTCTCACGATCGAGGCCCGCACTGAGGTTATCGCGCCCCGATTCGCGTTCTGTGCCGAGCTGACCGTGAACAACCGTCAGTACACGAGGTGGACCGAGTTTGACCTGCTTGCGTCTGAGCGGCGTTTCACCAGCCAGAACGGTTTCGAAGTCCGATTCGCCCAGGTTCCTGGTGGTCCGCTTACCTGTGGCTGGTACAACACCAGTAACGCACCGGTAGCCAAGACTTCCACTATCGGCAAGATACTTGCCCGTATCGAGCGTGACGTACTAGCGCAGATACCCACAACCGGACCATGGTGTGGCGCATCGATTCGGCGCAGCCTAGCTGCGGAGTATCACCGGTTGGATTACATGATCGACGAACTCACCGACCAATTGCGGCGTGCACAGGACGCACGCGCCAAGGTATCAGCAGTGATCAATTCAGCGATAGGTGAACGTACGGCAGTCAGCCTAAACGTATAGAGGCTAGCTCCGCCGACCGTAACCGGTCTGTTCCTGCTATGCATGTCCCCCGGTTAGCCGTCTACCGCCTAGCCGGTTGGACGGTTACCAAACTCTGCGTTAGCGGCGTAGCGTAGTGGGCAACACCAACCGACTAAACCGAGTGAGGTAGTCATGATGGCGAAGGCCGTTGAATTCAATCCCGAGACTGACTTCGAAGTCAAGATCGGTTTCGATTTCATGTTGTACTACGTCCGCGAATTGCTGTCTTTCGATGCGGCTGGTGAGAGGTTCCTAGCTGGTGAGCGTGCCGCGCTACTGCGTATGATCGCCGCTACTGTGGCTGGTGGCTATATGGTCGGGCGTTACATCGATGCTTTCAGCTGGCTTGACGCAAACACCCAAAAGGGCCCTAAGAGCACCAAGAGCGACCTACAGATCACTCGTGAGCTGATCGACCAGTTCCGCTACGGTAAATAACTAATCGTTTCGCTTGACTGCCTGTGACCGTTTCCGGGCAGTCAAGCATGGTTTCAACCCACTTACCGTTTCGTTGAATCGAGATCAGCTATGGCGAACAAGTCTATCCGTGTCGGTCGTATCCTGTTTCATGCTAACCACGCTCTTAGTATCCGTGGTGCGGATTCCGGCCGGAAAGAGCGTAGTGATGGTATTCGGTCACTCGTAGATGTCATCCTGTTTGATTCCGGCAACTATGCCGGATTCAGCTACCTTGACACACCAGCTACCGAGCGGTCACGAATTCAGTTTTATGTCTCCGATGCGGTGCGTGCGGACTATGCTGCTGCCCGTGCTGAACACCGTACCTCTGTACCAGACTGTCCTATATGTCGGGATGAGCCAGCACTGTAGCTATTGTTGAATCAGAGCCCTGTATGTCGCATACTCTACCGCTATCTCGCAAGAAACCGATTCGTGTAGGTCGCCTAGAGTATAAGGCGAATCAGCTGAGACGCGTGGTACGTCCGAATCACGCTATGGAAACCGTGGCTAGCTTAATGATGTTTGGCGTAGCTACCGCTACTGACCGATCGGATGACAGCGCTGTATCTGGCGACCATGCATAGTTGACGTACGGCAACTGCCGCACTAACCCAACGGAGGTAGTGATGTTGAACGACTTCGATCTTACCGACACCACTTTCGGCGTAGCTCCGAAACAGGCAGACTGGGCATACTGCCTGATCGTGGACATTGACGGCGAGACCGACTACTTCGATGGTTACGCCATCGGAGAGAAGCCGACCGTCGAAAGTGCGACATACCACCACTCATGTCACCACTCGTGGGTTGCTGGCATGATGGTAGTCAATGAGGAAGATCTTGACTGTATCTCCGAACTTCGTACCGTAACCTGCGAGAGATGTGACGCTGTGTACGGATCGGACATCAAGCCCGCATTCACCGTGCTCGAATTCGAGGTTGGGGCAACGCCTCACGGCAAGCACGCCGCTCAATGGGTACCGGCCGAGACTGACTAACTGACTTACGGGTGAGTGCGGTAGACCCGCACTCACCACACATAGACTGAACCCAACTAACCCAACGGAGGTAGTTATGTCCCTTTCCATCACTCGTCGGCGGGCAGAGTCACGCAAGGCCCGGGGTGCCCGAATTGCACGTTCTCGCCGTGATCGGCGCGTTGAGTCCACCCTGCGAGCGATCGCCACCATCACCCAACTTGCCGGATAGCAGTAACCGGACCACCCATAGCGCGCGTCGGTAATCCGACGCGCGCTAGCTGTATGTGGCCTAGGGCCGGTGCGGCCGAGCCTGCCAGCCTGGCCTAGGGCCGGTGCGGCCGAGCCTGCCAGCCTGGCCTAGGGCCGGTGCGGCC
>WSSedL2TaDRAFT_1000002_pt1 | contig 80453 bp, 38 predicted proteins | sample WetSurSiteL2Tule_FD_9463 | JGI IMG/M metagenome (IMG submission 9463)
CCCGCCGCGGCCTCTTGTGTGATAGTCGCGACAGGCGGACTAGTTCGAGCCTGGGACGCGGAGGAGCATGCCACCGACGCGTAGTTTGATTTCGACCCAAGTAGCGATCAGGTCCGGGAAACCCGTGGAAAGAAGGCTTGCCGGCGGCGAGTAGGGAATGACGACGTTGTTTCGCAACGTCGCAATGACGTGCATATCGCCAGCGGGCTGTCCCTCGCGAGCCCAGAGGAAACCTTCGGGAATGCGGAACCGATTGTTGACCGAAGGCTCGCCATTGGCATGGAGATAGCTCGCGCCGCCGCCCTCCACAAACTGGTCACAAGTGCCCATTTTTTCCGTGCGATCGGCGTTATCCCATTCGAACCGCAGGGTCAAATGTGGCGAGACCAGGTGGTAGAGCACTTGTTCGAGTGTCGCGCTCGAACCGACCTCAGGTGGCAACACCAGCGCGAATGGATCCGCGACGCATGCCTGACCGCTGAGTGCCTGAGTGACTCCGGTGGTCGGGTTCACAGTCGCGACGAAATCAGGGTAAAGTGGCGTTGCAGCGGCCGGCGTATACTGCGCCTTGAGCCCACGGGCTCCCATGGTGATCCATTCGACGGAGAGATCTGCGCTTGCCGTCGTACGACGCGCGGTCGTGAGACTTGTCTCAGCTTCGGTTGCGCGAAAGTTGGGGCTGCCCGCGAGTTCGATTTGATTGCCTTGCGCGTAGTTGAAGAAATCCAATTCTTGGCCGGCTTGTGCCACCAAATAGCCAACCGCGCCGCCTGCGTCTAGGTTCTCGACGTCAAAGCGTAGGCTGCGGACGCTATGCAGTCCGCGCGTCGTTGCAAGGAACGGAACGTTGTTCTTCGCATACAGTGCGAGTAACTCGGATCTCTTGGTTCGGAACAGTTTGAGGTCTTCAGCTTCTGCCATGATAGTGCTCGTATTCAGGGAAAATTGTGGGTTTAGAACGTTCGGTTTTGGCGCGCTCGAGCGCGTTCGGTACTAGAGCGAAAGGCCCGCCGCTTCATGGGCGCCACTCGGCACGCCCCAAAGTGCGCCGGCATCTTCGACGTAACCCGTGCCGCTTGGTAGCTGCCTGACGTCGCTCGGCTCAAGAAGCGCGCCCGAGTCAAAACCACTCGTTTGTGGCTGCCCGCTGGCTGCCTGGTTCTTCTTGATTGAGATCCCCATTTGGATCTGTTCGATGCCAATAGCCGTTGCACCGCCCGCAAGACCGAGTCCTAGCGCTCCAATCTTCGGTGCCATCGTCACCAAATGCCCGACGACCACACCAGCGACGGGCATGATCCAAGAGCGCTTGGTGATGTTGTTCGGATCTGTGCCGTAAAGGCTTGGAGTCGTAAGAGCATGGGCGCCGTAGTAAATCGCGCCACCCGCCATCGCAAATCCGGTTTGTGCTGCGCCGCTTGCGAATTTGCGGCCAGCTGCGCGCGCTCGAGAGTTAGCCATGTTTCTGTCCCTTCGTGCGGTAGATGACTACCGCGGTGACGACGGCAGCTGCCGCCAATCCTGCCGCAGGCAAAGCCCACGACGGAAAACCTTTTTCTTGCGGATTTTGGTACCCGAGTTGCACCAGCGACCCGACGCGATTTTGGAGCCCTGCTAGCGCTAGCTTGGTTGCGTCATCGAGCGGCAACGTAGTTCCGGCGGCGATCTCGCGTTGCACGTGCGTGTTGACGAGCTTCAATACTTCGGCATCCGCGCGCTGGATCTCTTTGGCTGCAGAATTGCGCTTGAGCGCGTTTTCCACGATTACAAGCGCTTTGTCGGCCACATACATCACGACGTAGGCTTGAGCAGCGACGATCGTGACCGCTACCGCACCGGCGAGAATCAACACCGGGATCGGAACACCAACGTCACCCGTTTCGCTTGCGCGTTTCTCGAGTGTGATCCCAGCAAGATCGGCGTAGGCCCCGAGCGGCGCAAGCAGCAGGCTAGCAGCGGAAAACCGCTCAGATGGCTGCGCTCTGCCATCCAAGGTGACAAGGATCGTCGTGAACCCGTCCGGATTGACATCGCGCTTCACTTCCCCTACGAGGCAGCCGGCGAGCACCATCCGAAGGGCGAGCACTGCGAGAAACTCTTCGTCAGGGTGCGCGCTCAAGGACCAATCGGCGGACGCTAGATGCTGGATCCCCGCGTCCGCTGAAATGGCAAGCTGCCGGTCTGAAATCGTGAGGGTTTGCGCCATCTTACTTTACGGCTTGGATCAGGCCCGTAAGGGCAGCGCCCCCAATGGCTGACCAAAGACCCCACTTCGCGTTGTCGCTCATGGCTGGCGCGCTGGTGCTCGCTGCTGTCTGTTGTGGCGTCTGCGCGGTCGTAATGGGTCCGGGTGCTACGACTTGGCCTCCGGGGGTCAGAACGCTACCCGATGGGAGACTGGTGTTGGCCGGAATGACCTGAATATTCGGGATTCCTGCCTGGATCGTGACGGTTGGTGTCGAACCAGCGGGCGCGAGTACCGACGGCGCTGCCGATGTCTGCGCAGTCGTCGTCGTTGTTGTCGCTACTGGTGTGTTGATGATCGTCGGAAGCGACGGGATCACAACCCCGCCGGCGCTCAAGGCGCTATTAGTAACCTGATTTGCCTTCTTTTCGGCCCAACTATTGAGCGCTTGCGCGAGTTCGTCGGACCAGTTGCCGTCTGCTACTGCCGGCGGCCCACCAAACCGGCGCCACCAACTGGCAAAGCTGTTTGCCTGCAGCACGTCTCGCGCGGTCCAAGACGTCGCCCCAAGCTCTGACGACGAACCGTAGTCTTTGACCAAAGCCTCGGTTTGCCCGTCGGATTTGCCCCATGCGGCAAGCACCACTCGCGCTTGGCTCTGCGCAGCAAGGTTGCCGGCTGGCATCGACACCGCTGCCGGCGTGGTTGGTGATGGCTGCGCGGGCGCCGATTGTGCTGCAGTCTGCGCCGTGACCTTGATCCAGCTCGCTGGCAAGTTGAGCGTTTCGCCCAATTTCACGGGGAAACCGTACTTTTTGACCATGTCGGCGTTCAGGCGGTAGCCGTTTTGGTTGATTGCCTTGAGCTCGGTCCAGCGGTTGGCGTTGCCCGTGAGCTTAAGCGCAATCTTCGACCCAGTGTCGCCAGACTCAACGATCCATTGAGCGCCGGAAGCCGTCAAACCAGCAGTTTCTCCGCGCATGTGCGGCACGAATCGCAACAAGGCGGCGCGCGCGCTCTGCGATACTGGGCGGAACTCTGCAGTACGGCCCTTCGCGACGATGTTCGGGCGCATGTTGGGGCGCGTCAATCCTACCGCAGAGCGTACGCGCCCAATGTTTTCGGGGGAAATCGACGGGACTAGTCCGAAGCTTGGACGTCGTAGGATCATGGGTGCCTTTGCGAGTTGAGAGATTTGAGATCCAGCGGACTTCGTCGCGAGGGAGACTCCCTCGCGAGCAACGGATTTCAGAACGTTGCCGCCCTTTGCGACGTTTACGCCCACGTTCAGGGCACGTTGGGCCAGTTCGCCGCCGGGTAGTTGCGTCCGAGCGTAAGAGATTCCCTCGCGCGCAACGGACTTCAGAACGTTGCCGCCATGCGCGACTGACAGGCCCGCCCGTACGGCGCTTTGTGCCAATTGCCCGCCCGGAATAGCGCCTAGCGCCGCGGCTTGGCCGATCTGGGCCAGTGACTTGCCCTGTGATGCCGCGGATACCGCATTGATTCCCGCACCTACCACGGTACCGGCGCCAGGTACGAACGAAACGAGGGAGGCAGCGACTGGCAGCGTAGATCGGACATCGGAAACCACGGCCGAACCAGCGCGACCGATTGAGCGAATGACATTTCGCCCTCGTGCGACGTCGCTCACTAGGTTCACTGGCGCGGTCAGGATCTTGACGCCCGGAATACTACCGACGGCCTTGCCGACGCTCTTGACAGCCTTGCCGATTTTCTTGACGAGTTTCGAGCCAAACCATCCGACGTCACCGCGCTCGGCCAGATTGCGCCTGCGAATCAGCATCCGACTAAGCTACACTACCAAGTGTAGCATGGCATCGGCGCCAAACTTGACACTGGTCCAAAACACTGGTACGCGCGCGCGCCTCGAGGTTTGGAGTTGCATCGGGTGCGGGCATAGGTGGGGAACTTCCGCACCGCCCGACTACTGTCGCAAGTGCGGCGTGCGTGGAGGATATGCCCCGGAAGATCTCGAGTTGATTGGCACGCAATCCGCCGATCTATCGGATCTCGAACCCGGCGTTATTGTCACCGATTGGGCCCATTTGCTTCCCATTGGGCTTCCGCTCGGATTGACCATGGTGATGCGCGGTCGCCCAGGCGGGGGCAAGAGCCGAAGTGCATTTCGCTTCGCTTCGCAGATCGGGATCGCGGCCGTTTTCGGCCTAGAAATGGGAAAAGTGCTTTCGAAGGAAACCGCCGGATTTGCCGGGGCAAACCTCGACAATTGTTGGTGGTACGACGACGTCGAAGGCATCGCAGATCTGAACGTGCTTTGCCCTGCGGTCGTAGTCGTCGATTCGATTCAAAAGGTCCAACGCGGCCGCACGAGGTTCGTCAACGGGCTGCGCAAATGGGCAAAAGACAATGCGCGCAACGCGATCTTTGTCTCTCAGCTCGGTATCCACGGCGCCAGCCGGCATGGCGAAGACCAAGATTTCGACTGCGATATCGTCGTCGATGTCTCACCCGGCATGGTCGACGGCGTTGCGTGCAAGAACCGCCATGGCATCAACGAGAAGCCAGCGGATTGTCGCGAGGGCTGCGCGCATGTCCGGATCGTCAAGTCGCGAGTCTGCCAGCTCGTAGGGGGGGACGTGCCGATAGTGGCAGGATTTTAGGTAACGGCGCTACTTGCGATGTTGGATTGGCTTATCTGACAGAGGCCGCAAGCAGCGCCACCAGAAATCTAGCACAAAAAGGCGATAGGCTGGAGCAGGGGGGCACCAACCTATCCGGGTGGGGTAGCTGGAAAGGAAACCAGCGGACCTCGAGAGCATATTCCTTAGACTAGCCGATCGCAAGCGCGATTTTTTGGCGTCAGAAGAGCCATTTTCCGGTCTCTGGCTCCTTTGGTACCTGTTCGGCGACCTCACCGAGTCGCGCCCGCCGGACAATGGTCTCAGCGTACCAGACACGCGGTGCCAGCTCATGGGGCCCCCTGACCCAACATGACCCGTAGACATGCGAGAGTAGCGGACCCTTCCACCTGGGCACCATGTCCGCGGGGATACCGCTGGCGAGGCAGATAGCGACAAAGAAACGGGCCTTCGCGTCGCAGTCGTCCACCCCCCGCCGAAACGGGACGTCCGCCGGGCCCTGGGGATCCGTGTAGCCGTCGATTTGCTCGCGCCCTACCCGGTCCGAATCGAGCTGGTACAGCACGCAGTCCCGCGCCAGGGCAAGCGCGAGACTTGCCAGGCACCACTCAGGCCACGGGGATCGCGCGGCAATAGCTGTGCAATGTTGCGAATAGAGCTTTATTTCCGGGGTTTCGGCGTCGCGCTTCGGCGCATCCCGCAGAAATTCCCACTTACGAAGCTCTTCGTTGTGGTCGATGGCTGCGACGTTCATGGCTTGGCCCGACCCGGGCCGACGCTTTTGCTGGCTTCATAGGCCGCCTTGCCTGAGGCCCGTCCGACCTCTTGGTCTTCACTTCCCGCCACTTGTGGCGAGAGTTCGATCGGCGGCGCCTTGCGCGAGCTAAACAGGTCACGCGCTAGATCAATGCCCTTCCCCAGCAACGCGAAAAGTGATGTCCACATGGCTCGAAAGTATCCTCTCTAGAGTCTCAGGTTCAGCTGTTTTATTGGGTCGATGCTAGTTATCCTCGAAGTTACTCAGAAATTCACGCAAAGCCTGAATGCAATCATCACGCGAGCCCATGCTTGCGTAACCCATTCGCCCCCCATTTCCGAAGTCAAATGTCAGTACCAGGCAACCGACACCATCGGGCAAAGTATCCTTGCCGGCGCTGCAAATCACGGCCGCTGCAAGCGCGTAATCGATATCGATCCGGCCGGTCATGGCGGTGTCCCAGGTGGCACGACGGGTCCGCTTGGCGCGGTCGCTTGCGCGACCTTCGCGACTTCTACGATGTTCCGGATCCCGTCTGCGATGTTTCGCGTCACCTCATTCCACTGTGTCGGTTTGCCCTCATTTTCTGCGCCTTCTTTCATTCCGGCTTTCAGGTCGGCCATGATTTCAATCCCCTTCAGAAATCCATCGACCGTGCCATTGGCTCCACCTTGCGGCTGGGTGTGGCCCATCATCCCCGCCAAACCGCTTACCAGCCCAGTGACCATCTGGGTTTGCGCATTCGTGAACCCCACCATGATTTGAGTGAGTTGCGACGCGTTGAATCGCGATTCCTCCCGCTGAGCCTGCAGCAGCGCCGCATTTTGCTGACTCGACAACACCATCATCACCGTTTGCGGATCCATGCCCGGGGGGATTACTATCGAGCCAGCTTGCATCATGGGCGGTTGCTGGATCACTGGCGCAGGTGGTTCGGGTGGCTGGCGCGGTTGACCACGGGGCTCAGGCTCCGGAGCGCTACCGGCGGCGCGCGGCACCTTGATTGTCATGAGGACTCGATCGATGATGCGTTTTGTGCGGGCGTGACGCCCAATCAGCTCGAAGTGCCCAGCGCCTACAGCGTTGTATACATCTTCCGTCGATTGCAGTTCGGCGGGCTCCCATTGCCCGACGAGCATCACCGATCGCGACCCTTCGAACTGACGAATGTTAATGTAGCCAATGTCACGGGAGGCGCGTTCCTCATTCGTGTCATCTTCGTTGAACAGTGGGTGATTTATCATCGTGAAACCTCGAGTCTGGCGCGCTGGATTTGAAAGCGAAATCGCGTACTTGTGGACTCATCTGCGGCGCGAGTGGCCGACGCGGCAAACACGCTTGCGCCGTCGAGCGGTAGCGTCAACACGAAGTTAGCCTGACCGTTGCGAACGCTCAGGATAACTTCATTGCCGTCGCGTTCAAACTCGAACTCAACGCCTGTTGGTTGTGGCATAGAACCACTTTGCAAAGAGGCCTAATTCCTTGCCGTTCCAATGGGTTACATCTACCGCGATCGTGCCCTTAGCGGCAGCCGCAAGGAACTTCGGTAGCTGGCTCGGAGGGAGTCGACCGAGCAATGCGCGCACTTTTTCGTCCTTGGCCTTGCCCATGAACTTATCGATCGTTTTCACGTTCGCTGCAAAGGGACTACCAACGGATTTAGCCGCTTTTTTTGGCCGTTTCGGCGTTCCTCGAGGAGCTGGCTCGTCGAGCCCAGATCCCTTTATCGTCGTCTGCTTCCATTTGCTTTTCGGTGGCTTGCTTTTTTCCTTGCCGCGCTCGAGCGCGTCAGCTTCCTGCTTCTGCTTGCGCAAAGCGGCCAAATTCGCCGCCTTTTCCTTAGATTTTTGTTTTTCGCGTTCACGAAACGCCTTGCCCCGCGCCGTCGCATCCTGCGGATCTTCCCTGAGTAACTTCACCGAGCGATTGTAGTTCTTCAACTCATCGAGCACGCTCGAAATTCCGCCTTCGAGCTTGAAAATACGGCTTTCCGCCTTGCCCAAATCGCGCGCTACCTCGGCCCAATCCTCGGGGTTCGCTGGCGACTTGTGCTTTTCTTCCCACGCGTCGAAGGCCTTCGAAACGAGCTCGCGACAATCGTCCTTGACCAGCTCGCGCAACTCGGCAATCACGGCTTTATCGGCCTTATCCGACAATGCCCCAACCGTCGCGGAGGGAACGGCGCGCGGTGCGCGATCCATGGCAGCCATCATTTCTTCCAGCCTGGCCGCGTGTTGCTTGATCCGGTCGTCGACGACTGACCGCATTGCGATGGAGAGCCCTTCGCGAAGTCCGCGAAAGAACCCGCCTTCGCGCATTAGATTGACAGAAAGTAGCTTCGATAACGATTCCACGGCGGGACTCGTGCTCGCCATTTCCTTGAACGTGAGCAACTGCCCAAAGGTCTGCAGTCCGGTCTCAACGGCGCGCATCACATGCAGCGGCTTGACGTCGAGCTCTCCGGCAAGCTCATGAATCGCGGCCGATATCGAAAGCAATGGGTGGGAAGTGATCCCATCCGAGGCCGAAAATTGCGGGATTGGTGGCGGTTCAGGCTGGGTTGCCTGTTTGATCGCGTCGGTCGAGGCCGCTTCGACGTCGAGCAGCTCGCCGTCATCGAGCTCGGTCGTTACCGTGTTGTGAAAGTCGGATAGCATGCGCCGAACGCGCGCGCTTAGGATCCATAGTGGAGGGCAATAAGTGAGCGGTTCAAGCCGTCCAGGGCCGAAATTGTCGGGAAGCAGCGCTTGCTGACGAACGGTGCCCCCGGTACTGAATTGGATTGGACCGTCTTCTGAATCGTAGGTCCAGACGTCAACCGCCGGCATGGAATCCCAACGTGCAACCACTTCAAAGATTTGCTCGCCGCAAGCCAGAAATGAGCCAATATCGGGCAAATATGGTTCAGAAAGCTTATTGTCTACTTCGCCTGCCGCAATAGGTAGTGGAACGAGCTCGGAGTCGGGCTCGGGCTCGTATGACGGCCGGCTCGCGTCCAGATTTTCCAAAACCGGCTCAGCTTGCGCGATCGGCTGCTCGTGCTCGAGCAGGAGCGGTTCGGATGCATCGTTGGGTTGATCTAGCGCGATTTGCGGCGTGTCTGCTGCGGGCGGCGCCGGCGGCTGCTTGGATCTGTATGGCGGCAAGGTTCGAAGTCCCATCCGAATTTTCAGCGCCCATGCGGGAAGTTCATCAACTATGCGCAATCCGCCGAAATCCCACGGCGTATAGGAGCGGTGCACATAACTGCTTGCAAGGTGCACATTCGGGAAGATGTAAACCAGCACATTTGTGGGGGTTTCATCGTCAAGGACCTCAATGTAGTCTGGTTGCTCTCCGAGGCTATCGTCGCGGCAAAGGATCGTTCCCGCTGGCGGCGCGGGTGGTACGTCCGGCGGCGCCGGCGGTTGCCATTGCTTAGGTGTGGGCGGCGGCGGCTCGACGACGGGCTCGGGTTCGTCAGTCGCTAGAAAGCCCTCTGCGCGCTGCTTTTTTTCGTGTTCCTGTTCCACCGCCATTGTCGAGGCTTCCGGTGCCTTCCAACCCAATTGCTTTTCCGGCTGCAGTTCGATGTCTGCGAGCGGCGGCATATCGTGCGAAGCTTTCGCATTCTGCTCAAGTACAGCCGCTAGTCCCTCCGATTTGAAGCCAGTTTCCGCAGTTGCTTCGGGCATTTCTGGCAATGCGTTGGCTTCGTAGAACGGCGCGGCTTCAATTGCGCGTAACTCTTCAGCTTTGGGTTGTTCTACGACGTTTGGGCCGTCAAGGTGGTTTACTATCATGCCGCAAGTTCCGAAGGGGTGCGCTATTTCGCTCGCTTTCTGGTCGTATCCAGGGCAGCCGACGGCGCGACAAAAATAGCGCACGACCGCCGGCATGCTCGTTTTTTTGAGGTCGAATTCAAACCCGACCACGTCTTCTGAGGCTTCTTGCAGTTGCGTTTGTGGCCCTTCCTGCGGTTCTAGGGCGTGTTCTTTGGCTCGTTTTGCTCGTTTGCTCATGTTCCTCCGTTCAACCCTTTCGGGTGCCAATCGTGCCATATTGGGCGCCTTTTGGGGCGCAGACAAGGCCTATGTTGGGTTAGCCCTTTGGGCGTTTCTGCTGGCCGCGGTGTGGCCGCAACTCGCCAGCCAAACACGCCTGATAAAGGCTCAGCCAAGGATCGTCCGGGTCACGCTTCATGGTAGCCGTTAGGCGTCTTTTGTCGGCCTCGCGTTGCCGCTTGTACTTGCGACGGTTCATCGCGCACTCTTCGCTTTGGGCTTGGTCATCTCTTCTTCTTCTTTGGCCTTCGCTTCATAGCCTTTGCCGTCTCTACGACTCGCCAGGCTTGATCGGCAGCTAGCGCGACGCAATGGCCGTACGCTTCGGCTTCACGTTTCAGATAGATCGGGGATTCAGTCGGTGCCGACAAGAGAGATTGCGCCGCGAAGGCGAAAAAGGTTCCAATGCTGTAGCCGTCACCACTGAACTCCTCGAGGTACAACTTCACGACCTTGCGAAGTTCCAGATCTATTTGGGCGGTCGTTGCCATTGTCCGGATAGTAACCTATCCGTCTCGGACCGCTAGCGGCACTTCCTGACGAAGGGTTTCCTCGCGCCGTTGTAGTGACCTTTTTCGGACAGGGCGTCGGCCAAAGTCGCCCTCGGGATTTTCAGCGCCACCGAGATCTCGCGTAGCGAACATTTCGTCTGCCGCATTGCGCGCGCTATCTGCAGAGTGCCCGGATCGATGCGCCGCGGCCTGCCCCATCGTCCGCCGGCGGCTTCGATGCGCGCTCGTGCGGCAGATATGCGCTCTCCGAGCGCTTCCCTTTCCATTTGCGCGGCCCATGCGAACACGGCCAGCACGATTTCAGAGCCCGGGCCTTCGAGCGAGAAGCCGTCCGCAACCGTCGCCAGCCTGCACCCATGCGCGCGGAGTTCCTCGACAAGCCCGAGAGTGTCCCGGATCCCTGAACGCGTCAGACGGTCGATTCGAAAGCAATATAGCTTAGAAATCGCGCCTGCCCGAGCATCGGCGCGGAGTTCCTCGAGGGCAGGGCGATCCATTGTCGAGGCCCCGAGCTTCTCAGAATACCACTTCGCGATCGTGTGACCGCGCGCGGTGGCTGCTTGCTGGATTGCGTCCCGCTGAGATTCGAACGACTGACCACGGCTGCTGACTCGGATATAGGCGGCAATCGTCGACACGCTTCATTTCTAGCCGTTAGGGATTGGCCGCGCTAGCGGCCCCTGGCGCTCGTTGCGCGCATCTGTAGCGCCGTGCAGGCGCGTGCGGCGCCAGTGCCGCGCGTCTCATGGTGGCGAAGCCACGCGGGCAACGGCGTGCAGCCGTTGGCGTCGCTAGCGACGCGCCTCACTTCCGGGGCGTCGAGTCGCGCGGATCCAACAGTCTTGGATCTACGTGATGAACCTGGATCGATCTCTACCTGGCCATTTCCGTCTAGTAGCTACTGGACATTTGGGCCGCGCGGCCACGGGTTTGGCCGCTTGGCCGCTGGTTTACGATTTCATTCATGCTGCAACGCGTTCGGGTGCGGTGTTCCGCCTACATTCGCGCACCCAACGACGGATAGACTCCCGCGCTGGCGGCGGCCGCGAACGTGGTCGAGCTCGAGACCGCGCTAGCTCGTGTCGTCTGGGGGCGTCGACGGCGTCTCGCTCAAGCGTATGCGCGTCAACTCCGCGTCGATTTCGTCGGGCGTCCAACGACGTGGTCGTGGCTCGTCACTCGACGTCGCGCGCTTGGCCGTTGCAGGTGCTTTGGACGAGACGATCGAACCGATGATCGCGCCCAACTTCGATCGCGTGACATGCGCCGCGCGCGACGCCTCGAACCGATCGCGCCAACGCTCATACGCTGCCTTGGATCCAACCTTCACAGCTTGCCGCAACGCAGGCAACCCAACTACCCATTTGTACCAGACGCGAAACGGCAATGGCCGCGAACAGCCTGGCGGAATTGCATCAATTGGCGCGGGTTTGTTGACGATAAGTCCAGCGTCAACCAGCTCGCGAAAGTATCGCGTGACCTGTCTCACCGACACCAAGAACAATGCGGCAAGCGTCCGGCGTAACTGCCAAAATGGTTTCCCGTTGAACGATGCCAACCGCCCGAACAGCAATGCAGCCTTGCCGCTCACTCCGGCTTGCAACGCGACCTTGACGGCTGCCGCACCCAATAGGCCCGCCGGACCCTCGAATAGAAGGGCGTCCGTCGTCAAAAGTGACCTTTGTGTGCCGGGCTTGACAGTGGACCCACCCCTGATAGCCTTGCCTGAGTCGATTGCATGTTTGCGACTTGCCTTCGATAGCTAGACGGTTCCCGGGCAAGGGAGCCGTTTCGCGTTTTGTCGAGAGCATCACCTCGGACGGTCGATCGATCAACCAAATTTCGAGCGGTTTCGCCCTTTGTAAACTACTGAACGCGCCTTCAGTCATACCCACCCGGGCACGACGGGAGACCACGAACCCGAAACCATTCCTCGATTGGGGTCAGCTGGACATGGCTTGCCTGATTCGTGAGGGCATGTTCCCCGCAATCGAACCACTCCAACCCCGAAGTGTCCTTGGCGACGAACTTAGCCTCGCGCTTGGTCGCATGAGCAAGGCAATGAGTGCAAAGTCTCTGCGGTTCAATCCTGGCGCTCTCGATTGGCCTGACAGTCACGCTTCGGCTCTCCTTTCGGCGGATCGGTGCAACAATCCGGGCACCTAAACACTATCCCGCTGGCGGTATGGCCACACACGAACCAACCCGACGGCGGCCGTAGCCACGTCGCGCAGAACGTCATAGGGAGTCCCCCGCTACCGCCAATTTGGACGCTTTTTTCGCGCACTTCGCCAGTAATCCCGCAATTGTGGCACTTGACTACTGTCAACGGGCCGTCCCATGAGTCGCCATGGACGACGTCGTCGATCGCCTTGCGTCTAGATGCCATCGGGCCCTCCCATGGACGGAGTCCATTCGTTGAACGCTATCGCCAAAAGCACGAATAGCGCGTAAGTGGAGCTCGATTTGAGGGCGTCCCGCAACGCCCGCCCGTACACATGCGCGAGCTCGTGTGTCGCAATTCCAAGCACTTGCAAGCACAATTGCCGGTGCAACGGATCCATACGTTGGACCGGAAGTTCCTCCCAGCGGTAGATTGTAGAGAAGCCGACACCTAGGATTTGCGCGAGCTCGGCCCGTGACAGTCCGAGCCGATCTCGCGCATCTTTCAGATCAAAAGCGGTCATTTATGGCTGTTTTCCCTTGCCGAATGCGTTCGATCTCCGCCCAATTGCGTTGGTCAATCGCAATTAGCAACGGCACGACCGGCGGTCTGCTCTCGAGAATTTCTCGATAGCAACTCTCGACTTCACATCCTACGCTTGTCTCAAGCCGCCAACAATAGACGAAAAGTTGCGACAATACCGCCCTCAACTCCCTTTCGATTCGCCGCTGGTTTTCGATAGCTGCCATAGCTACGCGTTGCGCTCGATGCGATCTTACCTTGATGGTCAACACTTCTGCAGCCAGCAAAGCGACCAGTCCGAACGACGAAAGCACCAGCAATAGCGGCGCAATCATGGATCTGGCACTCCATCGCACTGGGGTTCGAGCTCGACCTCTTGCAACTCGCACCATGCTTCAATCGCTCGTTGCAAGTCGGGCACTGCCGCCAACACTATCCCCGGCTGCTTGGTTTGGGTAATTTGGATTGCCGCGAAGAGGCGCAGAGCCGCATTGCCTAGTTGGTCAGTGACGGTGATCCACCTCATTTCGGCTTGAATTCTTGCTTTTCCGGTCATAGCTTTCCCTCACTTTTTACCGCGAAAACCAGAATAAACGGTCTGCCGTCCACCAGCACCCGACCTTGCATTCGTGCTTTCGCGAGCGTAGTTGTCCAGTCATCTGGACTCACACCTAGAGCCTCACGATCCAACGTAACTTGCTCCCCCGTCTCTGCGCATAACGCATACCAACCGATTTGGTAACCGCTCATGATTCCCCCCGCATTCTTACAGCGAATGGCTCGCTCGGACGTGCCACTATTTCCCCCGAATGCGATCGACGATGTGTTGGACCTCATGATTGCGTCGATCGAGTGAGTCGAGTCGTCGGGTCAATTCCGCCGTCGTTTCGACTAACTCCGCTAGTCCCCTAGTCGGGTCTGATGGTGTCGGCGATTTGAGCGTTACCGCTATCTGCCGCACCGAAGTACTTGCTTTTGTCGCCATTCCAGTCACCTCCACGCCCGCAGGCCCGCCCCAGCGTGACCTGGGTTCGGGCGAGCCTAGGGCCGCGGCCATGGCTACGGGTCGTAGTACTCAATGCCAGCGGCGACTACCGCGGCAATGACTCTCGCGGCCAACGCGGTGTCGAATGGGTGCCCCATATTGGGCCCGGTAAACCAGCCTTTGACGTCCGTTCCAGGTGCCGAGTATCGCACGAACGCATTTCCGCCCTCCGCCCTACAAATCGCATCTAGGCGGTCGGAGATAGCCGCGTCATGTCGTTTCGACGTCACGCCAAAAATGAACTCGCTCATCGGTCGTCCCCTCCCCGCAGTATGGTCGCAATTGAGTCGACTAGTGCGAGCCGGCTAGAAAGGTCGGCATAACGCAGGGCATAGCGTAAAGACCGGTCATTTCCGGGCAATGCTGCTCGTAGCTCCAACCCGCAATTGTGGCGCATGCTGCGCAGCCGATCCGAAAGCCGTTCGGCTCGGCGCAACTGCCGGCGCATCCGAAGGCTGGCCGCCTTCGCTGTGTCGCCCTCGATACGGACCCGAGTCCCTACCGGTGCGTCATGGTCCCCGAACGTATATTGTAAGCCGAATAGGGCTTGTGGCTCGGCCGCAAGCAGGTCCTGGATTCGGTCGTAGTAGCTACGGATCCACCCGTAGTTTGCTGTATCAATCTGAATGAGTGCCAATTGCATGATGACCTCCGTCTGACTTGCCAACTTACAGTCAGAGTATGGGCCACCTCCCTTGCATATGCAATCTTTTTTTGCATACGCACTAACCCGGCGAATTACCGTACTATTTCGATGGTTTGCACTTCGGCAGGAAGGTCGTAGGAGCCTGTTTTCCCACGAAAATCCGCTTCGATCCGATAGCCGGTTCCGATATCAGTCACTTGGCCGAATAGCTGATATCGACGCAACTCCGTCTCGACCATCGCCGGCGTAACGACGGTCCGCAGAGCAGGTGCCATGACGACAGTCGCACGATAGCGCTTGCCGCAGACCAACTCAGCCCGCACGCCGTACCATGGCTTTCGTCTGATACGTGCCCGGAAAATAGCAGTCCGCACGCCACCGACTGATTTCCTCGGGCTTGAGCAACCGGGCAACGAGCTCCGCCAAGGCTAGGCCGTTGCGTTGCCCTGACACGTCCATCAAATCGCGATAGTGCTCCCGCCGCATGCGATCCGGATGGTTTGCCCGTGACCAGCATGGACGGAGTCGCACAAAGTACTGACGACAATGAGCCCACACACCCAACCGGAGAGCGCAATCCTCGTGCCCATAGTCCGCAAACATGCCGACGGGGATTTCCTCGAGGCCGACCGCAACCAACGCCACCGGAGCGACTAGGATCCCCATTTCTTGCCGCGCCGTCGAACCGGCAATCGCGACCTCACCGGGCCCTACGGCGCTGAGAGCTCGTTCCGTGCCACGCAATGCGACCGCGTCGCAGTCCCACATAGCGACCACGTCGTCGTCGGCAATCGTGCTCGAGCACCCGCGGCAAGTGCGCATGTAGTGCTCGGCCGTCAACCCCTGCCCAGTTGGTGCAATGCCGGTCCGAATGACTCTAATTCCAGCGCGAATTGCTTCCAATCGGTTGAAGAATTGCCCCTGCTCAAGGGACAAACATAGCCCTCGCCCGGCTAGCACGAGCTCGCCGGCGGCATACTCGAAGGCCTCGCTATCGTCGCAGCACACAATGCAGGGCTCCCAGTGCGGCATGAGCGCTAGCCAGGTGGGTAGATGCGCGCGCAAGTGCTTGACGCGCCCCCTGCAGGTCGAAAGAAGCCACTTTCTACCGGTGCTGATTGGTAAGCTCATGAATCAACACAAACAGTTCTATCATGGTTGAGCCCGCTAGGCTACCGCCGACCAAAACTTTGGGGTCCCGTTGCCCAAAAATGGCCATTCCAACGCCTATCAGCGCCGCCCTGCCTACTAGGTGCAGGGCTACGGTCGGAAGCGCCGTAACGTCACCAGAGACGAGCCGGGCGGCGCTCGTTTGCGACGGTAACGGAGTGCCAGGGGGGCAAGTGGTTAGATCCGCCATGGTATTTGCCAGTGCAGCCCGTCGGGTTGGCTCTTACCCGTTACCGCGGGCCAGTTGCCGCCCCATTCGATGGGGCACTTGACTTGTTTCGCAGCTTCGAAGATATAGGGCGCGAGCATTCGGAAGTGCTCCCACTTCCATGAAATCGCGCCGTTGACGTAGGGGGCCGCGTCGATGGCATGCCCGGTCAAATGGCGGCTATTCATGGTGAACGACGCGCCCGACTTGACGGCCGCCGCTTGTTTTTCCTTGGATCGAAGGCCTTCCACAATTGTTATATCGATTGTGGTGATCTCGATTGCGCGATTGAACGTCGCCACCAGCCTCGAATCCACGCCAATCAGTCGGCTTTTCGAGAGCTTTCCGTAGAAGAACGTTTCCGACCTGACTGTCTCCGGAGCGGTATCCTCCACAAGATGTAACACGGACACACCAGTATCCTTGCCCCATGGCTTCGCCGAACCGCCCGGCTCATGGTAGTGCATTTCAAGCCGGAAAACGAACGTTTTCCCGTCAAAATCGCGATAGTAGCAGGTCCCCCAAGGCTCCTTGCCATGTGCCTTTAGGATCTCTTGCGCGTATGCTCCGATCTCGGGAGTCACTTCGTCGTTGTGCACGTAGTCGAGGGCCATGGTTTCCTTAGTCAGGCAACGAGAGAACCAGGTACATGCCGCCGACCCCCACGATTGCCCCAATTATCGAACCCCACATAAAAGCATCCTTGGTTTTTTTTGCGTCGTCGATTGGGATGAACACCGGCGGCGCCGCCGTACTCGTCGTTGCATCCTCCGCGCCAGTCTCCGGACGCGGGTAAGGTTGCTTTAGGGCTACTGCGAGCCGCCATCGATGGACGTAGGTATTCATTGCTTTTTTCCCATGTTGTAGCCGATTACTCCCCCGAAGATGAGCCCCAAAACAGCGGTCCCAATGACGACGGTTCGGGCGGCTCGGACGGTATCGGCGAAGGCTTGTAGGCTTGCTCGCCAGCTGCCGGGATCGGTTGTGATAGTCGTGTCAGAAGGCGTTGGCGCTGGCTCTGTAGGCGTGACGTCACCAGTATCCAACGGGCCTGGGGCGGGCCTTTTCAAGGCGATTGCGAGCCTCCAGCGGTCCGCGTAGGTGTTCACTTGGTTCGCTCCTTTCGTCGTTCAATGCGCGCTGTTATTTGCCCAGCAGCGCGATCCGAGGCCTTCCGGATCTGCTTCGCGGCTCTAGCTCCGGCAAAGCGGATCGCACTGCCGACCCCTTCAGCCAGCGAATGCGCCGTCACTTCCGGGCCTAAATCCAGCCCCAATTTGACGCCGTTCCGGAATGAGATCCCTAGCATCATTGAGTACCGCCAAAGGCAAAGCGAAATCCGTCGATGACTGCCGTTGCCCAAATCGGCGTCTTGCTGGTGCCGATGATCCCAAAGTATTCGAGATTCGCGAACAGCAGCATCGTCCCGATCCCGACGAGCACGAGCCGCGTAGTTCTCGCTGTTCTCGCGACGATTACCTCAATCCGGATCAACCGCCGATCAATCTCAAGGTCGACCGTCTTACGACGGCGTCTCTCGACAAGGACGGGCACGCAGATCGGATCTGCAGGGTCGAGCGATTGTGGCTGTGGTCGCGTGGCTTCCGCGATTTCGTCGGCCTCATCACCAATCAGCGCCGTTTCTAGGCTTTTCCCGAGTTCATCGTGCATGGCTGCGCCTCCCTGGTTTGACGTTCAAACTGCCGTAGAAGATCGTAGCAGCAAGACTCGCGATCCCGAGCACCACCCCAGCCTGTCCCCACCCAAAGCCCGAGCTCGTGCCAGCGAAGCCCTCATAGGGAATATTCTTCCTGCCCGGGATTAGCACGCCCGGCGCGAAATTGAGCAGCCGCTGGCCATTTGGAAAGGCCATCATCGATGGTGGCCCATAGATGCCAGTCAGCACAGTCAAACCGACCGCGTCCACTTCGGTAATGCTGGCGATCCCGATTGGGACGTCCTGCGGACTGACGACACGAACTGTCACGCGTGGCAAATTGGCGGCACTATCGACGGGTTTTCCATCTGCGAGGGCAATCGCCCCGCGTAGAGCCTTCTCATGGTTTGCGATCCGTTCAGCGGATGATGACCCGAACCCCTTGTAGTAGCCCGTGCGGTAAAGCTCCGCGCTCACTCCTGCCCAGTCCTCAGACCGAGCCACCCGGCGGACTGTTTCGCGGCCATTTGCAGCAAATACCTCTGTCGCGAGATCTGACCAGCCTTCTGTCGGCGTCGAGTACTTTCGAAATCGCGTGACGTACTGCACCGATACGCCGTTCTCGTCGGGCTTCGTATCTGTATGTAGGAACGTATCTCCCGACCAGCTCGAACCAGCGGTCACCGCTCCCATGTTATTCGAGTTTTCGCCGGCAGAACCCGCCCAACCCGCGCCATAGTTCGTTTCAAGCCATGCCACGCCAGCGAGGGCTTTGATCTCGCCCTGCGTTGGCAACACACCGAAGCGCCGTTGCAGCGCAACGGTTGCTAGCTGGCGCGCTTCGGCGTGGGTTGGCATGCTCTTAGCGCCTTCTTGCGCGCTTCTTGCCGGTCTTCTTGCGGGATTTCTTCGCCGCTCGAATCGCCTTGGTTGCCGCAACAACCTTGACCTGATGGGCACGCAAAGCCATGCCAGTGGCCTTTAGTTGAGCCAATGTCTTTTTGTGCGACGCGCCAAGGTGAGATAGCTTGTTGATGAGTGAGGTCGCGTGCGACTTCTTACGTCGTTTTGGCATTGTTCCTCGTTTCTTAGGGGCTGCTGTCTCTCGGGGAGACGATATAGTTGACGTACGTGTCTTCCAAGAAGACTGGCGCACCAGTAAGGTTCATTAGCCAAATGACGATTTGGCCAGTTGGGTTGATTCCGCCGAGCGGAACGACGTTTTGGGTAAATGTTCCGCCCGAATCGAACTCATCAATTGAGACGGAGACTATGTCTTTTCGACTTAGTCGCAGTGGTGGCGTCACGGCGATGGACGCCGTCACGAATGCCGCGTTTTGCGCGAAGTGGACTTGACCACTAATGAGATCTGATTCAATGGAAGATTGTCGGGGTTTTTTCATCGGATCCTAGGTGAGGGTATGCCTTTTTTATGCTTTCTAGGCGGCCACAGTGATTCCGTAAAGAGCCAGACAATAGCGCTTGAACTGGTCGCGATACGTCACGAGCCGACCATAGTCAGGTCCGACGCCTTCAGCGCCATCTGTGATGACCGCGATTTCGGCAATGCTCACATTGGCCGGAAATGTGTTGTTTCCCACTTGTTTTCCAAGGCCTAGGCCAGTGAACTGGTTCGGCCCAATACCAACTACCTGAACTTCGGCGCCACCATTTACTCGTCCCCAGTAGCGCGCAAGAAGCTCGTTTGTGGTAAGTTCCAAAATGATCCAACTGGGGGGGGTGGCCGCGGTGAGAGTCATTGGACCTGCAGAAAAGTAGGCGTAAATGCCGCCTGCTGCGTCTCTCGTGACTGAATGCGAATTGGTGGCCGTCCCACTAATAGCGTCTTGCCGAATCCCGTCCGCTCCGTCGAACCGCAGACAAACCAGCATGATCGAAGATGGGGCAGCAAACCCAAATGCATGACTCGCGCTCGTATTCGCGGCAATCGTGCCCTTCCAATATGCTGCGCCGCCGGGTCCATCAATAGTGTTGGTTAGCTGGTCGGACTTTTCCAGAAACCGCTCTGCTTGGGTTGCCTGGGTGAGTCTCTGTTCTTTCGAAGCTAGATCAAATGTCTCGGCCAGTGCATTATCTACGAGCCGTTCAAATGGATCTCCTGCTCTCGCTCCAATGATCCGGCCCTTGCCAAAATCAACGAACGAAACGACGCGCAAGATCGATTTGACGAAGTCGGTCAAAATCGCGTACTGCGCGCTATTGGGGTGCAGACCGTCCGCCCAAGCCGTGATTGGTGTTCGAACAGCGCCATCCACGTAACGGATCCACGGACGTGTCGCGCACGCGGCAGCGGTTGCTGCGCGCCAAGCTGCAAGCGTATCGACTTGCATCAAAGTGCAACTGGCAACGATGACCTCCAAATCGGGCACCATTGTTCGCAAAGCGTCGAGTAGCAGGCCCAGCCGCGTCCCGAATTGCGCGGTAGTTTCACCACCATAGGCAGCATCGTTCAGACCGAGCTGAATGTACGCGTGGTTTCGCTTGGTCCCTACACAGTGCGATTTGATCCGCCTAGCCACCGTCAACATCGTCGGATCGGCGCCATACCACAACGAGATTGCTTCCCCTCCACCCCCAACGATGGAAACCGATTTGCCCATTGCGCGAAGGCCTGAAACGTAGCCCTCAGTGGTTGGGTGAGTAGCGCCGATGCCTTGGGATACCGAATCCGCAACGATGATGTATTGATCATCGGCTTGCTTTTGTTGCTCGAAAATCAGTTCGGCATTCGCAACGCACCATTCGAATCGCGCGAGCACAGAAACGACATCCGGGTAATGCAAGGTGTTGCACGGACCGTCGCGAAGAATGATTTCGTGAAATCCTGCGGCCAAAACTGTCGTGAAGGTCACTAGATGGTAGCCGGGAATCGCGATGCCAGAGACGCCGTCCCACTTGAGATAGGTGGGCGCGCCGTTGTCCAGGATGACTACTTCATTGATCGGGTGCACCCCAATCACGTCAGCAAATCTCACCTGGCTAGTGAGAACAGTGGCATGTGTATTGAAGTGCCATTCAGCCAAGCCCGTGCGAACTCCGTCGGGGGAATGCCACAGCAACGCTCCGTCAATTACAGGCAACGAGTCGAGCCTAAGCGTCCCTCCGACCACTGGGGCGCCTTGCGTTGCTGTGAATGACCCACCACCACCAATGAGACCGCGTCGGCAATACTTGGCAGATCCGTACATGGCTACCCGTCGAAAACAATGCCCGGCGGCAAGTACTCAATGAGGAACGAGTCGGTGTTGACGAACGTCCAGGTCGACACGGGTGCAAGGATCCCGCGCGCGTTGCCGTTGACTTCGCCATTGACTGGCACTGCGACGGGGCCAAATGCGAGCCCGGGGGGGGCCGCCACGGCCACTGTAGCGGCCGCGACGCTAGCGGTGGCAGCCCAGCCCCAAACCTCGCCAGTGACCGTCATAACGCCCGCTGTGCCCGTCAGGACGCGATACGACCGGGCTGCGTCAACGGATACGCCCGGCATGGCATGCACGCCCCAAGGCCCGCCTCTCGAGTCGATTCCCTCGAAGTGGATCCCGATTTCATCGACCGCGGTCGGGTCGTTTGCCTGCCCCTCGACTTCGAAGGCCGTCGCGCCGGGCATCGAAACGACCGCAACGACCCGGTCTCCGGGCATTGCGAAGGTGCGGACGGCTCCTACGTAGGCATGCAGGCTTCCGATACGCGCCCAAAAGCGAAGGACCCACGGCAGTACGCCGCCAGAGACCACCACGGCCACAGTGTTTTCGCCCGGATGGCCGTCCTGTGGTACGGACGCCACGCGCCGCTGTAGTCCGTTTTTGAGCGTAGTTTTGGCCATTTTAGCCTATTGGGGGCGGGCCGTAGTACGGCCCTGAATACCGAGGTTGCACACGGAAGGCGTGCCGACGCGGTCCGATGATCCCAAACCACAGCGGGTTGTCGACGCCCGGCAAGAGATCTACAAATGCCCCGTCGCCTAGCGGCCCATCGCCGTCGAACGACTGATTTCCGAGCATTCCCCACGCGAGATAGAACACAATCGTCGCACCGCTAGCGACTGCGCGCATGCTGCTGAACGCGGGAAAGCCACCGCCGGCCATTGCGCGGTAGAACTGGTTGATCTGCGTCGCAAGAAACGCGGCAGCCAACGCGTCCGTGCTTTCGGAGGGGGTCAGGTAGAGACCGGCTTCCCATGGTCGCCACGTTGTCGGATCGATTGGAGCGGTCACGGTGATTGGAAATTGCACCGACGTATAGGGCAAAATCTGGTGTCCGTCGCCAATTTGGATGTAGTAGTCATTCCCTGGCGTCGCGATCCATGCACCAGCGACGGTGAAAGTGCTCGCGTGCCATGAGAACGTCTGCTGACAGGACTGGAAGTTCGTCACGACGGCAGCTTGCCGGCGAAGGCGCGTCATGGCGCGGGGGGGAATTGGAATGTGAAGTGCGTGCATGATTACCCCACAAACAGAGTGTGAAAGACCACACCGACATAGATGTCTTGGAAGTAAGGACCGCCCGCGATCGGACGCTTCCAGGTGAAAGTGCAATTCAGCGTTGGGCGACCGCCACCCGGATCGCCGATGCGTAAGTCGAGCACTCGCGCACCGCCGACGGTATCTCGATATGATCCGAGAGTCACATCGGGAAAGTTGTTCACCCCGTTGGGCTGGGTGGTGTCAAATCGCGACGTAAGGCGCCGTTCCGAGCCAGTATCGACCTCAATCCGAATCAGGATGTCATCGAGCGACGGAAAAAGCAGTGCATTGCTACCGCCCGCAACCGCCACCGACGGATAGGCAGAGACAATGATGACCGGACGGGGGAAATCTACTTGGATCGGCGCGGTCGCTTGAACCGCGCCAGTCAACACCGTCATGGCTTCCCATGAGAAGGCCGCCGGACGCTGGACTAGGGCATAGTTTTCAACCATTTGGAGACTCTCAAGGGTTCGGGCTAACGTTGTGCCGCGACGGGTGGGAGCGATCCACCCGCCGCGGCCTCTTGTGTGATAGTCGCGACAGGCGGACTAGTTCGAGCCTGGGACGCGGAGGAGCATGCCACCGACGCGTAGTTTGATTTCGACCCAAGTAGCGATCAGGTCCGGGAAACCCGTGGAAAGAAGGCTTGCCGGCGGCGAGTAGGGAATGACGACGTTGTTTCGCAACGTCGCAATGACGTGCATATCGCCAGCGGGCTGTCCCTCGCGAGCCCAGAGGAAACCTTCGGGAATGCGGAACCGATTGTTGACCGAAGGCTCGCCATTGGCATGGAGATAGCTCGCGCCGCCGCCCTCCACAAACTGGTCACAAGTGCCCATTTTTTCCGTGCGATCGGCGTTATCCCATTCGAACCGCAGGGTCAAATGTGGCGAGACCAGGTGGTAGAGCACTTGTTCGAGTGTCGCGCTCGAACCGACCTCAGGTGGCAACACCAGCGCGAATGGATCCGCGACGCATGCCTGACCGCTGAGTGCCTGAGTGACTCCGGTGGTCGGGTTCACAGTCGCGACGAAATCAGGGTAAAGTGGCGTTGCAGCGGCCGGCGTATACTGCGCCTTGAGCCCACGGGCTCCCATGGTGATCCATTCGACGGAGAGATCTGCGCTTGCCGTCGTACGACGCGCGGTCGTGAGACTTGTCTCAGCTTCGGTTGCGCGAAAGTTGGGGCTGCCCGCGAGTTCGATTTGATTGCCTTGCGCGTAGTTGAAGAAATCCAATTCTTGGCCGGCTTGTGCCACCAAATAGCCAACCGCGCCGCCTGCGTCTAGGTTCTCGACGTCAAAGCGTAGGCTGCGGACGCTATGCAGTCCGCGCGTCGTTGCAAGGAACGGAACGTTGTTCTTCGCATACAGTGCGAGTAACTCGGATCTCTTGGTTCGGAACAGTTTGAGGTCTTCAGCTTCTGCCATGATAGTGCTCGTATTCAGGGAAAATTGTGGGTTTAGAACGTTCGGTTTTGGCGCGCTCGAGCGCGTTCGGTACTAGAGCGAAAGGCCCGCCGCTTCATGGGCGCCACTCGGCACGCCCCAAAGTGCGCCGGCATCTTCGACGTAACCCGTGCCGCTTGGTAGCTGCCTGACGTCGCTCGGCTCAAGAAGCGCGCCCGAGTCAAAACCACTCGTTTGTGGCTGCCCGCTGGCTGCCTGGTTCTTCTTGATTGAGATCCCCATTTGGATCTGTTCGATGCCAATAGCCGTTGCACCGCCCGCAAGACCGAGTCCTAGCGCTCCAATCTTCGGTGCCATCGTCACCAAATGCCCGACGACCACACCAGCGACGGGCATGATCCAAGAGCGCTTGGTGATGTTGTTCGGATCTGTGCCGTAAAGGCTTGGAGTCGTAAGAGCATGGGCGCCGTAGTAAATCGCGCCACCCGCCATCGCAAATCCGGTTTGTGCTGCGCCGCTTGCGAATTTGCGGCCAGCTGCGCGCGCTCGAGAGTTAGCCATGTTTCTGTCCCTTCGTGCGGTAGATGACTACCGCGGTGACGACGGCAGCTGCCGCCAATCCTGCCGCAGGCAAAGCCCACGACGGAAAACCTTTTTCTTGCGGATTTTGGTACCCGAGTTGCACCAGCGACCCGACGCGATTTTGGAGCCCTGCTAGCGCTAGCTTGGTTGCGTCATCGAGCGGCAACGTAGTTCCGGCGGCGATCTCGCGTTGCACGTGCGTGTTGACGAGCTTCAATACTTCGGCATCCGCGCGCTGGATCTCTTTGGCTGCAGAATTGCGCTTGAGCGCGTTTTCCACGATTACAAGCGCTTTGTCGGCCACATACATCACGACGTAGGCTTGAGCAGCGACGATCGTGACCGCTACCGCACCGGCGAGAATCAACACCGGGATCGGAACACCAACGTCACCCGTTTCGCTTGCGCGTTTCTCGAGTGTGATCCCAGCAAGATCGGCGTAGGCCCCGAGCGGCGCAAGCAGCAGGCTAGCAGCGGAAAACCGCTCAGATGGCTGCGCTCTGCCATCCAAGGTGACAAGGATCGTCGTGAACCCGTCCGGATTGACATCGCGCTTCACTTCCCCTACGAGGCAGCCGGCGAGCACCATCCGAAGGGCGAGCACTGCGAGAAACTCTTCGTCAGGGTGCGCGCTCAAGGACCAATCGGCGGACGCTAGATGCTGGATCCCCGCGTCCGCTGAAATGGCAAGCTGCCGGTCTGAAATCGTGAGGGTTTGCGCCATCTTACTTTACGGCTTGGATCAGGCCCGTAAGGGCAGCGCCCCCAATGGCTGACCAAAGACCCCACTTCGCGTTGTCGCTCATGGCTGGCGCGCTGGTGCTCGCTGCTGTCTGTTGTGGCGTCTGCGCGGTCGTAATGGGTCCGGGTGCTACGACTTGGCCTCCGGGGGTCAGAACGCTACCCGATGGGAGACTGGTGTTGGCCGGAATGACCTGAATATTCGGGATTCCTGCCTGGATCGTGACGGTTGGTGTCGAACCAGCGGGCGCGAGTACCGACGGCGCTGCCGATGTCTGCGCAGTCGTCGTCGTTGTTGTCGCTACTGGTGTGTTGATGATCGTCGGAAGCGACGGGATCACAACCCCGCCGGCGCTCAAGGCGCTATTAGTAACCTGATTTGCCTTCTTTTCGGCCCAACTATTGAGCGCTTGCGCGAGTTCGTCGGACCAGTTGCCGTCTGCTACTGCCGGCGGCCCACCAAACCGGCGCCACCAACTGGCAAAGCTGTTTGCCTGCAGCACGTCTCGCGCGGTCCAAGACGTCGCCCCAAGCTCTGACGACGAACCGTAGTCTTTGACCAAAGCCTCGGTTTGCCCGTCGGATTTGCCCCATGCGGCAAGCACCACTCGCGCTTGGCTCTGCGCAGCAAGGTTGCCGGCTGGCATCGACACCGCTGCCGGCGTGGTTGGTGATGGCTGCGCGGGCGCCGATTGTGCTGCAGTCTGCGCCGTGACCTTGATCCAGCTCGCTGGCAAGTTGAGCGTTTCGCCCAATTTCACGGGGAAACCGTACTTTTTGACCATGTCGGCGTTCAGGCGGTAGCCGTTTTGGTTGATTGCCTTGAGCTCGGTCCAGCGGTTGGCGTTGCCCGTGAGCTTAAGCGCAATCTTCGACCCAGTGTCGCCAGACTCAACGATCCATTGAGCGCCGGAAGCCGTCAAACCAGCAGTTTCTCCGCGCATGTGCGGCACGAATCGCAACAAGGCGGCGCGCGCGCTCTGCGATACTGGGCGGAACTCTGCAGTACGGCCCTTCGCGACGATGTTCGGGCGCATGTTGGGGCGCGTCAATCCTACCGCAGAGCGTACGCGCCCAATGTTTTCGGGGGAAATCGACGGGACTAGTCCGAAGCTTGGACGTCGTAGGATCATGGGTGCCTTTGCGAGTTGAGAGATTTGAGATCCAGCGGACTTCGTCGCGAGGGAGACTCCCTCGCGAGCAACGGATTTCAGAACGTTGCCGCCCTTTGCGACGTTTACGCCCACGTTCAGGGCACGTTGGGCCAGTTCGCCGCCGGGTAGTTGCGTCCGAGCGTAAGAGATTCCCTCGCGCGCAACGGACTTCAGAACGTTGCCGCCATGCGCGACTGACAGGCCCGCCCGTACGGCGCTTTGTGCCAATTGCCCGCCCGGAATAGCGCCTAGCGCCGCGGCTTGGCCGATCTGGGCCAGTGACTTGCCCTGTGATGCCGCGGATACCGCATTGATTCCCGCACCTACCACGGTACCGGCGCCAGGTACGAACGAAACGAGGGAGGCAGCGACTGGCAGCGTAGATCGGACATCGGAAACCACGGCCGAACCAGCGCGACCGATTGAGCGAATGACATTTCGCCCTCGTGCGACGTCGCTCACTAGGTTCACTGGCGCGGTCAGGATCTTGACGCCCGGAATACTACCGACGGCCTTGCCGACGCTCTTGACAGCCTTGCCGATTTTCTTGACGAGTTTCGAGCCAAACCATCCGACGTCACCGCGCTCGGCCAGATTGCGCCTGCGAATCAGCATCCGACTAAGCTACACTACCAAGTGTAGCATGGCATCGGCGCCAAACTTGACACTGGTCCAAAACACTGGTACGCGCGCGCGCCTCGAGGTTTGGAGTTGCATCGGGTGCGGGCATAGGTGGGGAACTTCCGCACCGCCCGACTACTGTCGCAAGTGCGGCGTGCGTGGAGGATATGCCCCGGAAGATCTCGAGTTGATTGGCACGCAATCCGCCGATCTATCGGATCTCGAACCCGGCGTTATTGTCACCGATTGGGCCCATTTGCTTCCCATTGGGCTTCCGCTCGGATTGACCATGGTGATGCGCGGTCGCCCAGGCGGGGGCAAGAGCCGAAGTGCATTTCGCTTCGCTTCGCAGATCGGGATCGCGGCCGTTTTCGGCCTAGAAATGGGAAAAGTGCTTTCGAAGGAAACCGCCGGATTTGCCGGGGCAAACCTCGACAATTGTTGGTGGTACGACGACGTCGAAGGCATCGCAGATCTGAACGTGCTTTGCCCTGCGGTCGTAGTCGTCGATTCGATTCAAAAGGTCCAACGCGGCCGCACGAGGTTCGTCAACGGGCTGCGCAAATGGGCAAAAGACAATGCGCGCAACGCGATCTTTGTCTCTCAGCTCGGTATCCACGGCGCCAGCCGGCATGGCGAAGACCAAGATTTCGACTGCGATATCGTCGTCGATGTCTCACCCGGCATGGTCGACGGCGTTGCGTGCAAGAACCGCCATGGCATCAACGAGAAGCCAGCGGATTGTCGCGAGGGCTGCGCGCATGTCCGGATCGTCAAGTCGCGAGTCTGCCAGCTCGTAGGGGGGGACGTGCCGATAGTGGCAGGATTTTAGGTAACGGCGCTACTTGCGATGTTGGATTGGCTTATCTGACAGAGGCCGCAAGCAGCGCCACCAGAAATCTAGCACAAAAAGGCGATAGGCTGGAGCAGGGGGGCACCAACCTATCCGGGTGGGGTAGCTGGAAAGGAAACCAGCGGACCTCGAGAGCATATTCCTTAGACTAGCCGATCGCAAGCGCGATTTTTTGGCGTCAGAAGAGCCATTTTCCGGTCTCTGGCTCCTTTGGTACCTGTTCGGCGACCTCACCGAGTCGCGCCCGCCGGACAATGGTCTCAGCGTACCAGACACGCGGTGCCAGCTCATGGGGCCCCCTGACCCAACATGACCCGTAGACATGCGAGAGTAGCGGACCCTTCCACCTGGGCACCATGTCCGCGGGGATACCGCTGGCGAGGCAGATAGCGACAAAGAAACGGGCCTTCGCGTCGCAGTCGTCCACCCCCCGCCGAAACGGGACGTCCGCCGGGCCCTGGGGATCCGTGTAGCCGTCGATTTGCTCGCGCCCTACCCGGTCCGAATCGAGCTGGTACAGCACGCAGTCCCGCGCCAGGGCAAGCGCGAGACTTGCCAGGCACCACTCAGGCCACGGGGATCGCGCGGCAATAGCTGTGCAATGTTGCGAATAGAGCTTTATTTCCGGGGTTTCGGCGTCGCGCTTCGGCGCATCCCGCAGAAATTCCCACTTACGAAGCTCTTCGTTGTGGTCGATGGCTGCGACGTTCATGGCTTGGCCCGACCCGGGCCGACGCTTTTGCTGGCTTCATAGGCCGCCTTGCCTGAGGCCCGTCCGACCTCTTGGTCTTCACTTCCCGCCACTTGTGGCGAGAGTTCGATCGGCGGCGCCTTGCGCGAGCTAAACAGGTCACGCGCTAGATCAATGCCCTTCCCCAGCAACGCGAAAAGTGATGTCCACATGGCTCGAAAGTATCCTCTCTAGAGTCTCAGGTTCAGCTGTTTTATTGGGTCGATGCTAGTTATCCTCGAAGTTACTCAGAAATTCACGCAAAGCCTGAATGCAATCATCACGCGAGCCCATGCTTGCGTAACCCATTCGCCCCCCATTTCCGAAGTCAAATGTCAGTACCAGGCAACCGACACCATCGGGCAAAGTATCCTTGCCGGCGCTGCAAATCACGGCCGCTGCAAGCGCGTAATCGATATCGATCCGGCCGGTCATGGCGGTGTCCCAGGTGGCACGACGGGTCCGCTTGGCGCGGTCGCTTGCGCGACCTTCGCGACTTCTACGATGTTCCGGATCCCGTCTGCGATGTTTCGCGTCACCTCATTCCACTGTGTCGGTTTGCCCTCATTTTCTGCGCCTTCTTTCATTCCGGCTTTCAGGTCGGCCATGATTTCAATCCCCTTCAGAAATCCATCGACCGTGCCATTGGCTCCACCTTGCGGCTGGGTGTGGCCCATCATCCCCGCCAAACCGCTTACCAGCCCAGTGACCATCTGGGTTTGCGCATTCGTGAACCCCACCATGATTTGAGTGAGTTGCGACGCGTTGAATCGCGATTCCTCCCGCTGAGCCTGCAGCAGCGCCGCATTTTGCTGACTCGACAACACCATCATCACCGTTTGCGGATCCATGCCCGGGGGGATTACTATCGAGCCAGCTTGCATCATGGGCGGTTGCTGGATCACTGGCGCAGGTGGTTCGGGTGGCTGGCGCGGTTGACCACGGGGCTCAGGCTCCGGAGCGCTACCGGCGGCGCGCGGCACCTTGATTGTCATGAGGACTCGATCGATGATGCGTTTTGTGCGGGCGTGACGCCCAATCAGCTCGAAGTGCCCAGCGCCTACAGCGTTGTATACATCTTCCGTCGATTGCAGTTCGGCGGGCTCCCATTGCCCGACGAGCATCACCGATCGCGACCCTTCGAACTGACGAATGTTAATGTAGCCAATGTCACGGGAGGCGCGTTCCTCATTCGTGTCATCTTCGTTGAACAGTGGGTGATTTATCATCGTGAAACCTCGAGTCTGGCGCGCTGGATTTGAAAGCGAAATCGCGTACTTGTGGACTCATCTGCGGCGCGAGTGGCCGACGCGGCAAACACGCTTGCGCCGTCGAGCGGTAGCGTCAACACGAAGTTAGCCTGACCGTTGCGAACGCTCAGGATAACTTCATTGCCGTCGCGTTCAAACTCGAACTCAACGCCTGTTGGTTGTGGCATAGAACCACTTTGCAAAGAGGCCTAATTCCTTGCCGTTCCAATGGGTTACATCTACCGCGATCGTGCCCTTAGCGGCAGCCGCAAGGAACTTCGGTAGCTGGCTCGGAGGGAGTCGACCGAGCAATGCGCGCACTTTTTCGTCCTTGGCCTTGCCCATGAACTTATCGATCGTTTTCACGTTCGCTGCAAAGGGACTACCAACGGATTTAGCCGCTTTTTTTGGCCGTTTCGGCGTTCCTCGAGGAGCTGGCTCGTCGAGCCCAGATCCCTTTATCGTCGTCTGCTTCCATTTGCTTTTCGGTGGCTTGCTTTTTTCCTTGCCGCGCTCGAGCGCGTCAGCTTCCTGCTTCTGCTTGCGCAAAGCGGCCAAATTCGCCGCCTTTTCCTTAGATTTTTGTTTTTCGCGTTCACGAAACGCCTTGCCCCGCGCCGTCGCATCCTGCGGATCTTCCCTGAGTAACTTCACCGAGCGATTGTAGTTCTTCAACTCATCGAGCACGCTCGAAATTCCGCCTTCGAGCTTGAAAATACGGCTTTCCGCCTTGCCCAAATCGCGCGCTACCTCGGCCCAATCCTCGGGGTTCGCTGGCGACTTGTGCTTTTCTTCCCACGCGTCGAAGGCCTTCGAAACGAGCTCGCGACAATCGTCCTTGACCAGCTCGCGCAACTCGGCAATCACGGCTTTATCGGCCTTATCCGACAATGCCCCAACCGTCGCGGAGGGAACGGCGCGCGGTGCGCGATCCATGGCAGCCATCATTTCTTCCAGCCTGGCCGCGTGTTGCTTGATCCGGTCGTCGACGACTGACCGCATTGCGATGGAGAGCCCTTCGCGAAGTCCGCGAAAGAACCCGCCTTCGCGCATTAGATTGACAGAAAGTAGCTTCGATAACGATTCCACGGCGGGACTCGTGCTCGCCATTTCCTTGAACGTGAGCAACTGCCCAAAGGTCTGCAGTCCGGTCTCAACGGCGCGCATCACATGCAGCGGCTTGACGTCGAGCTCTCCGGCAAGCTCATGAATCGCGGCCGATATCGAAAGCAATGGGTGGGAAGTGATCCCATCCGAGGCCGAAAATTGCGGGATTGGTGGCGGTTCAGGCTGGGTTGCCTGTTTGATCGCGTCGGTCGAGGCCGCTTCGACGTCGAGCAGCTCGCCGTCATCGAGCTCGGTCGTTACCGTGTTGTGAAAGTCGGATAGCATGCGCCGAACGCGCGCGCTTAGGATCCATAGTGGAGGGCAATAAGTGAGCGGTTCAAGCCGTCCAGGGCCGAAATTGTCGGGAAGCAGCGCTTGCTGACGAACGGTGCCCCCGGTACTGAATTGGATTGGACCGTCTTCTGAATCGTAGGTCCAGACGTCAACCGCCGGCATGGAATCCCAACGTGCAACCACTTCAAAGATTTGCTCGCCGCAAGCCAGAAATGAGCCAATATCGGGCAAATATGGTTCAGAAAGCTTATTGTCTACTTCGCCTGCCGCAATAGGTAGTGGAACGAGCTCGGAGTCGGGCTCGGGCTCGTATGACGGCCGGCTCGCGTCCAGATTTTCCAAAACCGGCTCAGCTTGCGCGATCGGCTGCTCGTGCTCGAGCAGGAGCGGTTCGGATGCATCGTTGGGTTGATCTAGCGCGATTTGCGGCGTGTCTGCTGCGGGCGGCGCCGGCGGCTGCTTGGATCTGTATGGCGGCAAGGTTCGAAGTCCCATCCGAATTTTCAGCGCCCATGCGGGAAGTTCATCAACTATGCGCAATCCGCCGAAATCCCACGGCGTATAGGAGCGGTGCACATAACTGCTTGCAAGGTGCACATTCGGGAAGATGTAAACCAGCACATTTGTGGGGGTTTCATCGTCAAGGACCTCAATGTAGTCTGGTTGCTCTCCGAGGCTATCGTCGCGGCAAAGGATCGTTCCCGCTGGCGGCGCGGGTGGTACGTCCGGCGGCGCCGGCGGTTGCCATTGCTTAGGTGTGGGCGGCGGCGGCTCGACGACGGGCTCGGGTTCGTCAGTCGCTAGAAAGCCCTCTGCGCGCTGCTTTTTTTCGTGTTCCTGTTCCACCGCCATTGTCGAGGCTTCCGGTGCCTTCCAACCCAATTGCTTTTCCGGCTGCAGTTCGATGTCTGCGAGCGGCGGCATATCGTGCGAAGCTTTCGCATTCTGCTCAAGTACAGCCGCTAGTCCCTCCGATTTGAAGCCAGTTTCCGCAGTTGCTTCGGGCATTTCTGGCAATGCGTTGGCTTCGTAGAACGGCGCGGCTTCAATTGCGCGTAACTCTTCAGCTTTGGGTTGTTCTACGACGTTTGGGCCGTCAAGGTGGTTTACTATCATGCCGCAAGTTCCGAAGGGGTGCGCTATTTCGCTCGCTTTCTGGTCGTATCCAGGGCAGCCGACGGCGCGACAAAAATAGCGCACGACCGCCGGCATGCTCGTTTTTTTGAGGTCGAATTCAAACCCGACCACGTCTTCTGAGGCTTCTTGCAGTTGCGTTTGTGGCCCTTCCTGCGGTTCTAGGGCGTGTTCTTTGGCTCGTTTTGCTCGTTTGCTCATGTTCCTCCGTTCAACCCTTTCGGGTGCCAATCGTGCCATATTGGGCGCCTTTTGGGGCGCAGACAAGGCCTATGTTGGGTTAGCCCTTTGGGCGTTTCTGCTGGCCGCGGTGTGGCCGCAACTCGCCAGCCAAACACGCCTGATAAAGGCTCAGCCAAGGATCGTCCGGGTCACGCTTCATGGTAGCCGTTAGGCGTCTTTTGTCGGCCTCGCGTTGCCGCTTGTACTTGCGACGGTTCATCGCGCACTCTTCGCTTTGGGCTTGGTCATCTCTTCTTCTTCTTTGGCCTTCGCTTCATAGCCTTTGCCGTCTCTACGACTCGCCAGGCTTGATCGGCAGCTAGCGCGACGCAATGGCCGTACGCTTCGGCTTCACGTTTCAGATAGATCGGGGATTCAGTCGGTGCCGACAAGAGAGATTGCGCCGCGAAGGCGAAAAAGGTTCCAATGCTGTAGCCGTCACCACTGAACTCCTCGAGGTACAACTTCACGACCTTGCGAAGTTCCAGATCTATTTGGGCGGTCGTTGCCATTGTCCGGATAGTAACCTATCCGTCTCGGACCGCTAGCGGCACTTCCTGACGAAGGGTTTCCTCGCGCCGTTGTAGTGACCTTTTTCGGACAGGGCGTCGGCCAAAGTCGCCCTCGGGATTTTCAGCGCCACCGAGATCTCGCGTAGCGAACATTTCGTCTGCCGCATTGCGCGCGCTATCTGCAGAGTGCCCGGATCGATGCGCCGCGGCCTGCCCCATCGTCCGCCGGCGGCTTCGATGCGCGCTCGTGCGGCAGATATGCGCTCTCCGAGCGCTTCCCTTTCCATTTGCGCGGCCCATGCGAACACGGCCAGCACGATTTCAGAGCCCGGGCCTTCGAGCGAGAAGCCGTCCGCAACCGTCGCCAGCCTGCACCCATGCGCGCGGAGTTCCTCGACAAGCCCGAGAGTGTCCCGGATCCCTGAACGCGTCAGACGGTCGATTCGAAAGCAATATAGCTTAGAAATCGCGCCTGCCCGAGCATCGGCGCGGAGTTCCTCGAGGGCAGGGCGATCCATTGTCGAGGCCCCGAGCTTCTCAGAATACCACTTCGCGATCGTGTGACCGCGCGCGGTGGCTGCTTGCTGGATTGCGTCCCGCTGAGATTCGAACGACTGACCACGGCTGCTGACTCGGATATAGGCGGCAATCGTCGACACGCTTCATTTCTAGCCGTTAGGGATTGGCCGCGCTAGCGGCCCCTGGCGCTCGTTGCGCGCATCTGTAGCGCCGTGCAGGCGCGTGCGGCGCCAGTGCCGCGCGTCTCATGGTGGCGAAGCCACGCGGGCAACGGCGTGCAGCCGTTGGCGTCGCTAGCGACGCGCCTCACTTCCGGGGCGTCGAGTCGCGCGGATCCAACAGTCTTGGATCTACGTGATGAACCTGGATCGATCTCTACCTGGCCATTTCCGTCTAGTAGCTACTGGACATTTGGGCCGCGCGGCCACGGGTTTGGCCGCTTGGCCGCTGGTTTACGATTTCATTCATGCTGCAACGCGTTCGGGTGCGGTGTTCCGCCTACATTCGCGCACCCAACGACGGATAGACTCCCGCGCTGGCGGCGGCCGCGAACGTGGTCGAGCTCGAGACCGCGCTAGCTCGTGTCGTCTGGGGGCGTCGACGGCGTCTCGCTCAAGCGTATGCGCGTCAACTCCGCGTCGATTTCGTCGGGCGTCCAACGACGTGGTCGTGGCTCGTCACTCGACGTCGCGCGCTTGGCCGTTGCAGGTGCTTTGGACGAGACGATCGAACCGATGATCGCGCCCAACTTCGATCGCGTGACATGCGCCGCGCGCGACGCCTCGAACCGATCGCGCCAACGCTCATACGCTGCCTTGGATCCAACCTTCACAGCTTGCCGCAACGCAGGCAACCCAACTACCCATTTGTACCAGACGCGAAACGGCAATGGCCGCGAACAGCCTGGCGGAATTGCATCAATTGGCGCGGGTTTGTTGACGATAAGTCCAGCGTCAACCAGCTCGCGAAAGTATCGCGTGACCTGTCTCACCGACACCAAGAACAATGCGGCAAGCGTCCGGCGTAACTGCCAAAATGGTTTCCCGTTGAACGATGCCAACCGCCCGAACAGCAATGCAGCCTTGCCGCTCACTCCGGCTTGCAACGCGACCTTGACGGCTGCCGCACCCAATAGGCCCGCCGGACCCTCGAATAGAAGGGCGTCCGTCGTCAAAAGTGACCTTTGTGTGCCGGGCTTGACAGTGGACCCACCCCTGATAGCCTTGCCTGAGTCGATTGCATGTTTGCGACTTGCCTTCGATAGCTAGACGGTTCCCGGGCAAGGGAGCCGTTTCGCGTTTTGTCGAGAGCATCACCTCGGACGGTCGATCGATCAACCAAATTTCGAGCGGTTTCGCCCTTTGTAAACTACTGAACGCGCCTTCAGTCATACCCACCCGGGCACGACGGGAGACCACGAACCCGAAACCATTCCTCGATTGGGGTCAGCTGGACATGGCTTGCCTGATTCGTGAGGGCATGTTCCCCGCAATCGAACCACTCCAACCCCGAAGTGTCCTTGGCGACGAACTTAGCCTCGCGCTTGGTCGCATGAGCAAGGCAATGAGTGCAAAGTCTCTGCGGTTCAATCCTGGCGCTCTCGATTGGCCTGACAGTCACGCTTCGGCTCTCCTTTCGGCGGATCGGTGCAACAATCCGGGCACCTAAACACTATCCCGCTGGCGGTATGGCCACACACGAACCAACCCGACGGCGGCCGTAGCCACGTCGCGCAGAACGTCATAGGGAGTCCCCCGCTACCGCCAATTTGGACGCTTTTTTCGCGCACTTCGCCAGTAATCCCGCAATTGTGGCACTTGACTACTGTCAACGGGCCGTCCCATGAGTCGCCATGGACGACGTCGTCGATCGCCTTGCGTCTAGATGCCATCGGGCCCTCCCATGGACGGAGTCCATTCGTTGAACGCTATCGCCAAAAGCACGAATAGCGCGTAAGTGGAGCTCGATTTGAGGGCGTCCCGCAACGCCCGCCCGTACACATGCGCGAGCTCGTGTGTCGCAATTCCAAGCACTTGCAAGCACAATTGCCGGTGCAACGGATCCATACGTTGGACCGGAAGTTCCTCCCAGCGGTAGATTGTAGAGAAGCCGACACCTAGGATTTGCGCGAGCTCGGCCCGTGACAGTCCGAGCCGATCTCGCGCATCTTTCAGATCAAAAGCGGTCATTTATGGCTGTTTTCCCTTGCCGAATGCGTTCGATCTCCGCCCAATTGCGTTGGTCAATCGCAATTAGCAACGGCACGACCGGCGGTCTGCTCTCGAGAATTTCTCGATAGCAACTCTCGACTTCACATCCTACGCTTGTCTCAAGCCGCCAACAATAGACGAAAAGTTGCGACAATACCGCCCTCAACTCCCTTTCGATTCGCCGCTGGTTTTCGATAGCTGCCATAGCTACGCGTTGCGCTCGATGCGATCTTACCTTGATGGTCAACACTTCTGCAGCCAGCAAAGCGACCAGTCCGAACGACGAAAGCACCAGCAATAGCGGCGCAATCATGGATCTGGCACTCCATCGCACTGGGGTTCGAGCTCGACCTCTTGCAACTCGCACCATGCTTCAATCGCTCGTTGCAAGTCGGGCACTGCCGCCAACACTATCCCCGGCTGCTTGGTTTGGGTAATTTGGATTGCCGCGAAGAGGCGCAGAGCCGCATTGCCTAGTTGGTCAGTGACGGTGATCCACCTCATTTCGGCTTGAATTCTTGCTTTTCCGGTCATAGCTTTCCCTCACTTTTTACCGCGAAAACCAGAATAAACGGTCTGCCGTCCACCAGCACCCGACCTTGCATTCGTGCTTTCGCGAGCGTAGTTGTCCAGTCATCTGGACTCACACCTAGAGCCTCACGATCCAACGTAACTTGCTCCCCCGTCTCTGCGCATAACGCATACCAACCGATTTGGTAACCGCTCATGATTCCCCCCGCATTCTTACAGCGAATGGCTCGCTCGGACGTGCCACTATTTCCCCCGAATGCGATCGACGATGTGTTGGACCTCATGATTGCGTCGATCGAGTGAGTCGAGTCGTCGGGTCAATTCCGCCGTCGTTTCGACTAACTCCGCTAGTCCCCTAGTCGGGTCTGATGGTGTCGGCGATTTGAGCGTTACCGCTATCTGCCGCACCGAAGTACTTGCTTTTGTCGCCATTCCAGTCACCTCCACGCCCGCAGGCCCGCCCCAGCGTGACCTGGGTTCGGGCGAGCCTAGGGCCGCGGCCATGGCTACGGGTCGTAGTACTCAATGCCAGCGGCGACTACCGCGGCAATGACTCTCGCGGCCAACGCGGTGTCGAATGGGTGCCCCATATTGGGCCCGGTAAACCAGCCTTTGACGTCCGTTCCAGGTGCCGAGTATCGCACGAACGCATTTCCGCCCTCCGCCCTACAAATCGCATCTAGGCGGTCGGAGATAGCCGCGTCATGTCGTTTCGACGTCACGCCAAAAATGAACTCGCTCATCGGTCGTCCCCTCCCCGCAGTATGGTCGCAATTGAGTCGACTAGTGCGAGCCGGCTAGAAAGGTCGGCATAACGCAGGGCATAGCGTAAAGACCGGTCATTTCCGGGCAATGCTGCTCGTAGCTCCAACCCGCAATTGTGGCGCATGCTGCGCAGCCGATCCGAAAGCCGTTCGGCTCGGCGCAACTGCCGGCGCATCCGAAGGCTGGCCGCCTTCGCTGTGTCGCCCTCGATACGGACCCGAGTCCCTACCGGTGCGTCATGGTCCCCGAACGTATATTGTAAGCCGAATAGGGCTTGTGGCTCGGCCGCAAGCAGGTCCTGGATTCGGTCGTAGTAGCTACGGATCCACCCGTAGTTTGCTGTATCAATCTGAATGAGTGCCAATTGCATGATGACCTCCGTCTGACTTGCCAACTTACAGTCAGAGTATGGGCCACCTCCCTTGCATATGCAATCTTTTTTTGCATACGCACTAACCCGGCGAATTACCGTACTATTTCGATGGTTTGCACTTCGGCAGGAAGGTCGTAGGAGCCTGTTTTCCCACGAAAATCCGCTTCGATCCGATAGCCGGTTCCGATATCAGTCACTTGGCCGAATAGCTGATATCGACGCAACTCCGTCTCGACCATCGCCGGCGTAACGACGGTCCGCAGAGCAGGTGCCATGACGACAGTCGCACGATAGCGCTTGCCGCAGACCAACTCAGCCCGCACGCCGTACCATGGCTTTCGTCTGATACGTGCCCGGAAAATAGCAGTCCGCACGCCACCGACTGATTTCCTCGGGCTTGAGCAACCGGGCAACGAGCTCCGCCAAGGCTAGGCCGTTGCGTTGCCCTGACACGTCCATCAAATCGCGATAGTGCTCCCGCCGCATGCGATCCGGATGGTTTGCCCGTGACCAGCATGGACGGAGTCGCACAAAGTACTGACGACAATGAGCCCACACACCCAACCGGAGAGCGCAATCCTCGTGCCCATAGTCCGCAAACATGCCGACGGGGATTTCCTCGAGGCCGACCGCAACCAACGCCACCGGAGCGACTAGGATCCCCATTTCTTGCCGCGCCGTCGAACCGGCAATCGCGACCTCACCGGGCCCTACGGCGCTGAGAGCTCGTTCCGTGCCACGCAATGCGACCGCGTCGCAGTCCCACATAGCGACCACGTCGTCGTCGGCAATCGTGCTCGAGCACCCGCGGCAAGTGCGCATGTAGTGCTCGGCCGTCAACCCCTGCCCAGTTGGTGCAATGCCGGTCCGAATGACTCTAATTCCAGCGCGAATTGCTTCCAATCGGTTGAAGAATTGCCCCTGCTCAAGGGACAAACATAGCCCTCGCCCGGCTAGCACGAGCTCGCCGGCGGCATACTCGAAGGCCTCGCTATCGTCGCAGCACACAATGCAGGGCTCCCAGTGCGGCATGAGCGCTAGCCAGGTGGGTAGATGCGCGCGCAAGTGCTTGACGCGCCCCCTGCAGGTCGAAAGAAGCCACTTTCTACCGGTGCTGATTGGTAAGCTCATGAATCAACACAAACAGTTCTATCATGGTTGAGCCCGCTAGGCTACCGCCGACCAAAACTTTGGGGTCCCGTTGCCCAAAAATGGCCATTCCAACGCCTATCAGCGCCGCCCTGCCTACTAGGTGCAGGGCTACGGTCGGAAGCGCCGTAACGTCACCAGAGACGAGCCGGGCGGCGCTCGTTTGCGACGGTAACGGAGTGCCAGGGGGGCAAGTGGTTAGATCCGCCATGGTATTTGCCAGTGCAGCCCGTCGGGTTGGCTCTTACCCGTTACCGCGGGCCAGTTGCCGCCCCATTCGATGGGGCACTTGACTTGTTTCGCAGCTTCGAAGATATAGGGCGCGAGCATTCGGAAGTGCTCCCACTTCCATGAAATCGCGCCGTTGACGTAGGGGGCCGCGTCGATGGCATGCCCGGTCAAATGGCGGCTATTCATGGTGAACGACGCGCCCGACTTGACGGCCGCCGCTTGTTTTTCCTTGGATCGAAGGCCTTCCACAATTGTTATATCGATTGTGGTGATCTCGATTGCGCGATTGAACGTCGCCACCAGCCTCGAATCCACGCCAATCAGTCGGCTTTTCGAGAGCTTTCCGTAGAAGAACGTTTCCGACCTGACTGTCTCCGGAGCGGTATCCTCCACAAGATGTAACACGGACACACCAGTATCCTTGCCCCATGGCTTCGCCGAACCGCCCGGCTCATGGTAGTGCATTTCAAGCCGGAAAACGAACGTTTTCCCGTCAAAATCGCGATAGTAGCAGGTCCCCCAAGGCTCCTTGCCATGTGCCTTTAGGATCTCTTGCGCGTATGCTCCGATCTCGGGAGTCACTTCGTCGTTGTGCACGTAGTCGAGGGCCATGGTTTCCTTAGTCAGGCAACGAGAGAACCAGGTACATGCCGCCGACCCCCACGATTGCCCCAATTATCGAACCCCACATAAAAGCATCCTTGGTTTTTTTTGCGTCGTCGATTGGGATGAACACCGGCGGCGCCGCCGTACTCGTCGTTGCATCCTCCGCGCCAGTCTCCGGACGCGGGTAAGGTTGCTTTAGGGCTACTGCGAGCCGCCATCGATGGACGTAGGTATTCATTGCTTTTTTCCCATGTTGTAGCCGATTACTCCCCCGAAGATGAGCCCCAAAACAGCGGTCCCAATGACGACGGTTCGGGCGGCTCGGACGGTATCGGCGAAGGCTTGTAGGCTTGCTCGCCAGCTGCCGGGATCGGTTGTGATAGTCGTGTCAGAAGGCGTTGGCGCTGGCTCTGTAGGCGTGACGTCACCAGTATCCAACGGGCCTGGGGCGGGCCTTTTCAAGGCGATTGCGAGCCTCCAGCGGTCCGCGTAGGTGTTCACTTGGTTCGCTCCTTTCGTCGTTCAATGCGCGCTGTTATTTGCCCAGCAGCGCGATCCGAGGCCTTCCGGATCTGCTTCGCGGCTCTAGCTCCGGCAAAGCGGATCGCACTGCCGACCCCTTCAGCCAGCGAATGCGCCGTCACTTCCGGGCCTAAATCCAGCCCCAATTTGACGCCGTTCCGGAATGAGATCCCTAGCATCATTGAGTACCGCCAAAGGCAAAGCGAAATCCGTCGATGACTGCCGTTGCCCAAATCGGCGTCTTGCTGGTGCCGATGATCCCAAAGTATTCGAGATTCGCGAACAGCAGCATCGTCCCGATCCCGACGAGCACGAGCCGCGTAGTTCTCGCTGTTCTCGCGACGATTACCTCAATCCGGATCAACCGCCGATCAATCTCAAGGTCGACCGTCTTACGACGGCGTCTCTCGACAAGGACGGGCACGCAGATCGGATCTGCAGGGTCGAGCGATTGTGGCTGTGGTCGCGTGGCTTCCGCGATTTCGTCGGCCTCATCACCAATCAGCGCCGTTTCTAGGCTTTTCCCGAGTTCATCGTGCATGGCTGCGCCTCCCTGGTTTGACGTTCAAACTGCCGTAGAAGATCGTAGCAGCAAGACTCGCGATCCCGAGCACCACCCCAGCCTGTCCCCACCCAAAGCCCGAGCTCGTGCCAGCGAAGCCCTCATAGGGAATATTCTTCCTGCCCGGGATTAGCACGCCCGGCGCGAAATTGAGCAGCCGCTGGCCATTTGGAAAGGCCATCATCGATGGTGGCCCATAGATGCCAGTCAGCACAGTCAAACCGACCGCGTCCACTTCGGTAATGCTGGCGATCCCGATTGGGACGTCCTGCGGACTGACGACACGAACTGTCACGCGTGGCAAATTGGCGGCACTATCGACGGGTTTTCCATCTGCGAGGGCAATCGCCCCGCGTAGAGCCTTCTCATGGTTTGCGATCCGTTCAGCGGATGATGACCCGAACCCCTTGTAGTAGCCCGTGCGGTAAAGCTCCGCGCTCACTCCTGCCCAGTCCTCAGACCGAGCCACCCGGCGGACTGTTTCGCGGCCATTTGCAGCAAATACCTCTGTCGCGAGATCTGACCAGCCTTCTGTCGGCGTCGAGTACTTTCGAAATCGCGTGACGTACTGCACCGATACGCCGTTCTCGTCGGGCTTCGTATCTGTATGTAGGAACGTATCTCCCGACCAGCTCGAACCAGCGGTCACCGCTCCCATGTTATTCGAGTTTTCGCCGGCAGAACCCGCCCAACCCGCGCCATAGTTCGTTTCAAGCCATGCCACGCCAGCGAGGGCTTTGATCTCGCCCTGCGTTGGCAACACACCGAAGCGCCGTTGCAGCGCAACGGTTGCTAGCTGGCGCGCTTCGGCGTGGGTTGGCATGCTCTTAGCGCCTTCTTGCGCGCTTCTTGCCGGTCTTCTTGCGGGATTTCTTCGCCGCTCGAATCGCCTTGGTTGCCGCAACAACCTTGACCTGATGGGCACGCAAAGCCATGCCAGTGGCCTTTAGTTGAGCCAATGTCTTTTTGTGCGACGCGCCAAGGTGAGATAGCTTGTTGATGAGTGAGGTCGCGTGCGACTTCTTACGTCGTTTTGGCATTGTTCCTCGTTTCTTAGGGGCTGCTGTCTCTCGGGGAGACGATATAGTTGACGTACGTGTCTTCCAAGAAGACTGGCGCACCAGTAAGGTTCATTAGCCAAATGACGATTTGGCCAGTTGGGTTGATTCCGCCGAGCGGAACGACGTTTTGGGTAAATGTTCCGCCCGAATCGAACTCATCAATTGAGACGGAGACTATGTCTTTTCGACTTAGTCGCAGTGGTGGCGTCACGGCGATGGACGCCGTCACGAATGCCGCGTTTTGCGCGAAGTGGACTTGACCACTAATGAGATCTGATTCAATGGAAGATTGTCGGGGTTTTTTCATCGGATCCTAGGTGAGGGTATGCCTTTTTTATGCTTTCTAGGCGGCCACAGTGATTCCGTAAAGAGCCAGACAATAGCGCTTGAACTGGTCGCGATACGTCACGAGCCGACCATAGTCAGGTCCGACGCCTTCAGCGCCATCTGTGATGACCGCGATTTCGGCAATGCTCACATTGGCCGGAAATGTGTTGTTTCCCACTTGTTTTCCAAGGCCTAGGCCAGTGAACTGGTTCGGCCCAATACCAACTACCTGAACTTCGGCGCCACCATTTACTCGTCCCCAGTAGCGCGCAAGAAGCTCGTTTGTGGTAAGTTCCAAAATGATCCAACTGGGGGGGGTGGCCGCGGTGAGAGTCATTGGACCTGCAGAAAAGTAGGCGTAAATGCCGCCTGCTGCGTCTCTCGTGACTGAATGCGAATTGGTGGCCGTCCCACTAATAGCGTCTTGCCGAATCCCGTCCGCTCCGTCGAACCGCAGACAAACCAGCATGATCGAAGATGGGGCAGCAAACCCAAATGCATGACTCGCGCTCGTATTCGCGGCAATCGTGCCCTTCCAATATGCTGCGCCGCCGGGTCCATCAATAGTGTTGGTTAGCTGGTCGGACTTTTCCAGAAACCGCTCTGCTTGGGTTGCCTGGGTGAGTCTCTGTTCTTTCGAAGCTAGATCAAATGTCTCGGCCAGTGCATTATCTACGAGCCGTTCAAATGGATCTCCTGCTCTCGCTCCAATGATCCGGCCCTTGCCAAAATCAACGAACGAAACGACGCGCAAGATCGATTTGACGAAGTCGGTCAAAATCGCGTACTGCGCGCTATTGGGGTGCAGACCGTCCGCCCAAGCCGTGATTGGTGTTCGAACAGCGCCATCCACGTAACGGATCCACGGACGTGTCGCGCACGCGGCAGCGGTTGCTGCGCGCCAAGCTGCAAGCGTATCGACTTGCATCAAAGTGCAACTGGCAACGATGACCTCCAAATCGGGCACCATTGTTCGCAAAGCGTCGAGTAGCAGGCCCAGCCGCGTCCCGAATTGCGCGGTAGTTTCACCACCATAGGCAGCATCGTTCAGACCGAGCTGAATGTACGCGTGGTTTCGCTTGGTCCCTACACAGTGCGATTTGATCCGCCTAGCCACCGTCAACATCGTCGGATCGGCGCCATACCACAACGAGATTGCTTCCCCTCCACCCCCAACGATGGAAACCGATTTGCCCATTGCGCGAAGGCCTGAAACGTAGCCCTCAGTGGTTGGGTGAGTAGCGCCGATGCCTTGGGATACCGAATCCGCAACGATGATGTATTGATCATCGGCTTGCTTTTGTTGCTCGAAAATCAGTTCGGCATTCGCAACGCACCATTCGAATCGCGCGAGCACAGAAACGACATCCGGGTAATGCAAGGTGTTGCACGGACCGTCGCGAAGAATGATTTCGTGAAATCCTGCGGCCAAAACTGTCGTGAAGGTCACTAGATGGTAGCCGGGAATCGCGATGCCAGAGACGCCGTCCCACTTGAGATAGGTGGGCGCGCCGTTGTCCAGGATGACTACTTCATTGATCGGGTGCACCCCAATCACGTCAGCAAATCTCACCTGGCTAGTGAGAACAGTGGCATGTGTATTGAAGTGCCATTCAGCCAAGCCCGTGCGAACTCCGTCGGGGGAATGCCACAGCAACGCTCCGTCAATTACAGGCAACGAGTCGAGCCTAAGCGTCCCTCCGACCACTGGGGCGCCTTGCGTTGCTGTGAATGACCCACCACCACCAATGAGACCGCGTCGGCAATACTTGGCAGATCCGTACATGGCTACCCGTCGAAAACAATGCCCGGCGGCAAGTACTCAATGAGGAACGAGTCGGTGTTGACGAACGTCCAGGTCGACACGGGTGCAAGGATCCCGCGCGCGTTGCCGTTGACTTCGCCATTGACTGGCACTGCGACGGGGCCAAATGCGAGCCCGGGGGGGGCCGCCACGGCCACTGTAGCGGCCGCGACGCTAGCGGTGGCAGCCCAGCCCCAAACCTCGCCAGTGACCGTCATAACGCCCGCTGTGCCCGTCAGGACGCGATACGACCGGGCTGCGTCAACGGATACGCCCGGCATGGCATGCACGCCCCAAGGCCCGCCTCTCGAGTCGATTCCCTCGAAGTGGATCCCGATTTCATCGACCGCGGTCGGGTCGTTTGCCTGCCCCTCGACTTCGAAGGCCGTCGCGCCGGGCATCGAAACGACCGCAACGACCCGGTCTCCGGGCATTGCGAAGGTGCGGACGGCTCCTACGTAGGCATGCAGGCTTCCGATACGCGCCCAAAAGCGAAGGACCCACGGCAGTACGCCGCCAGAGACCACCACGGCCACAGTGTTTTCGCCCGGATGGCCGTCCTGTGGTACGGACGCCACGCGCCGCTGTAGTCCGTTTTTGAGCGTAGTTTTGGCCATTTTAGCCTATTGGGGGCGGGCCGTAGTACGGCCCTGAATACCGAGGTTGCACACGGAAGGCGTGCCGACGCGGTCCGATGATCCCAAACCACAGCGGGTTGTCGACGCCCGGCAAGAGATCTACAAATGCCCCGTCGCCTAGCGGCCCATCGCCGTCGAACGACTGATTTCCGAGCATTCCCCACGCGAGATAGAACACAATCGTCGCACCGCTAGCGACTGCGCGCATGCTGCTGAACGCGGGAAAGCCACCGCCGGCCATTGCGCGGTAGAACTGGTTGATCTGCGTCGCAAGAAACGCGGCAGCCAACGCGTCCGTGCTTTCGGAGGGGGTCAGGTAGAGACCGGCTTCCCATGGTCGCCACGTTGTCGGATCGATTGGAGCGGTCACGGTGATTGGAAATTGCACCGACGTATAGGGCAAAATCTGGTGTCCGTCGCCAATTTGGATGTAGTAGTCATTCCCTGGCGTCGCGATCCATGCACCAGCGACGGTGAAAGTGCTCGCGTGCCATGAGAACGTCTGCTGACAGGACTGGAAGTTCGTCACGACGGCAGCTTGCCGGCGAAGGCGCGTCATGGCGCGGGGGGGAATTGGAATGTGAAGTGCGTGCATGATTACCCCACAAACAGAGTGTGAAAGACCACACCGACATAGATGTCTTGGAAGTAAGGACCGCCCGCGATCGGACGCTTCCAGGTGAAAGTGCAATTCAGCGTTGGGCGACCGCCACCCGGATCGCCGATGCGTAAGTCGAGCACTCGCGCACCGCCGACGGTATCTCGATATGATCCGAGAGTCACATCGGGAAAGTTGTTCACCCCGTTGGGCTGGGTGGTGTCAAATCGCGACGTAAGGCGCCGTTCCGAGCCAGTATCGACCTCAATCCGAATCAGGATGTCATCGAGCGACGGAAAAAGCAGTGCATTGCTACCGCCCGCAACCGCCACCGACGGATAGGCAGAGACAATGATGACCGGACGGGGGAAATCTACTTGGATCGGCGCGGTCGCTTGAACCGCGCCAGTCAACACCGTCATGGCTTCCCATGAGAAGGCCGCCGGACGCTGGACTAGGGCATAGTTTTCAACCATTTGGAGACTCTCAAGGGTTCGGGCTAACGTTGTGCCGCGACGGGTGGGAGCGATCCACCCGCCGCGGCCTCTTGTGTGATAGTCGCGACAGGCGGACTAGTTCGAGCCTGGGACGCGGAGGAGCATGCCACCGACGCGTAGTTTGATTTCGACCCAAGTAGCGATCAGGTCCGGGAAACCCGTGGAAAGAAGGCTTGCCGGCGGCGAGTAGGGAATGACGACGTTGTTTCGCAACGTCGCAATGACGTGCATATCGCCAGCGGGCTGTCCCTCGCGAGCCCAGAGGAAACCTTCGGGAATGCGGAACCGATTGTTGACCGAAGGCTCGCCATTGGCATGGAGATAGCTCGCGCCGCCGCCCTCCACAAACTGGTCACAAGTGCCCATTTTTTCCGTGCGATCGGCGTTATCCCATTCGAACCGCAGGGTCAAATGTGGCGAGACCAGGTGGTAGAGCACTTGTTCGAGTGTCGCGCTCGAACCGACCTCAGGTGGCAACACCAGCGCGAATGGATCCGCGACGCATGCCTGACCGCTGAGTGCCTGAGTGACTCCGGTGGTCGGGTTCACAGTCGCGACGAAATCAGGGTAAAGTGGCGTTGCAGCGGCCGGCGTATACTGCGCCTTGAGCCCACGGGCTCCCATGGTGATCCATTCGACGGAGAGATCTGCGCTTGCCGTCGTACGACGCGCGGTCGTGAGACTTGTCTCAGCTTCGGTTGCGCGAAAGTTGGGGCTGCCCGCGAGTTCGATTTGATTGCCTTGCGCGTAGTTGAAGAAATCCAATTCTTGGCCGGCTTGTGCCACCAAATAGCCAACCGCGCCGCCTGCGTCTAGGTTCTCGACGTCAAAGCGTAGGCTGCGGACGCTATGCAGTCCGCGCGTCGTTGCAAGGAACGGAACGTTGTTCTTCGCATACAGTGCGAGTAACTCGGATCTCTTGGTTCGGAACAGTTTGAGGTCTTCAGCTTCTGCCATGATAGTGCTCGTATTCAGGGAAAATTGTGGGTTTAGAACGTTCGGTTTTGGCGCGCTCGAGCGCGTTCGGTACTAGAGCGAAAGGCCCGCCGCTTCATGGGCGCCACTCGGCACGCCCCAAAGTGCGCCGGCATCTTCGACGTAACCCGTGCCGCTTGGTAGCTGCCTGACGTCGCTCGGCTCAAGAAGCGCGCCCGAGTCAAAACCACTCGTTTGTGGCTGCCCGCTGGCTGCCTGGTTCTTCTTGATTGAGATCCCCATTTGGATCTGTTCGATGCCAATAGCCGTTGCACCGCCCGCAAGACCGAGTCCTAGCGCTCCAATCTTCGGTGCCATCGTCACCAAATGCCCGACGACCACACCAGCGACGGGCATGATCCAAGAGCGCTTGGTGATGTTGTTCGGATCTGTGCCGTAAAGGCTTGGAGTCGTAAGAGCATGGGCGCCGTAGTAAATCGCGCCACCCGCCATCGCAAATCCGGTTTGTGCTGCGCCGCTTGCGAATTTGCGGCCAGCTGCGCGCGCTCGAGAGTTAGCCATGTTTCTGTCCCTTCGTGCGGTAGATGACTACCGCGGTGACGACGGCAGCTGCCGCCAATCCTGCCGCAGGCAAAGCCCACGACGGAAAACCTTTTTCTTGCGGATTTTGGTACCCGAGTTGCACCAGCGACCCGACGCGATTTTGGAGCCCTGCTAGCGCTAGCTTGGTTGCGTCATCGAGCGGCAACGTAGTTCCGGCGGCGATCTCGCGTTGCACGTGCGTGTTGACGAGCTTCAATACTTCGGCATCCGCGCGCTGGATCTCTTTGGCTGCAGAATTGCGCTTGAGCGCGTTTTCCACGATTACAAGCGCTTTGTCGGCCACATACATCACGACGTAGGCTTGAGCAGCGACGATCGTGACCGCTACCGCACCGGCGAGAATCAACACCGGGATCGGAACACCAACGTCACCCGTTTCGCTTGCGCGTTTCTCGAGTGTGATCCCAGCAAGATCGGCGTAGGCCCCGAGCGGCGCAAGCAGCAGGCTAGCAGCGGAAAACCGCTCAGATGGCTGCGCTCTGCCATCCAAGGTGACAAGGATCGTCGTGAACCCGTCCGGATTGACATCGCGCTTCACTTCCCCTACGAGGCAGCCGGCGAGCACCATCCGAAGGGCGAGCACTGCGAGAAACTCTTCGTCAGGGTGCGCGCTCAAGGACCAATCGGCGGACGCTAGATGCTGGATCCCCGCGTCCGCTGAAATGGCAAGCTGCCGGTCTGAAATCGTGAGGGTTTGCGCCATCTTACTTTACGGCTTGGATCAGGCCCGTAAGGGCAGCGCCCCCAATGGCTGACCAAAGACCCCACTTCGCGTTGTCGCTCATGGCTGGCGCGCTGGTGCTCGCTGCTGTCTGTTGTGGCGTCTGCGCGGTCGTAATGGGTCCGGGTGCTACGACTTGGCCTCCGGGGGTCAGAACGCTACCCGATGGGAGACTGGTGTTGGCCGGAATGACCTGAATATTCGGGATTCCTGCCTGGATCGTGACGGTTGGTGTCGAACCAGCGGGCGCGAGTACCGACGGCGCTGCCGATGTCTGCGCAGTCGTCGTCGTTGTTGTCGCTACTGGTGTGTTGATGATCGTCGGAAGCGACGGGATCACAACCCCGCCGGCGCTCAAGGCGCTATTAGTAACCTGATTTGCCTTCTTTTCGGCCCAACTATTGAGCGCTTGCGCGAGTTCGTCGGACCAGTTGCCGTCTGCTACTGCCGGCGGCCCACCAAACCGGCGCCACCAACTGGCAAAGCTGTTTGCCTGCAGCACGTCTCGCGCGGTCCAAGACGTCGCCCCAAGCTCTGACGACGAACCGTAGTCTTTGACCAAAGCCTCGGTTTGCCCGTCGGATTTGCCCCATGCGGCAAGCACCACTCGCGCTTGGCTCTGCGCAGCAAGGTTGCCGGCTGGCATCGACACCGCTGCCGGCGTGGTTGGTGATGGCTGCGCGGGCGCCGATTGTGCTGCAGTCTGCGCCGTGACCTTGATCCAGCTCGCTGGCAAGTTGAGCGTTTCGCCCAATTTCACGGGGAAACCGTACTTTTTGACCATGTCGGCGTTCAGGCGGTAGCCGTTTTGGTTGATTGCCTTGAGCTCGGTCCAGCGGTTGGCGTTGCCCGTGAGCTTAAGCGCAATCTTCGACCCAGTGTCGCCAGACTCAACGATCCATTGAGCGCCGGAAGCCGTCAAACCAGCAGTTTCTCCGCGCATGTGCGGCACGAATCGCAACAAGGCGGCGCGCGCGCTCTGCGATACTGGGCGGAACTCTGCAGTACGGCCCTTCGCGACGATGTTCGGGCGCATGTTGGGGCGCGTCAATCCTACCGCAGAGCGTACGCGCCCAATGTTTTCGGGGGAAATCGACGGGACTAGTCCGAAGCTTGGACGTCGTAGGATCATGGGTGCCTTTGCGAGTTGAGAGATTTGAGATCCAGCGGACTTCGTCGCGAGGGAGACTCCCTCGCGAGCAACGGATTTCAGAACGTTGCCGCCCTTTGCGACGTTTACGCCCACGTTCAGGGCACGTTGGGCCAGTTCGCCGCCGGGTAGTTGCGTCCGAGCGTAAGAGATTCCCTCGCGCGCAACGGACTTCAGAACGTTGCCGCCATGCGCGACTGACAGGCCCGCCCGTACGGCGCTTTGTGCCAATTGCCCGCCCGGAATAGCGCCTAGCGCCGCGGCTTGGCCGATCTGGGCCAGTGACTTGCCCTGTGATGCCGCGGATACCGCATTGATTCCCGCACCTACCACGGTACCGGCGCCAGGTACGAACGAAACGAGGGAGGCAGCGACTGGCAGCGTAGATCGGACATCGGAAACCACGGCCGAACCAGCGCGACCGATTGAGCGAATGACATTTCGCCCTCGTGCGACGTCGCTCACTAGGTTCACTGGCGCGGTCAGGATCTTGACGCCCGGAATACTACCGACGGCCTTGCCGACGCTCTTGACAGCCTTGCCGATTTTCTTGACGAGTTTCGAGCCAAACCATCCGACGTCACCGCGCTCGGCCAGATTGCGCCTGCGAATCAGCATCCGACTAAGCTACACTACCAAGTGTAGCATGGCATCGGCGCCAAACTTGACACTGGTCCAAAACACTGGTACGCGCGCGCGCCTCGAGGTTTGGAGTTGCATCGGGTGCGGGCATAGGTGGGGAACTTCCGCACCGCCCGACTACTGTCGCAAGTGCGGCGTGCGTGGAGGATATGCCCCGGAAGATCTCGAGTTGATTGGCACGCAATCCGCCGATCTATCGGATCTCGAACCCGGCGTTATTGTCACCGATTGGGCCCATTTGCTTCCCATTGGGCTTCCGCTCGGATTGACCATGGTGATGCGCGGTCGCCCAGGCGGGGGCAAGAGCCGAAGTGCATTTCGCTTCGCTTCGCAGATCGGGATCGCGGCCGTTTTCGGCCTAGAAATGGGAAAAGTGCTTTCGAAGGAAACCGCCGGATTTGCCGGGGCAAACCTCGACAATTGTTGGTGGTACGACGACGTCGAAGGCATCGCAGATCTGAACGTGCTTTGCCCTGCGGTCGTAGTCGTCGATTCGATTCAAAAGGTCCAACGCGGCCGCACGAGGTTCGTCAACGGGCTGCGCAAATGGGCAAAAGACAATGCGCGCAACGCGATCTTTGTCTCTCAGCTCGGTATCCACGGCGCCAGCCGGCATGGCGAAGACCAAGATTTCGACTGCGATATCGTCGTCGATGTCTCACCCGGCATGGTCGACGGCGTTGCGTGCAAGAACCGCCATGGCATCAACGAGAAGCCAGCGGATTGTCGCGAGGGCTGCGCGCATGTCCGGATCGTCAAGTCGCGAGTCTGCCAGCTCGTAGGGGGGGACGTGCCGATAGTGGCAGGATTTTAGGTAACGGCGCTACTTGCGATGTTGGATTGGCTTATCTGACAGAGGCCGCAAGCAGCGCCACCAGAAATCTAGCACAAAAAGGCGATAGGCTGGAGCAGGGGGGCACCAACCTATCCGGGTGGGGTAGCTGGAAAGGAAACCAGCGGACCTCGAGAGCATATTCCTTAGACTAGCCGATCGCAAGCGCGATTTTTTGGCGTCAGAAGAGCCATTTTCCGGTCTCTGGCTCCTTTGGTACCTGTTCGGCGACCTCACCGAGTCGCGCCCGCCGGACAATGGTCTCAGCGTACCAGACACGCGGTGCCAGCTCATGGGGCCCCCTGACCCAACATGACCCGTAGACATGCGAGAGTAGCGGACCCTTCCACCTGGGCACCATGTCCGCGGGGATACCGCTGGCGAGGCAGATAGCGACAAAGAAACGGGCCTTCGCGTCGCAGTCGTCCACCCCCCGCCGAAACGGGACGTCCGCCGGGCCCTGGGGATCCGTGTAGCCGTCGATTTGCTCGCGCCCTACCCGGTCCGAATCGAGCTGGTACAGCACGCAGTCCCGCGCCAGGGCAAGCGCGAGACTTGCCAGGCACCACTCAGGCCACGGGGATCGCGCGGCAATAGCTGTGCAATGTTGCGAATAGAGCTTTATTTCCGGGGTTTCGGCGTCGCGCTTCGGCGCATCCCGCAGAAATTCCCACTTACGAAGCTCTTCGTTGTGGTCGATGGCTGCGACGTTCATGGCTTGGCCCGACCCGGGCCGACGCTTTTGCTGGCTTCATAGGCCGCCTTGCCTGAGGCCCGTCCGACCTCTTGGTCTTCACTTCCCGCCACTTGTGGCGAGAGTTCGATCGGCGGCGCCTTGCGCGAGCTAAACAGGTCACGCGCTAGATCAATGCCCTTCCCCAGCAACGCGAAAAGTGATGTCCACATGGCTCGAAAGTATCCTCTCTAGAGTCTCAGGTTCAGCTGTTTTATTGGGTCGATGCTAGTTATCCTCGAAGTTACTCAGAAATTCACGCAAAGCCTGAATGCAATCATCACGCGAGCCCATGCTTGCGTAACCCATTCGCCCCCCATTTCCGAAGTCAAATGTCAGTACCAGGCAACCGACACCATCGGGCAAAGTATCCTTGCCGGCGCTGCAAATCACGGCCGCTGCAAGCGCGTAATCGATATCGATCCGGCCGGTCATGGCGGTGTCCCAGGTGGCACGACGGGTCCGCTTGGCGCGGTCGCTTGCGCGACCTTCGCGACTTCTACGATGTTCCGGATCCCGTCTGCGATGTTTCGCGTCACCTCATTCCACTGTGTCGGTTTGCCCTCATTTTCTGCGCCTTCTTTCATTCCGGCTTTCAGGTCGGCCATGATTTCAATCCCCTTCAGAAATCCATCGACCGTGCCATTGGCTCCACCTTGCGGCTGGGTGTGGCCCATCATCCCCGCCAAACCGCTTACCAGCCCAGTGACCATCTGGGTTTGCGCATTCGTGAACCCCACCATGATTTGAGTGAGTTGCGACGCGTTGAATCGCGATTCCTCCCGCTGAGCCTGCAGCAGCGCCGCATTTTGCTGACTCGACAACACCATCATCACCGTTTGCGGATCCATGCCCGGGGGGATTACTATCGAGCCAGCTTGCATCATGGGCGGTTGCTGGATCACTGGCGCAGGTGGTTCGGGTGGCTGGCGCGGTTGACCACGGGGCTCAGGCTCCGGAGCGCTACCGGCGGCGCGCGGCACCTTGATTGTCATGAGGACTCGATCGATGATGCGTTTTGTGCGGGCGTGACGCCCAATCAGCTCGAAGTGCCCAGCGCCTACAGCGTTGTATACATCTTCCGTCGATTGCAGTTCGGCGGGCTCCCATTGCCCGACGAGCATCACCGATCGCGACCCTTCGAACTGACGAATGTTAATGTAGCCAATGTCACGGGAGGCGCGTTCCTCATTCGTGTCATCTTCGTTGAACAGTGGGTGATTTATCATCGTGAAACCTCGAGTCTGGCGCGCTGGATTTGAAAGCGAAATCGCGTACTTGTGGACTCATCTGCGGCGCGAGTGGCCGACGCGGCAAACACGCTTGCGCCGTCGAGCGGTAGCGTCAACACGAAGTTAGCCTGACCGTTGCGAACGCTCAGGATAACTTCATTGCCGTCGCGTTCAAACTCGAACTCAACGCCTGTTGGTTGTGGCATAGAACCACTTTGCAAAGAGGCCTAATTCCTTGCCGTTCCAATGGGTTACATCTACCGCGATCGTGCCCTTAGCGGCAGCCGCAAGGAACTTCGGTAGCTGGCTCGGAGGGAGTCGACCGAGCAATGCGCGCACTTTTTCGTCCTTGGCCTTGCCCATGAACTTATCGATCGTTTTCACGTTCGCTGCAAAGGGACTACCAACGGATTTAGCCGCTTTTTTTGGCCGTTTCGGCGTTCCTCGAGGAGCTGGCTCGTCGAGCCCAGATCCCTTTATCGTCGTCTGCTTCCATTTGCTTTTCGGTGGCTTGCTTTTTTCCTTGCCGCGCTCGAGCGCGTCAGCTTCCTGCTTCTGCTTGCGCAAAGCGGCCAAATTCGCCGCCTTTTCCTTAGATTTTTGTTTTTCGCGTTCACGAAACGCCTTGCCCCGCGCCGTCGCATCCTGCGGATCTTCCCTGAGTAACTTCACCGAGCGATTGTAGTTCTTCAACTCATCGAGCACGCTCGAAATTCCGCCTTCGAGCTTGAAAATACGGCTTTCCGCCTTGCCCAAATCGCGCGCTACCTCGGCCCAATCCTCGGGGTTCGCTGGCGACTTGTGCTTTTCTTCCCACGCGTCGAAGGCCTTCGAAACGAGCTCGCGACAATCGTCCTTGACCAGCTCGCGCAACTCGGCAATCACGGCTTTATCGGCCTTATCCGACAATGCCCCAACCGTCGCGGAGGGAACGGCGCGCGGTGCGCGATCCATGGCAGCCATCATTTCTTCCAGCCTGGCCGCGTGTTGCTTGATCCGGTCGTCGACGACTGACCGCATTGCGATGGAGAGCCCTTCGCGAAGTCCGCGAAAGAACCCGCCTTCGCGCATTAGATTGACAGAAAGTAGCTTCGATAACGATTCCACGGCGGGACTCGTGCTCGCCATTTCCTTGAACGTGAGCAACTGCCCAAAGGTCTGCAGTCCGGTCTCAACGGCGCGCATCACATGCAGCGGCTTGACGTCGAGCTCTCCGGCAAGCTCATGAATCGCGGCCGATATCGAAAGCAATGGGTGGGAAGTGATCCCATCCGAGGCCGAAAATTGCGGGATTGGTGGCGGTTCAGGCTGGGTTGCCTGTTTGATCGCGTCGGTCGAGGCCGCTTCGACGTCGAGCAGCTCGCCGTCATCGAGCTCGGTCGTTACCGTGTTGTGAAAGTCGGATAGCATGCGCCGAACGCGCGCGCTTAGGATCCATAGTGGAGGGCAATAAGTGAGCGGTTCAAGCCGTCCAGGGCCGAAATTGTCGGGAAGCAGCGCTTGCTGACGAACGGTGCCCCCGGTACTGAATTGGATTGGACCGTCTTCTGAATCGTAGGTCCAGACGTCAACCGCCGGCATGGAATCCCAACGTGCAACCACTTCAAAGATTTGCTCGCCGCAAGCCAGAAATGAGCCAATATCGGGCAAATATGGTTCAGAAAGCTTATTGTCTACTTCGCCTGCCGCAATAGGTAGTGGAACGAGCTCGGAGTCGGGCTCGGGCTCGTATGACGGCCGGCTCGCGTCCAGATTTTCCAAAACCGGCTCAGCTTGCGCGATCGGCTGCTCGTGCTCGAGCAGGAGCGGTTCGGATGCATCGTTGGGTTGATCTAGCGCGATTTGCGGCGTGTCTGCTGCGGGCGGCGCCGGCGGCTGCTTGGATCTGTATGGCGGCAAGGTTCGAAGTCCCATCCGAATTTTCAGCGCCCATGCGGGAAGTTCATCAACTATGCGCAATCCGCCGAAATCCCACGGCGTATAGGAGCGGTGCACATAACTGCTTGCAAGGTGCACATTCGGGAAGATGTAAACCAGCACATTTGTGGGGGTTTCATCGTCAAGGACCTCAATGTAGTCTGGTTGCTCTCCGAGGCTATCGTCGCGGCAAAGGATCGTTCCCGCTGGCGGCGCGGGTGGTACGTCCGGCGGCGCCGGCGGTTGCCATTGCTTAGGTGTGGGCGGCGGCGGCTCGACGACGGGCTCGGGTTCGTCAGTCGCTAGAAAGCCCTCTGCGCGCTGCTTTTTTTCGTGTTCCTGTTCCACCGCCATTGTCGAGGCTTCCGGTGCCTTCCAACCCAATTGCTTTTCCGGCTGCAGTTCGATGTCTGCGAGCGGCGGCATATCGTGCGAAGCTTTCGCATTCTGCTCAAGTACAGCCGCTAGTCCCTCCGATTTGAAGCCAGTTTCCGCAGTTGCTTCGGGCATTTCTGGCAATGCGTTGGCTTCGTAGAACGGCGCGGCTTCAATTGCGCGTAACTCTTCAGCTTTGGGTTGTTCTACGACGTTTGGGCCGTCAAGGTGGTTTACTATCATGCCGCAAGTTCCGAAGGGGTGCGCTATTTCGCTCGCTTTCTGGTCGTATCCAGGGCAGCCGACGGCGCGACAAAAATAGCGCACGACCGCCGGCATGCTCGTTTTTTTGAGGTCGAATTCAAACCCGACCACGTCTTCTGAGGCTTCTTGCAGTTGCGTTTGTGGCCCTTCCTGCGGTTCTAGGGCGTGTTCTTTGGCTCGTTTTGCTCGTTTGCTCATGTTCCTCCGTTCAACCCTTTCGGGTGCCAATCGTGCCATATTGGGCGCCTTTTGGGGCGCAGACAAGGCCTATGTTGGGTTAGCCCTTTGGGCGTTTCTGCTGGCCGCGGTGTGGCCGCAACTCGCCAGCCAAACACGCCTGATAAAGGCTCAGCCAAGGATCGTCCGGGTCACGCTTCATGGTAGCCGTTAGGCGTCTTTTGTCGGCCTCGCGTTGCCGCTTGTACTTGCGACGGTTCATCGCGCACTCTTCGCTTTGGGCTTGGTCATCTCTTCTTCTTCTTTGGCCTTCGCTTCATAGCCTTTGCCGTCTCTACGACTCGCCAGGCTTGATCGGCAGCTAGCGCGACGCAATGGCCGTACGCTTCGGCTTCACGTTTCAGATAGATCGGGGATTCAGTCGGTGCCGACAAGAGAGATTGCGCCGCGAAGGCGAAAAAGGTTCCAATGCTGTAGCCGTCACCACTGAACTCCTCGAGGTACAACTTCACGACCTTGCGAAGTTCCAGATCTATTTGGGCGGTCGTTGCCATTGTCCGGATAGTAACCTATCCGTCTCGGACCGCTAGCGGCACTTCCTGACGAAGGGTTTCCTCGCGCCGTTGTAGTGACCTTTTTCGGACAGGGCGTCGGCCAAAGTCGCCCTCGGGATTTTCAGCGCCACCGAGATCTCGCGTAGCGAACATTTCGTCTGCCGCATTGCGCGCGCTATCTGCAGAGTGCCCGGATCGATGCGCCGCGGCCTGCCCCATCGTCCGCCGGCGGCTTCGATGCGCGCTCGTGCGGCAGATATGCGCTCTCCGAGCGCTTCCCTTTCCATTTGCGCGGCCCATGCGAACACGGCCAGCACGATTTCAGAGCCCGGGCCTTCGAGCGAGAAGCCGTCCGCAACCGTCGCCAGCCTGCACCCATGCGCGCGGAGTTCCTCGACAAGCCCGAGAGTGTCCCGGATCCCTGAACGCGTCAGACGGTCGATTCGAAAGCAATATAGCTTAGAAATCGCGCCTGCCCGAGCATCGGCGCGGAGTTCCTCGAGGGCAGGGCGATCCATTGTCGAGGCCCCGAGCTTCTCAGAATACCACTTCGCGATCGTGTGACCGCGCGCGGTGGCTGCTTGCTGGATTGCGTCCCGCTGAGATTCGAACGACTGACCACGGCTGCTGACTCGGATATAGGCGGCAATCGTCGACACGCTTCATTTCTAGCCGTTAGGGATTGGCCGCGCTAGCGGCCCCTGGCGCTCGTTGCGCGCATCTGTAGCGCCGTGCAGGCGCGTGCGGCGCCAGTGCCGCGCGTCTCATGGTGGCGAAGCCACGCGGGCAACGGCGTGCAGCCGTTGGCGTCGCTAGCGACGCGCCTCACTTCCGGGGCGTCGAGTCGCGCGGATCCAACAGTCTTGGATCTACGTGATGAACCTGGATCGATCTCTACCTGGCCATTTCCGTCTAGTAGCTACTGGACATTTGGGCCGCGCGGCCACGGGTTTGGCCGCTTGGCCGCTGGTTTACGATTTCATTCATGCTGCAACGCGTTCGGGTGCGGTGTTCCGCCTACATTCGCGCACCCAACGACGGATAGACTCCCGCGCTGGCGGCGGCCGCGAACGTGGTCGAGCTCGAGACCGCGCTAGCTCGTGTCGTCTGGGGGCGTCGACGGCGTCTCGCTCAAGCGTATGCGCGTCAACTCCGCGTCGATTTCGTCGGGCGTCCAACGACGTGGTCGTGGCTCGTCACTCGACGTCGCGCGCTTGGCCGTTGCAGGTGCTTTGGACGAGACGATCGAACCGATGATCGCGCCCAACTTCGATCGCGTGACATGCGCCGCGCGCGACGCCTCGAACCGATCGCGCCAACGCTCATACGCTGCCTTGGATCCAACCTTCACAGCTTGCCGCAACGCAGGCAACCCAACTACCCATTTGTACCAGACGCGAAACGGCAATGGCCGCGAACAGCCTGGCGGAATTGCATCAATTGGCGCGGGTTTGTTGACGATAAGTCCAGCGTCAACCAGCTCGCGAAAGTATCGCGTGACCTGTCTCACCGACACCAAGAACAATGCGGCAAGCGTCCGGCGTAACTGCCAAAATGGTTTCCCGTTGAACGATGCCAACCGCCCGAACAGCAATGCAGCCTTGCCGCTCACTCCGGCTTGCAACGCGACCTTGACGGCTGCCGCACCCAATAGGCCCGCCGGACCCTCGAATAGAAGGGCGTCCGTCGTCAAAAGTGACCTTTGTGTGCCGGGCTTGACAGTGGACCCACCCCTGATAGCCTTGCCTGAGTCGATTGCATGTTTGCGACTTGCCTTCGATAGCTAGACGGTTCCCGGGCAAGGGAGCCGTTTCGCGTTTTGTCGAGAGCATCACCTCGGACGGTCGATCGATCAACCAAATTTCGAGCGGTTTCGCCCTTTGTAAACTACTGAACGCGCCTTCAGTCATACCCACCCGGGCACGACGGGAGACCACGAACCCGAAACCATTCCTCGATTGGGGTCAGCTGGACATGGCTTGCCTGATTCGTGAGGGCATGTTCCCCGCAATCGAACCACTCCAACCCCGAAGTGTCCTTGGCGACGAACTTAGCCTCGCGCTTGGTCGCATGAGCAAGGCAATGAGTGCAAAGTCTCTGCGGTTCAATCCTGGCGCTCTCGATTGGCCTGACAGTCACGCTTCGGCTCTCCTTTCGGCGGATCGGTGCAACAATCCGGGCACCTAAACACTATCCCGCTGGCGGTATGGCCACACACGAACCAACCCGACGGCGGCCGTAGCCACGTCGCGCAGAACGTCATAGGGAGTCCCCCGCTACCGCCAATTTGGACGCTTTTTTCGCGCACTTCGCCAGTAATCCCGCAATTGTGGCACTTGACTACTGTCAACGGGCCGTCCCATGAGTCGCCATGGACGACGTCGTCGATCGCCTTGCGTCTAGATGCCATCGGGCCCTCCCATGGACGGAGTCCATTCGTTGAACGCTATCGCCAAAAGCACGAATAGCGCGTAAGTGGAGCTCGATTTGAGGGCGTCCCGCAACGCCCGCCCGTACACATGCGCGAGCTCGTGTGTCGCAATTCCAAGCACTTGCAAGCACAATTGCCGGTGCAACGGATCCATACGTTGGACCGGAAGTTCCTCCCAGCGGTAGATTGTAGAGAAGCCGACACCTAGGATTTGCGCGAGCTCGGCCCGTGACAGTCCGAGCCGATCTCGCGCATCTTTCAGATCAAAAGCGGTCATTTATGGCTGTTTTCCCTTGCCGAATGCGTTCGATCTCCGCCCAATTGCGTTGGTCAATCGCAATTAGCAACGGCACGACCGGCGGTCTGCTCTCGAGAATTTCTCGATAGCAACTCTCGACTTCACATCCTACGCTTGTCTCAAGCCGCCAACAATAGACGAAAAGTTGCGACAATACCGCCCTCAACTCCCTTTCGATTCGCCGCTGGTTTTCGATAGCTGCCATAGCTACGCGTTGCGCTCGATGCGATCTTACCTTGATGGTCAACACTTCTGCAGCCAGCAAAGCGACCAGTCCGAACGACGAAAGCACCAGCAATAGCGGCGCAATCATGGATCTGGCACTCCATCGCACTGGGGTTCGAGCTCGACCTCTTGCAACTCGCACCATGCTTCAATCGCTCGTTGCAAGTCGGGCACTGCCGCCAACACTATCCCCGGCTGCTTGGTTTGGGTAATTTGGATTGCCGCGAAGAGGCGCAGAGCCGCATTGCCTAGTTGGTCAGTGACGGTGATCCACCTCATTTCGGCTTGAATTCTTGCTTTTCCGGTCATAGCTTTCCCTCACTTTTTACCGCGAAAACCAGAATAAACGGTCTGCCGTCCACCAGCACCCGACCTTGCATTCGTGCTTTCGCGAGCGTAGTTGTCCAGTCATCTGGACTCACACCTAGAGCCTCACGATCCAACGTAACTTGCTCCCCCGTCTCTGCGCATAACGCATACCAACCGATTTGGTAACCGCTCATGATTCCCCCCGCATTCTTACAGCGAATGGCTCGCTCGGACGTGCCACTATTTCCCCCGAATGCGATCGACGATGTGTTGGACCTCATGATTGCGTCGATCGAGTGAGTCGAGTCGTCGGGTCAATTCCGCCGTCGTTTCGACTAACTCCGCTAGTCCCCTAGTCGGGTCTGATGGTGTCGGCGATTTGAGCGTTACCGCTATCTGCCGCACCGAAGTACTTGCTTTTGTCGCCATTCCAGTCACCTCCACGCCCGCAGGCCCGCCCCAGCGTGACCTGGGTTCGGGCGAGCCTAGGGCCGCGGCCATGGCTACGGGTCGTAGTACTCAATGCCAGCGGCGACTACCGCGGCAATGACTCTCGCGGCCAACGCGGTGTCGAATGGGTGCCCCATATTGGGCCCGGTAAACCAGCCTTTGACGTCCGTTCCAGGTGCCGAGTATCGCACGAACGCATTTCCGCCCTCCGCCCTACAAATCGCATCTAGGCGGTCGGAGATAGCCGCGTCATGTCGTTTCGACGTCACGCCAAAAATGAACTCGCTCATCGGTCGTCCCCTCCCCGCAGTATGGTCGCAATTGAGTCGACTAGTGCGAGCCGGCTAGAAAGGTCGGCATAACGCAGGGCATAGCGTAAAGACCGGTCATTTCCGGGCAATGCTGCTCGTAGCTCCAACCCGCAATTGTGGCGCATGCTGCGCAGCCGATCCGAAAGCCGTTCGGCTCGGCGCAACTGCCGGCGCATCCGAAGGCTGGCCGCCTTCGCTGTGTCGCCCTCGATACGGACCCGAGTCCCTACCGGTGCGTCATGGTCCCCGAACGTATATTGTAAGCCGAATAGGGCTTGTGGCTCGGCCGCAAGCAGGTCCTGGATTCGGTCGTAGTAGCTACGGATCCACCCGTAGTTTGCTGTATCAATCTGAATGAGTGCCAATTGCATGATGACCTCCGTCTGACTTGCCAACTTACAGTCAGAGTATGGGCCACCTCCCTTGCATATGCAATCTTTTTTTGCATACGCACTAACCCGGCGAATTACCGTACTATTTCGATGGTTTGCACTTCGGCAGGAAGGTCGTAGGAGCCTGTTTTCCCACGAAAATCCGCTTCGATCCGATAGCCGGTTCCGATATCAGTCACTTGGCCGAATAGCTGATATCGACGCAACTCCGTCTCGACCATCGCCGGCGTAACGACGGTCCGCAGAGCAGGTGCCATGACGACAGTCGCACGATAGCGCTTGCCGCAGACCAACTCAGCCCGCACGCCGTACCATGGCTTTCGTCTGATACGTGCCCGGAAAATAGCAGTCCGCACGCCACCGACTGATTTCCTCGGGCTTGAGCAACCGGGCAACGAGCTCCGCCAAGGCTAGGCCGTTGCGTTGCCCTGACACGTCCATCAAATCGCGATAGTGCTCCCGCCGCATGCGATCCGGATGGTTTGCCCGTGACCAGCATGGACGGAGTCGCACAAAGTACTGACGACAATGAGCCCACACACCCAACCGGAGAGCGCAATCCTCGTGCCCATAGTCCGCAAACATGCCGACGGGGATTTCCTCGAGGCCGACCGCAACCAACGCCACCGGAGCGACTAGGATCCCCATTTCTTGCCGCGCCGTCGAACCGGCAATCGCGACCTCACCGGGCCCTACGGCGCTGAGAGCTCGTTCCGTGCCACGCAATGCGACCGCGTCGCAGTCCCACATAGCGACCACGTCGTCGTCGGCAATCGTGCTCGAGCACCCGCGGCAAGTGCGCATGTAGTGCTCGGCCGTCAACCCCTGCCCAGTTGGTGCAATGCCGGTCCGAATGACTCTAATTCCAGCGCGAATTGCTTCCAATCGGTTGAAGAATTGCCCCTGCTCAAGGGACAAACATAGCCCTCGCCCGGCTAGCACGAGCTCGCCGGCGGCATACTCGAAGGCCTCGCTATCGTCGCAGCACACAATGCAGGGCTCCCAGTGCGGCATGAGCGCTAGCCAGGTGGGTAGATGCGCGCGCAAGTGCTTGACGCGCCCCCTGCAGGTCGAAAGAAGCCACTTTCTACCGGTGCTGATTGGTAAGCTCATGAATCAACACAAACAGTTCTATCATGGTTGAGCCCGCTAGGCTACCGCCGACCAAAACTTTGGGGTCCCGTTGCCCAAAAATGGCCATTCCAACGCCTATCAGCGCCGCCCTGCCTACTAGGTGCAGGGCTACGGTCGGAAGCGCCGTAACGTCACCAGAGACGAGCCGGGCGGCGCTCGTTTGCGACGGTAACGGAGTGCCAGGGGGGCAAGTGGTTAGATCCGCCATGGTATTTGCCAGTGCAGCCCGTCGGGTTGGCTCTTACCCGTTACCGCGGGCCAGTTGCCGCCCCATTCGATGGGGCACTTGACTTGTTTCGCAGCTTCGAAGATATAGGGCGCGAGCATTCGGAAGTGCTCCCACTTCCATGAAATCGCGCCGTTGACGTAGGGGGCCGCGTCGATGGCATGCCCGGTCAAATGGCGGCTATTCATGGTGAACGACGCGCCCGACTTGACGGCCGCCGCTTGTTTTTCCTTGGATCGAAGGCCTTCCACAATTGTTATATCGATTGTGGTGATCTCGATTGCGCGATTGAACGTCGCCACCAGCCTCGAATCCACGCCAATCAGTCGGCTTTTCGAGAGCTTTCCGTAGAAGAACGTTTCCGACCTGACTGTCTCCGGAGCGGTATCCTCCACAAGATGTAACACGGACACACCAGTATCCTTGCCCCATGGCTTCGCCGAACCGCCCGGCTCATGGTAGTGCATTTCAAGCCGGAAAACGAACGTTTTCCCGTCAAAATCGCGATAGTAGCAGGTCCCCCAAGGCTCCTTGCCATGTGCCTTTAGGATCTCTTGCGCGTATGCTCCGATCTCGGGAGTCACTTCGTCGTTGTGCACGTAGTCGAGGGCCATGGTTTCCTTAGTCAGGCAACGAGAGAACCAGGTACATGCCGCCGACCCCCACGATTGCCCCAATTATCGAACCCCACATAAAAGCATCCTTGGTTTTTTTTGCGTCGTCGATTGGGATGAACACCGGCGGCGCCGCCGTACTCGTCGTTGCATCCTCCGCGCCAGTCTCCGGACGCGGGTAAGGTTGCTTTAGGGCTACTGCGAGCCGCCATCGATGGACGTAGGTATTCATTGCTTTTTTCCCATGTTGTAGCCGATTACTCCCCCGAAGATGAGCCCCAAAACAGCGGTCCCAATGACGACGGTTCGGGCGGCTCGGACGGTATCGGCGAAGGCTTGTAGGCTTGCTCGCCAGCTGCCGGGATCGGTTGTGATAGTCGTGTCAGAAGGCGTTGGCGCTGGCTCTGTAGGCGTGACGTCACCAGTATCCAACGGGCCTGGGGCGGGCCTTTTCAAGGCGATTGCGAGCCTCCAGCGGTCCGCGTAGGTGTTCACTTGGTTCGCTCCTTTCGTCGTTCAATGCGCGCTGTTATTTGCCCAGCAGCGCGATCCGAGGCCTTCCGGATCTGCTTCGCGGCTCTAGCTCCGGCAAAGCGGATCGCACTGCCGACCCCTTCAGCCAGCGAATGCGCCGTCACTTCCGGGCCTAAATCCAGCCCCAATTTGACGCCGTTCCGGAATGAGATCCCTAGCATCATTGAGTACCGCCAAAGGCAAAGCGAAATCCGTCGATGACTGCCGTTGCCCAAATCGGCGTCTTGCTGGTGCCGATGATCCCAAAGTATTCGAGATTCGCGAACAGCAGCATCGTCCCGATCCCGACGAGCACGAGCCGCGTAGTTCTCGCTGTTCTCGCGACGATTACCTCAATCCGGATCAACCGCCGATCAATCTCAAGGTCGACCGTCTTACGACGGCGTCTCTCGACAAGGACGGGCACGCAGATCGGATCTGCAGGGTCGAGCGATTGTGGCTGTGGTCGCGTGGCTTCCGCGATTTCGTCGGCCTCATCACCAATCAGCGCCGTTTCTAGGCTTTTCCCGAGTTCATCGTGCATGGCTGCGCCTCCCTGGTTTGACGTTCAAACTGCCGTAGAAGATCGTAGCAGCAAGACTCGCGATCCCGAGCACCACCCCAGCCTGTCCCCACCCAAAGCCCGAGCTCGTGCCAGCGAAGCCCTCATAGGGAATATTCTTCCTGCCCGGGATTAGCACGCCCGGCGCGAAATTGAGCAGCCGCTGGCCATTTGGAAAGGCCATCATCGATGGTGGCCCATAGATGCCAGTCAGCACAGTCAAACCGACCGCGTCCACTTCGGTAATGCTGGCGATCCCGATTGGGACGTCCTGCGGACTGACGACACGAACTGTCACGCGTGGCAAATTGGCGGCACTATCGACGGGTTTTCCATCTGCGAGGGCAATCGCCCCGCGTAGAGCCTTCTCATGGTTTGCGATCCGTTCAGCGGATGATGACCCGAACCCCTTGTAGTAGCCCGTGCGGTAAAGCTCCGCGCTCACTCCTGCCCAGTCCTCAGACCGAGCCACCCGGCGGACTGTTTCGCGGCCATTTGCAGCAAATACCTCTGTCGCGAGATCTGACCAGCCTTCTGTCGGCGTCGAGTACTTTCGAAATCGCGTGACGTACTGCACCGATACGCCGTTCTCGTCGGGCTTCGTATCTGTATGTAGGAACGTATCTCCCGACCAGCTCGAACCAGCGGTCACCGCTCCCATGTTATTCGAGTTTTCGCCGGCAGAACCCGCCCAACCCGCGCCATAGTTCGTTTCAAGCCATGCCACGCCAGCGAGGGCTTTGATCTCGCCCTGCGTTGGCAACACACCGAAGCGCCGTTGCAGCGCAACGGTTGCTAGCTGGCGCGCTTCGGCGTGGGTTGGCATGCTCTTAGCGCCTTCTTGCGCGCTTCTTGCCGGTCTTCTTGCGGGATTTCTTCGCCGCTCGAATCGCCTTGGTTGCCGCAACAACCTTGACCTGATGGGCACGCAAAGCCATGCCAGTGGCCTTTAGTTGAGCCAATGTCTTTTTGTGCGACGCGCCAAGGTGAGATAGCTTGTTGATGAGTGAGGTCGCGTGCGACTTCTTACGTCGTTTTGGCATTGTTCCTCGTTTCTTAGGGGCTGCTGTCTCTCGGGGAGACGATATAGTTGACGTACGTGTCTTCCAAGAAGACTGGCGCACCAGTAAGGTTCATTAGCCAAATGACGATTTGGCCAGTTGGGTTGATTCCGCCGAGCGGAACGACGTTTTGGGTAAATGTTCCGCCCGAATCGAACTCATCAATTGAGACGGAGACTATGTCTTTTCGACTTAGTCGCAGTGGTGGCGTCACGGCGATGGACGCCGTCACGAATGCCGCGTTTTGCGCGAAGTGGACTTGACCACTAATGAGATCTGATTCAATGGAAGATTGTCGGGGTTTTTTCATCGGATCCTAGGTGAGGGTATGCCTTTTTTATGCTTTCTAGGCGGCCACAGTGATTCCGTAAAGAGCCAGACAATAGCGCTTGAACTGGTCGCGATACGTCACGAGCCGACCATAGTCAGGTCCGACGCCTTCAGCGCCATCTGTGATGACCGCGATTTCGGCAATGCTCACATTGGCCGGAAATGTGTTGTTTCCCACTTGTTTTCCAAGGCCTAGGCCAGTGAACTGGTTCGGCCCAATACCAACTACCTGAACTTCGGCGCCACCATTTACTCGTCCCCAGTAGCGCGCAAGAAGCTCGTTTGTGGTAAGTTCCAAAATGATCCAACTGGGGGGGGTGGCCGCGGTGAGAGTCATTGGACCTGCAGAAAAGTAGGCGTAAATGCCGCCTGCTGCGTCTCTCGTGACTGAATGCGAATTGGTGGCCGTCCCACTAATAGCGTCTTGCCGAATCCCGTCCGCTCCGTCGAACCGCAGACAAACCAGCATGATCGAAGATGGGGCAGCAAACCCAAATGCATGACTCGCGCTCGTATTCGCGGCAATCGTGCCCTTCCAATATGCTGCGCCGCCGGGTCCATCAATAGTGTTGGTTAGCTGGTCGGACTTTTCCAGAAACCGCTCTGCTTGGGTTGCCTGGGTGAGTCTCTGTTCTTTCGAAGCTAGATCAAATGTCTCGGCCAGTGCATTATCTACGAGCCGTTCAAATGGATCTCCTGCTCTCGCTCCAATGATCCGGCCCTTGCCAAAATCAACGAACGAAACGACGCGCAAGATCGATTTGACGAAGTCGGTCAAAATCGCGTACTGCGCGCTATTGGGGTGCAGACCGTCCGCCCAAGCCGTGATTGGTGTTCGAACAGCGCCATCCACGTAACGGATCCACGGACGTGTCGCGCACGCGGCAGCGGTTGCTGCGCGCCAAGCTGCAAGCGTATCGACTTGCATCAAAGTGCAACTGGCAACGATGACCTCCAAATCGGGCACCATTGTTCGCAAAGCGTCGAGTAGCAGGCCCAGCCGCGTCCCGAATTGCGCGGTAGTTTCACCACCATAGGCAGCATCGTTCAGACCGAGCTGAATGTACGCGTGGTTTCGCTTGGTCCCTACACAGTGCGATTTGATCCGCCTAGCCACCGTCAACATCGTCGGATCGGCGCCATACCACAACGAGATTGCTTCCCCTCCACCCCCAACGATGGAAACCGATTTGCCCATTGCGCGAAGGCCTGAAACGTAGCCCTCAGTGGTTGGGTGAGTAGCGCCGATGCCTTGGGATACCGAATCCGCAACGATGATGTATTGATCATCGGCTTGCTTTTGTTGCTCGAAAATCAGTTCGGCATTCGCAACGCACCATTCGAATCGCGCGAGCACAGAAACGACATCCGGGTAATGCAAGGTGTTGCACGGACCGTCGCGAAGAATGATTTCGTGAAATCCTGCGGCCAAAACTGTCGTGAAGGTCACTAGATGGTAGCCGGGAATCGCGATGCCAGAGACGCCGTCCCACTTGAGATAGGTGGGCGCGCCGTTGTCCAGGATGACTACTTCATTGATCGGGTGCACCCCAATCACGTCAGCAAATCTCACCTGGCTAGTGAGAACAGTGGCATGTGTATTGAAGTGCCATTCAGCCAAGCCCGTGCGAACTCCGTCGGGGGAATGCCACAGCAACGCTCCGTCAATTACAGGCAACGAGTCGAGCCTAAGCGTCCCTCCGACCACTGGGGCGCCTTGCGTTGCTGTGAATGACCCACCACCACCAATGAGACCGCGTCGGCAATACTTGGCAGATCCGTACATGGCTACCCGTCGAAAACAATGCCCGGCGGCAAGTACTCAATGAGGAACGAGTCGGTGTTGACGAACGTCCAGGTCGACACGGGTGCAAGGATCCCGCGCGCGTTGCCGTTGACTTCGCCATTGACTGGCACTGCGACGGGGCCAAATGCGAGCCCGGGGGGGGCCGCCACGGCCACTGTAGCGGCCGCGACGCTAGCGGTGGCAGCCCAGCCCCAAACCTCGCCAGTGACCGTCATAACGCCCGCTGTGCCCGTCAGGACGCGATACGACCGGGCTGCGTCAACGGATACGCCCGGCATGGCATGCACGCCCCAAGGCCCGCCTCTCGAGTCGATTCCCTCGAAGTGGATCCCGATTTCATCGACCGCGGTCGGGTCGTTTGCCTGCCCCTCGACTTCGAAGGCCGTCGCGCCGGGCATCGAAACGACCGCAACGACCCGGTCTCCGGGCATTGCGAAGGTGCGGACGGCTCCTACGTAGGCATGCAGGCTTCCGATACGCGCCCAAAAGCGAAGGACCCACGGCAGTACGCCGCCAGAGACCACCACGGCCACAGTGTTTTCGCCCGGATGGCCGTCCTGTGGTACGGACGCCACGCGCCGCTGTAGTCCGTTTTTGAGCGTAGTTTTGGCCATTTTAGCCTATTGGGGGCGGGCCGTAGTACGGCCCTGAATACCGAGGTTGCACACGGAAGGCGTGCCGACGCGGTCCGATGATCCCAAACCACAGCGGGTTGTCGACGCCCGGCAAGAGATCTACAAATGCCCCGTCGCCTAGCGGCCCATCGCCGTCGAACGACTGATTTCCGAGCATTCCCCACGCGAGATAGAACACAATCGTCGCACCGCTAGCGACTGCGCGCATGCTGCTGAACGCGGGAAAGCCACCGCCGGCCATTGCGCGGTAGAACTGGTTGATCTGCGTCGCAAGAAACGCGGCAGCCAACGCGTCCGTGCTTTCGGAGGGGGTCAGGTAGAGACCGGCTTCCCATGGTCGCCACGTTGTCGGATCGATTGGAGCGGTCACGGTGATTGGAAATTGCACCGACGTATAGGGCAAAATCTGGTGTCCGTCGCCAATTTGGATGTAGTAGTCATTCCCTGGCGTCGCGATCCATGCACCAGCGACGGTGAAAGTGCTCGCGTGCCATGAGAACGTCTGCTGACAGGACTGGAAGTTCGTCACGACGGCAGCTTGCCGGCGAAGGCGCGTCATGGCGCGGGGGGGAATTGGAATGTGAAGTGCGTGCATGATTACCCCACAAACAGAGTGTGAAAGACCACACCGACATAGATGTCTTGGAAGTAAGGACCGCCCGCGATCGGACGCTTCCAGGTGAAAGTGCAATTCAGCGTTGGGCGACCGCCACCCGGATCGCCGATGCGTAAGTCGAGCACTCGCGCACCGCCGACGGTATCTCGATATGATCCGAGAGTCACATCGGGAAAGTTGTTCACCCCGTTGGGCTGGGTGGTGTCAAATCGCGACGTAAGGCGCCGTTCCGAGCCAGTATCGACCTCAATCCGAATCAGGATGTCATCGAGCGACGGAAAAAGCAGTGCATTGCTACCGCCCGCAACCGCCACCGACGGATAGGCAGAGACAATGATGACCGGACGGGGGAAATCTACTTGGATCGGCGCGGTCGCTTGAACCGCGCCAGTCAACACCGTCATGGCTTCCCATGAGAAGGCCGCCGGACGCTGGACTAGGGCATAGTTTTCAACCATTTGGAGACTCTCAAGGGTTCGGGCTAACGTTGTGCCGCGACGGGTGGGAGCGATCCACCCGCCGCGGCCTCTTGTGTGATAGTCGCGACAGGCGGACTAGTTCGAGCCTGGGACGCGGAGGAGCATGCCACCGACGCGTAGTTTGATTTCGACCCAAGTAGCGATCAGGTCCGGGAAACCCGTGGAAAGAAGGCTTGCCGGCGGCGAGTAGGGAATGACGACGTTGTTTCGCAACGTCGCAATGACGTGCATATCGCCAGCGGGCTGTCCCTCGCGAGCCCAGAGGAAACCTTCGGGAATGCGGAACCGATTGTTGACCGAAGGCTCGCCATTGGCATGGAGATAGCTCGCGCCGCCGCCCTCCACAAACTGGTCACAAGTGCCCATTTTTTCCGTGCGATCGGCGTTATCCCATTCGAACCGCAGGGTCAAATGTGGCGAGACCAGGTGGTAGAGCACTTGTTCGAGTGTCGCGCTCGAACCGACCTCAGGTGGCAACACCAGCGCGAATGGATCCGCGACGCATGCCTGACCGCTGAGTGCCTGAGTGACTCCGGTGGTCGGGTTCACAGTCGCGACGAAATCAGGGTAAAGTGGCGTTGCAGCGGCCGGCGTATACTGCGCCTTGAGCCCACGGGCTCCCATGGTGATCCATTCGACGGAGAGATCTGCGCTTGCCGTCGTACGACGCGCGGTCGTGAGACTTGTCTCAGCTTCGGTTGCGCGAAAGTTGGGGCTGCCCGCGAGTTCGATTTGATTGCCTTGCGCGTAGTTGAAGAAATCCAATTCTTGGCCGGCTTGTGCCACCAAATAGCCAACCGCGCCGCCTGCGTCTAGGTTCTCGACGTCAAAGCGTAGGCTGCGGACGCTATGCAGTCCGCGCGTCGTTGCAAGGAACGGAACGTTGTTCTTCGCATACAGTGCGAGTAACTCGGATCTCTTGGTTCGGAACAGTTTGAGGTCTTCAGCTTCTGCCATGATAGTGCTCGTATTCAGGGAAAATTGTGGGTTTAGAACGTTCGGTTTTGGCGCGCTCGAGCGCGTTCGGTACTAGAGCGAAAGGCCCGCCGCTTCATGGGCGCCACTCGGCACGCCCCAAAGTGCGCCGGCATCTTCGACGTAACCCGTGCCGCTTGGTAGCTGCCTGACGTCGCTCGGCTCAAGAAGCGCGCCCGAGTCAAAACCACTCGTTTGTGGCTGCCCGCTGGCTGCCTGGTTCTTCTTGATTGAGATCCCCATTTGGATCTGTTCGATGCCAATAGCCGTTGCACCGCCCGCAAGACCGAGTCCTAGCGCTCCAATCTTCGGTGCCATCGTCACCAAATGCCCGACGACCACACCAGCGACGGGCATGATCCAAGAGCGCTTGGTGATGTTGTTCGGATCTGTGCCGTAAAGGCTTGGAGTCGTAAGAGCATGGGCGCCGTAGTAAATCGCGCCACCCGCCATCGCAAATCCGGTTTGTGCTGCGCCGCTTGCGAATTTGCGGCCAGCTGCGCGCGCTCGAGAGTTAGCCATGTTTCTGTCCCTTCGTGCGGTAGATGACTACCGCGGTGACGACGGCAGCTGCCGCCAATCCTGCCGCAGGCAAAGCCCACGACGGAAAACCTTTTTCTTGCGGATTTTGGTACCCGAGTTGCACCAGCGACCCGACGCGATTTTGGAGCCCTGCTAGCGCTAGCTTGGTTGCGTCATCGAGCGGCAACGTAGTTCCGGCGGCGATCTCGCGTTGCACGTGCGTGTTGACGAGCTTCAATACTTCGGCATCCGCGCGCTGGATCTCTTTGGCTGCAGAATTGCGCTTGAGCGCGTTTTCCACGATTACAAGCGCTTTGTCGGCCACATACATCACGACGTAGGCTTGAGCAGCGACGATCGTGACCGCTACCGCACCGGCGAGAATCAACACCGGGATCGGAACACCAACGTCACCCGTTTCGCTTGCGCGTTTCTCGAGTGTGATCCCAGCAAGATCGGCGTAGGCCCCGAGCGGCGCAAGCAGCAGGCTAGCAGCGGAAAACCGCTCAGATGGCTGCGCTCTGCCATCCAAGGTGACAAGGATCGTCGTGAACCCGTCCGGATTGACATCGCGCTTCACTTCCCCTACGAGGCAGCCGGCGAGCACCATCCGAAGGGCGAGCACTGCGAGAAACTCTTCGTCAGGGTGCGCGCTCAAGGACCAATCGGCGGACGCTAGATGCTGGATCCCCGCGTCCGCTGAAATGGCAAGCTGCCGGTCTGAAATCGTGAGGGTTTGCGCCATCTTACTTTACGGCTTGGATCAGGCCCGTAAGGGCAGCGCCCCCAATGGCTGACCAAAGACCCCACTTCGCGTTGTCGCTCATGGCTGGCGCGCTGGTGCTCGCTGCTGTCTGTTGTGGCGTCTGCGCGGTCGTAATGGGTCCGGGTGCTACGACTTGGCCTCCGGGGGTCAGAACGCTACCCGATGGGAGACTGGTGTTGGCCGGAATGACCTGAATATTCGGGATTCCTGCCTGGATCGTGACGGTTGGTGTCGAACCAGCGGGCGCGAGTACCGACGGCGCTGCCGATGTCTGCGCAGTCGTCGTCGTTGTTGTCGCTACTGGTGTGTTGATGATCGTCGGAAGCGACGGGATCACAACCCCGCCGGCGCTCAAGGCGCTATTAGTAACCTGATTTGCCTTCTTTTCGGCCCAACTATTGAGCGCTTGCGCGAGTTCGTCGGACCAGTTGCCGTCTGCTACTGCCGGCGGCCCACCAAACCGGCGCCACCAACTGGCAAAGCTGTTTGCCTGCAGCACGTCTCGCGCGGTCCAAGACGTCGCCCCAAGCTCTGACGACGAACCGTAGTCTTTGACCAAAGCCTCGGTTTGCCCGTCGGATTTGCCCCATGCGGCAAGCACCACTCGCGCTTGGCTCTGCGCAGCAAGGTTGCCGGCTGGCATCGACACCGCTGCCGGCGTGGTTGGTGATGGCTGCGCGGGCGCCGATTGTGCTGCAGTCTGCGCCGTGACCTTGATCCAGCTCGCTGGCAAGTTGAGCGTTTCGCCCAATTTCACGGGGAAACCGTACTTTTTGACCATGTCGGCGTTCAGGCGGTAGCCGTTTTGGTTGATTGCCTTGAGCTCGGTCCAGCGGTTGGCGTTGCCCGTGAGCTTAAGCGCAATCTTCGACCCAGTGTCGCCAGACTCAACGATCCATTGAGCGCCGGAAGCCGTCAAACCAGCAGTTTCTCCGCGCATGTGCGGCACGAATCGCAACAAGGCGGCGCGCGCGCTCTGCGATACTGGGCGGAACTCTGCAGTACGGCCCTTCGCGACGATGTTCGGGCGCATGTTGGGGCGCGTCAATCCTACCGCAGAGCGTACGCGCCCAATGTTTTCGGGGGAAATCGACGGGACTAGTCCGAAGCTTGGACGTCGTAGGATCATGGGTGCCTTTGCGAGTTGAGAGATTTGAGATCCAGCGGACTTCGTCGCGAGGGAGACTCCCTCGCGAGCAACGGATTTCAGAACGTTGCCGCCCTTTGCGACGTTTACGCCCACGTTCAGGGCACGTTGGGCCAGTTCGCCGCCGGGTAGTTGCGTCCGAGCGTAAGAGATTCCCTCGCGCGCAACGGACTTCAGAACGTTGCCGCCATGCGCGACTGACAGGCCCGCCCGTACGGCGCTTTGTGCCAATTGCCCGCCCGGAATAGCGCCTAGCGCCGCGGCTTGGCCGATCTGGGCCAGTGACTTGCCCTGTGATGCCGCGGATACCGCATTGATTCCCGCACCTACCACGGTACCGGCGCCAGGTACGAACGAAACGAGGGAGGCAGCGACTGGCAGCGTAGATCGGACATCGGAAACCACGGCCGAACCAGCGCGACCGATTGAGCGAATGACATTTCGCCCTCGTGCGACGTCGCTCACTAGGTTCACTGGCGCGGTCAGGATCTTGACGCCCGGAATACTACCGACGGCCTTGCCGACGCTCTTGACAGCCTTGCCGATTTTCTTGACGAGTTTCGAGCCAAACCATCCGACGTCACCGCGCTCGGCCAGATTGCGCCTGCGAATCAGCATCCGACTAAGCTACACTACCAAGTGTAGCATGGCATCGGCGCCAAACTTGACACTGGTCCAAAACACTGGTACGCGCGCGCGCCTCGAGGTTTGGAGTTGCATCGGGTGCGGGCATAGGTGGGGAACTTCCGCACCGCCCGACTACTGTCGCAAGTGCGGCGTGCGTGGAGGATATGCCCCGGAAGATCTCGAGTTGATTGGCACGCAATCCGCCGATCTATCGGATCTCGAACCCGGCGTTATTGTCACCGATTGGGCCCATTTGCTTCCCATTGGGCTTCCGCTCGGATTGACCATGGTGATGCGCGGTCGCCCAGGCGGGGGCAAGAGCCGAAGTGCATTTCGCTTCGCTTCGCAGATCGGGATCGCGGCCGTTTTCGGCCTAGAAATGGGAAAAGTGCTTTCGAAGGAAACCGCCGGATTTGCCGGGGCAAACCTCGACAATTGTTGGTGGTACGACGACGTCGAAGGCATCGCAGATCTGAACGTGCTTTGCCCTGCGGTCGTAGTCGTCGATTCGATTCAAAAGGTCCAACGCGGCCGCACGAGGTTCGTCAACGGGCTGCGCAAATGGGCAAAAGACAATGCGCGCAACGCGATCTTTGTCTCTCAGCTCGGTATCCACGGCGCCAGCCGGCATGGCGAAGACCAAGATTTCGACTGCGATATCGTCGTCGATGTCTCACCCGGCATGGTCGACGGCGTTGCGTGCAAGAACCGCCATGGCATCAACGAGAAGCCAGCGGATTGTCGCGAGGGCTGCGCGCATGTCCGGATCGTCAAGTCGCGAGTCTGCCAGCTCGTAGGGGGGGACGTGCCGATAGTGGCAGGATTTTAGGTAACGGCGCTACTTGCGATGTTGGATTGGCTTATCTGACAGAGGCCGCAAGCAGCGCCACCAGAAATCTAGCACAAAAAGGCGATAGGCTGGAGCAGGGGGGCACCAACCTATCCGGGTGGGGTAGCTGGAAAGGAAACCAGCGGACCTCGAGAGCATATTCCTTAGACTAGCCGATCGCAAGCGCGATTTTTTGGCGTCAGAAGAGCCATTTTCCGGTCTCTGGCTCCTTTGGTACCTGTTCGGCGACCTCACCGAGTCGCGCCCGCCGGACAATGGTCTCAGCGTACCAGACACGCGGTGCCAGCTCATGGGGCCCCCTGACCCAACATGACCCGTAGACATGCGAGAGTAGCGGACCCTTCCACCTGGGCACCATGTCCGCGGGGATACCGCTGGCGAGGCAGATAGCGACAAAGAAACGGGCCTTCGCGTCGCAGTCGTCCACCCCCCGCCGAAACGGGACGTCCGCCGGGCCCTGGGGATCCGTGTAGCCGTCGATTTGCTCGCGCCCTACCCGGTCCGAATCGAGCTGGTACAGCACGCAGTCCCGCGCCAGGGCAAGCGCGAGACTTGCCAGGCACCACTCAGGCCACGGGGATCGCGCGGCAATAGCTGTGCAATGTTGCGAATAGAGCTTTATTTCCGGGGTTTCGGCGTCGCGCTTCGGCGCATCCCGCAGAAATTCCCACTTACGAAGCTCTTCGTTGTGGTCGATGGCTGCGACGTTCATGGCTTGGCCCGACCCGGGCCGACGCTTTTGCTGGCTTCATAGGCCGCCTTGCCTGAGGCCCGTCCGACCTCTTGGTCTTCACTTCCCGCCACTTGTGGCGAGAGTTCGATCGGCGGCGCCTTGCGCGAGCTAAACAGGTCACGCGCTAGATCAATGCCCTTCCCCAGCAACGCGAAAAGTGATGTCCACATGGCTCGAAAGTATCCTCTCTAGAGTCTCAGGTTCAGCTGTTTTATTGGGTCGATGCTAGTTATCCTCGAAGTTACTCAGAAATTCACGCAAAGCCTGAATGCAATCATCACGCGAGCCCATGCTTGCGTAACCCATTCGCCCCCCATTTCCGAAGTCAAATGTCAGTACCAGGCAACCGACACCATCGGGCAAAGTATCCTTGCCGGCGCTGCAAATCACGGCCGCTGCAAGCGCGTAATCGATATCGATCCGGCCGGTCATGGCGGTGTCCCAGGTGGCACGACGGGTCCGCTTGGCGCGGTCGCTTGCGCGACCTTCGCGACTTCTACGATGTTCCGGATCCCGTCTGCGATGTTTCGCGTCACCTCATTCCACTGTGTCGGTTTGCCCTCATTTTCTGCGCCTTCTTTCATTCCGGCTTTCAGGTCGGCCATGATTTCAATCCCCTTCAGAAATCCATCGACCGTGCCATTGGCTCCACCTTGCGGCTGGGTGTGGCCCATCATCCCCGCCAAACCGCTTACCAGCCCAGTGACCATCTGGGTTTGCGCATTCGTGAACCCCACCATGATTTGAGTGAGTTGCGACGCGTTGAATCGCGATTCCTCCCGCTGAGCCTGCAGCAGCGCCGCATTTTGCTGACTCGACAACACCATCATCACCGTTTGCGGATCCATGCCCGGGGGGATTACTATCGAGCCAGCTTGCATCATGGGCGGTTGCTGGATCACTGGCGCAGGTGGTTCGGGTGGCTGGCGCGGTTGACCACGGGGCTCAGGCTCCGGAGCGCTACCGGCGGCGCGCGGCACCTTGATTGTCATGAGGACTCGATCGATGATGCGTTTTGTGCGGGCGTGACGCCCAATCAGCTCGAAGTGCCCAGCGCCTACAGCGTTGTATACATCTTCCGTCGATTGCAGTTCGGCGGGCTCCCATTGCCCGACGAGCATCACCGATCGCGACCCTTCGAACTGACGAATGTTAATGTAGCCAATGTCACGGGAGGCGCGTTCCTCATTCGTGTCATCTTCGTTGAACAGTGGGTGATTTATCATCGTGAAACCTCGAGTCTGGCGCGCTGGATTTGAAAGCGAAATCGCGTACTTGTGGACTCATCTGCGGCGCGAGTGGCCGACGCGGCAAACACGCTTGCGCCGTCGAGCGGTAGCGTCAACACGAAGTTAGCCTGACCGTTGCGAACGCTCAGGATAACTTCATTGCCGTCGCGTTCAAACTCGAACTCAACGCCTGTTGGTTGTGGCATAGAACCACTTTGCAAAGAGGCCTAATTCCTTGCCGTTCCAATGGGTTACATCTACCGCGATCGTGCCCTTAGCGGCAGCCGCAAGGAACTTCGGTAGCTGGCTCGGAGGGAGTCGACCGAGCAATGCGCGCACTTTTTCGTCCTTGGCCTTGCCCATGAACTTATCGATCGTTTTCACGTTCGCTGCAAAGGGACTACCAACGGATTTAGCCGCTTTTTTTGGCCGTTTCGGCGTTCCTCGAGGAGCTGGCTCGTCGAGCCCAGATCCCTTTATCGTCGTCTGCTTCCATTTGCTTTTCGGTGGCTTGCTTTTTTCCTTGCCGCGCTCGAGCGCGTCAGCTTCCTGCTTCTGCTTGCGCAAAGCGGCCAAATTCGCCGCCTTTTCCTTAGATTTTTGTTTTTCGCGTTCACGAAACGCCTTGCCCCGCGCCGTCGCATCCTGCGGATCTTCCCTGAGTAACTTCACCGAGCGATTGTAGTTCTTCAACTCATCGAGCACGCTCGAAATTCCGCCTTCGAGCTTGAAAATACGGCTTTCCGCCTTGCCCAAATCGCGCGCTACCTCGGCCCAATCCTCGGGGTTCGCTGGCGACTTGTGCTTTTCTTCCCACGCGTCGAAGGCCTTCGAAACGAGCTCGCGACAATCGTCCTTGACCAGCTCGCGCAACTCGGCAATCACGGCTTTATCGGCCTTATCCGACAATGCCCCAACCGTCGCGGAGGGAACGGCGCGCGGTGCGCGATCCATGGCAGCCATCATTTCTTCCAGCCTGGCCGCGTGTTGCTTGATCCGGTCGTCGACGACTGACCGCATTGCGATGGAGAGCCCTTCGCGAAGTCCGCGAAAGAACCCGCCTTCGCGCATTAGATTGACAGAAAGTAGCTTCGATAACGATTCCACGGCGGGACTCGTGCTCGCCATTTCCTTGAACGTGAGCAACTGCCCAAAGGTCTGCAGTCCGGTCTCAACGGCGCGCATCACATGCAGCGGCTTGACGTCGAGCTCTCCGGCAAGCTCATGAATCGCGGCCGATATCGAAAGCAATGGGTGGGAAGTGATCCCATCCGAGGCCGAAAATTGCGGGATTGGTGGCGGTTCAGGCTGGGTTGCCTGTTTGATCGCGTCGGTCGAGGCCGCTTCGACGTCGAGCAGCTCGCCGTCATCGAGCTCGGTCGTTACCGTGTTGTGAAAGTCGGATAGCATGCGCCGAACGCGCGCGCTTAGGATCCATAGTGGAGGGCAATAAGTGAGCGGTTCAAGCCGTCCAGGGCCGAAATTGTCGGGAAGCAGCGCTTGCTGACGAACGGTGCCCCCGGTACTGAATTGGATTGGACCGTCTTCTGAATCGTAGGTCCAGACGTCAACCGCCGGCATGGAATCCCAACGTGCAACCACTTCAAAGATTTGCTCGCCGCAAGCCAGAAATGAGCCAATATCGGGCAAATATGGTTCAGAAAGCTTATTGTCTACTTCGCCTGCCGCAATAGGTAGTGGAACGAGCTCGGAGTCGGGCTCGGGCTCGTATGACGGCCGGCTCGCGTCCAGATTTTCCAAAACCGGCTCAGCTTGCGCGATCGGCTGCTCGTGCTCGAGCAGGAGCGGTTCGGATGCATCGTTGGGTTGATCTAGCGCGATTTGCGGCGTGTCTGCTGCGGGCGGCGCCGGCGGCTGCTTGGATCTGTATGGCGGCAAGGTTCGAAGTCCCATCCGAATTTTCAGCGCCCATGCGGGAAGTTCATCAACTATGCGCAATCCGCCGAAATCCCACGGCGTATAGGAGCGGTGCACATAACTGCTTGCAAGGTGCACATTCGGGAAGATGTAAACCAGCACATTTGTGGGGGTTTCATCGTCAAGGACCTCAATGTAGTCTGGTTGCTCTCCGAGGCTATCGTCGCGGCAAAGGATCGTTCCCGCTGGCGGCGCGGGTGGTACGTCCGGCGGCGCCGGCGGTTGCCATTGCTTAGGTGTGGGCGGCGGCGGCTCGACGACGGGCTCGGGTTCGTCAGTCGCTAGAAAGCCCTCTGCGCGCTGCTTTTTTTCGTGTTCCTGTTCCACCGCCATTGTCGAGGCTTCCGGTGCCTTCCAACCCAATTGCTTTTCCGGCTGCAGTTCGATGTCTGCGAGCGGCGGCATATCGTGCGAAGCTTTCGCATTCTGCTCAAGTACAGCCGCTAGTCCCTCCGATTTGAAGCCAGTTTCCGCAGTTGCTTCGGGCATTTCTGGCAATGCGTTGGCTTCGTAGAACGGCGCGGCTTCAATTGCGCGTAACTCTTCAGCTTTGGGTTGTTCTACGACGTTTGGGCCGTCAAGGTGGTTTACTATCATGCCGCAAGTTCCGAAGGGGTGCGCTATTTCGCTCGCTTTCTGGTCGTATCCAGGGCAGCCGACGGCGCGACAAAAATAGCGCACGACCGCCGGCATGCTCGTTTTTTTGAGGTCGAATTCAAACCCGACCACGTCTTCTGAGGCTTCTTGCAGTTGCGTTTGTGGCCCTTCCTGCGGTTCTAGGGCGTGTTCTTTGGCTCGTTTTGCTCGTTTGCTCATGTTCCTCCGTTCAACCCTTTCGGGTGCCAATCGTGCCATATTGGGCGCCTTTTGGGGCGCAGACAAGGCCTATGTTGGGTTAGCCCTTTGGGCGTTTCTGCTGGCCGCGGTGTGGCCGCAACTCGCCAGCCAAACACGCCTGATAAAGGCTCAGCCAAGGATCGTCCGGGTCACGCTTCATGGTAGCCGTTAGGCGTCTTTTGTCGGCCTCGCGTTGCCGCTTGTACTTGCGACGGTTCATCGCGCACTCTTCGCTTTGGGCTTGGTCATCTCTTCTTCTTCTTTGGCCTTCGCTTCATAGCCTTTGCCGTCTCTACGACTCGCCAGGCTTGATCGGCAGCTAGCGCGACGCAATGGCCGTACGCTTCGGCTTCACGTTTCAGATAGATCGGGGATTCAGTCGGTGCCGACAAGAGAGATTGCGCCGCGAAGGCGAAAAAGGTTCCAATGCTGTAGCCGTCACCACTGAACTCCTCGAGGTACAACTTCACGACCTTGCGAAGTTCCAGATCTATTTGGGCGGTCGTTGCCATTGTCCGGATAGTAACCTATCCGTCTCGGACCGCTAGCGGCACTTCCTGACGAAGGGTTTCCTCGCGCCGTTGTAGTGACCTTTTTCGGACAGGGCGTCGGCCAAAGTCGCCCTCGGGATTTTCAGCGCCACCGAGATCTCGCGTAGCGAACATTTCGTCTGCCGCATTGCGCGCGCTATCTGCAGAGTGCCCGGATCGATGCGCCGCGGCCTGCCCCATCGTCCGCCGGCGGCTTCGATGCGCGCTCGTGCGGCAGATATGCGCTCTCCGAGCGCTTCCCTTTCCATTTGCGCGGCCCATGCGAACACGGCCAGCACGATTTCAGAGCCCGGGCCTTCGAGCGAGAAGCCGTCCGCAACCGTCGCCAGCCTGCACCCATGCGCGCGGAGTTCCTCGACAAGCCCGAGAGTGTCCCGGATCCCTGAACGCGTCAGACGGTCGATTCGAAAGCAATATAGCTTAGAAATCGCGCCTGCCCGAGCATCGGCGCGGAGTTCCTCGAGGGCAGGGCGATCCATTGTCGAGGCCCCGAGCTTCTCAGAATACCACTTCGCGATCGTGTGACCGCGCGCGGTGGCTGCTTGCTGGATTGCGTCCCGCTGAGATTCGAACGACTGACCACGGCTGCTGACTCGGATATAGGCGGCAATCGTCGACACGCTTCATTTCTAGCCGTTAGGGATTGGCCGCGCTAGCGGCCCCTGGCGCTCGTTGCGCGCATCTGTAGCGCCGTGCAGGCGCGTGCGGCGCCAGTGCCGCGCGTCTCATGGTGGCGAAGCCACGCGGGCAACGGCGTGCAGCCGTTGGCGTCGCTAGCGACGCGCCTCACTTCCGGGGCGTCGAGTCGCGCGGATCCAACAGTCTTGGATCTACGTGATGAACCTGGATCGATCTCTACCTGGCCATTTCCGTCTAGTAGCTACTGGACATTTGGGCCGCGCGGCCACGGGTTTGGCCGCTTGGCCGCTGGTTTACGATTTCATTCATGCTGCAACGCGTTCGGGTGCGGTGTTCCGCCTACATTCGCGCACCCAACGACGGATAGACTCCCGCGCTGGCGGCGGCCGCGAACGTGGTCGAGCTCGAGACCGCGCTAGCTCGTGTCGTCTGGGGGCGTCGACGGCGTCTCGCTCAAGCGTATGCGCGTCAACTCCGCGTCGATTTCGTCGGGCGTCCAACGACGTGGTCGTGGCTCGTCACTCGACGTCGCGCGCTTGGCCGTTGCAGGTGCTTTGGACGAGACGATCGAACCGATGATCGCGCCCAACTTCGATCGCGTGACATGCGCCGCGCGCGACGCCTCGAACCGATCGCGCCAACGCTCATACGCTGCCTTGGATCCAACCTTCACAGCTTGCCGCAACGCAGGCAACCCAACTACCCATTTGTACCAGACGCGAAACGGCAATGGCCGCGAACAGCCTGGCGGAATTGCATCAATTGGCGCGGGTTTGTTGACGATAAGTCCAGCGTCAACCAGCTCGCGAAAGTATCGCGTGACCTGTCTCACCGACACCAAGAACAATGCGGCAAGCGTCCGGCGTAACTGCCAAAATGGTTTCCCGTTGAACGATGCCAACCGCCCGAACAGCAATGCAGCCTTGCCGCTCACTCCGGCTTGCAACGCGACCTTGACGGCTGCCGCACCCAATAGGCCCGCCGGACCCTCGAATAGAAGGGCGTCCGTCGTCAAAAGTGACCTTTGTGTGCCGGGCTTGACAGTGGACCCACCCCTGATAGCCTTGCCTGAGTCGATTGCATGTTTGCGACTTGCCTTCGATAGCTAGACGGTTCCCGGGCAAGGGAGCCGTTTCGCGTTTTGTCGAGAGCATCACCTCGGACGGTCGATCGATCAACCAAATTTCGAGCGGTTTCGCCCTTTGTAAACTACTGAACGCGCCTTCAGTCATACCCACCCGGGCACGACGGGAGACCACGAACCCGAAACCATTCCTCGATTGGGGTCAGCTGGACATGGCTTGCCTGATTCGTGAGGGCATGTTCCCCGCAATCGAACCACTCCAACCCCGAAGTGTCCTTGGCGACGAACTTAGCCTCGCGCTTGGTCGCATGAGCAAGGCAATGAGTGCAAAGTCTCTGCGGTTCAATCCTGGCGCTCTCGATTGGCCTGACAGTCACGCTTCGGCTCTCCTTTCGGCGGATCGGTGCAACAATCCGGGCACCTAAACACTATCCCGCTGGCGGTATGGCCACACACGAACCAACCCGACGGCGGCCGTAGCCACGTCGCGCAGAACGTCATAGGGAGTCCCCCGCTACCGCCAATTTGGACGCTTTTTTCGCGCACTTCGCCAGTAATCCCGCAATTGTGGCACTTGACTACTGTCAACGGGCCGTCCCATGAGTCGCCATGGACGACGTCGTCGATCGCCTTGCGTCTAGATGCCATCGGGCCCTCCCATGGACGGAGTCCATTCGTTGAACGCTATCGCCAAAAGCACGAATAGCGCGTAAGTGGAGCTCGATTTGAGGGCGTCCCGCAACGCCCGCCCGTACACATGCGCGAGCTCGTGTGTCGCAATTCCAAGCACTTGCAAGCACAATTGCCGGTGCAACGGATCCATACGTTGGACCGGAAGTTCCTCCCAGCGGTAGATTGTAGAGAAGCCGACACCTAGGATTTGCGCGAGCTCGGCCCGTGACAGTCCGAGCCGATCTCGCGCATCTTTCAGATCAAAAGCGGTCATTTATGGCTGTTTTCCCTTGCCGAATGCGTTCGATCTCCGCCCAATTGCGTTGGTCAAT